>Ga0181576_10002175_pt1 | contig 14778 bp, 9 predicted proteins | sample 101ome_22_FD_132464 | JGI IMG/M metagenome (GOLD analysis project Ga0181576, IMG submission 132464) | Coastal salt marsh microbial communities from the Groves Creek Marsh, Skidaway Island, Georgia - 101412BT metaG (megahit assembly) | ecosystem: Environmental > Aquatic > Marine > Intertidal zone... | reverse complement strand
GGGGTCGGCGGGAGCGCGCGGGGGGCCCGGGGCTGGGCCCGGACGGCCGGGGGGGCCCCGCGGCGGGAGCGGGGCGAAGGCGCGGTGCGAAAGAGAGTGAACGCGGCGTTCTGATCTCGCGGCACGCGGGTTCGGACGCGTGATATCCTCGACGTGGGCGGGGGAGGTCCCGGCAGAGGCGAACAGCCTCGCGACTGGGCCGTCGGACGAGGGGGCGGCTGCGGCGCGCCGAAACCTCCTCGCGCGCGTCACGACAGCCCCGCAGGCTGTATATGACTTGAAAATTCGGGAAGGAGCGCGCTACTACATCGCGTCCCCCGAGCGAGCCTCCCGCGCGGCCCTCGGCCTCGCCTTGGCCCGCACCGCCCTGCCCGCGTCGTCCAGCGCAGTGACGTGGCGAAATACGGTCTCGTCGGGGTCGATCTGGGGCTCGCGCAGAACACGTGAGGCGCCCATACCGGCGCGCGCGACGCCTGGCCGCCCGAGGGTCGCGGGATAGCAGCGGCGACCTGCGGGGAGGGAAAGGAAAGGAGGGGGAGAACGTGGGCGGGAGCGCCGGATGGGACGAGAGTTTGGCCTCGGCGCGGTCCTCCTCGGAGCTGGCCCCGCCGAGGCCGGATGCGGCAGCCTGTTCGTCTCGGTCGCTCACGTGTCGCCGCCCGCGGATCAATCGGACGCGCGGGCCAGCCGGCCAACGGCCGCGACAGCGCGCCGCCGCCGACCCAAGTAGCTCGCCCCCCCCGGGCTCCCCCGTCCCGGCCATGACCGGGCCGCTCGCCGGGGAGAACATCGACGGCGAATCCTTCTCTCCCGTCGAGCCGGCGCCGACCGCGCCCGAGGTCCCCGGGACGCGCCGCGCCGGCGCGGACGGGGAGGCGGTGCGGTCCGAGGTCGACGCCGAGATTGCGGCCCTGGCGGCGTTTCGGGCCGAGGAGGCCGAGCGGGCGTCCGACCTGCGACGGCGCCTCCGGGCCGCCGCCGCGGCCGGGCCCGTCGCGGCCGGACCCGACGGCGACGACGACGGACCGGGGAGCCCGGCGCGGGGCGGGGCCGACGACGCCGCGGCCGAGGCGAGGGGGCCGGCCGGGGCGGCGGCCGCGCGCCGCGGCGCCCGCCCTCCCGCCCTCCCGCCCGCCCGCGGCCACCGCAGCCCTCTCGCCGCCCCGCAGCGCCTCGCCTCGACCCTCGCGGCGGCGCGGTCGGCCCCCTCGGGCCCGACGCCGGACTCGGTCGCGTCCGCGCTCGCGTTTGCCGCCGCCGCCGCCCCGCGCGCGCGGCCGCCGGGGCCGGCCCGGGCCCTGCCCGCGGAGGTGGCCGAAAGGGTGGCGGCCGTCGAGGCCGCGGGACGCGAAGAGATGGAACGATTGCGAGCCGAGCTGGAGGCGCTCGAGGGAGGCGGCGCGGGGCGCGGCGACTGAGACGGAGGGGTCGCGTCGTCCCGCCCCGCCCCGCCGCCCCGGGGGTCGGCGCGCCGCGCGCGGACCGTCGGCGGCGCCCGGCGGCGGCGGCGCCCCGCCGCCTCGCTCGATCCAGTGTTCTGCCAAGGGCGGTCGGAGTAGGTGGGTGCCGTGGGGCGTGGGGCGGGGGCGGGGTCGTCGAGCGGGGGCGGGGTCGTCGGGTCGTCGACCCGTCGCCTACTCAGCGGGCCTTTCGCGCGTCGGCGCCGCGCTGGACCCTTTCTGTCGCTCCGGTCGCGCCCTTTACCCCACCGCCCGAAAAGAGCGTCCCGATGGGCGTAGGGGTGATCCCGAGCGCCTGCTTGCGCCCCCCAAAGGACGCCACCGCCCCGGGCTTCGGCGGCGAGCCGTCGTGGCGGGGGGGGGCAGCTTCCCGACTCCGGCTCGCGTGCGCCGGCTCGTCCCTCGCCGCACCTCTCGCGATACGCCGCAACACCGGAGGCTGCGACCCCGTCGCTCCCTCGCTTTCCCCCCGACGCCGCCGCTGGCCGCGGCGAAGCGCCGGACCCGTCGCCGCGGGGCCCGTCCTTGCGCCCGATTGCGCGGACGAGGCCACCGCCCCCACCAGCCCCTCGCCCCGCCGGCTCCTGGCCCAGGCGGCCGTGTGCGCCGCCGGCCTCGTCGCGGACCCTTGCATGCAGGTCGTGGACGCGTACTTCGTGGGCCTCGCCGGGGTGCTGCCGTTGGCCGCCCTGGGGCCGTGCGGCACCGTCGTCGGCTTCGCCCAGACGCTCTTCGCGTGCTCGGTCGCGGCGTCGACGACGCGCACGGTGGCGGCGGCCCTGGCGCGCGCCGAGGCGGACACGGCGCGCCTGCGCGCGGGCGCCCCGACCTACGCGGTCGCGGGCGCGGGCGACGGGTCGGCGTCCGCCGCCGCCGCCGCCGCCGCCGCCGTGGCCCTCCACCCGTCCGAGCACCACGTCCAGCGGGCCCTCGCGGCGGCCCTCGCCGTCACCCTCGCCTTCGCTCTCGCCGTCGCCGCCCTTCTCGTCGCCTCTCCCGAGACGTGGCTGGGCCTCGCGGGCGCCGCCCCGGAACTCCTCCCGCACGCGCTGCCCTACTTTCGCGTGAGGGCGGTCAGCCTCGTCCCCGCCGCGGCCTGTCTCGTGCTGCAGGCCGCCTATCACGCGCGCCTCGACCTCATCACGCCCGTGCGGGCCATTCTGGTGGGCGCCGCGGTCAACGCCGTCCTGGACCCCCTCTTGATCTACGGTCTCGGGTGGGGGCCGGCGGGCGCGGCGGCGGCGACCCTCGCGGCCGCGTCGGCCCAGGCGTGCTTTCTCGTCCGGCGCGTGCTGACGGTCGACCGCGCCGCGTTCATGGATGCGCGGCCTGGACAGGTGGCGACGACGCGGCTCGCCGTGATCGAGTTCGCGGGCGAGACGGCGATTCTGTCGGTGCGCGCCGTCAACGTCGTCGCCGTGTGGGGGTCGTCGGGCGCGGCGGCGGCGCGGCTCGGCGTCGTCGCCACGGCGGGCCACCACGCCGTCCTGTCGATCGCGTCGACCGCGATCAACGGCATGGGTGCGTGGACTACGGTGGCCACGGCCGTCGCGTCGCGCGCGATGGCCGCGCCGCGGGGCGGGGCGGGCCCCGCCCTCGCCGCGGGGACGACGGCCCTTCGCCTCGCCCTCGTCGTCTCCACCTCCGTCTCCGCCGTCCTCCTCCTCCTCGGAGAAGCCTGGCCCGCCATCGTCACCCGCGACCCCGCCGTCCTCGCCGCCGTCGCCCCGGTGGCTCCCGTCGCGGGGCTCATGACATCGCTGACGTGGTTCAAGGCGGTCGAGGGAACCCTCGTGGGGTTGGGCGACTCGGTCTTTGTGTCGTTGCTCTTTCTGCCCTCGGCCGGCGTCTGCCTCGCCGGGCTCGGCGTCGCCGCGCGGTCGGGCGCGGGACTCGTCGGTATCTGGTGCGCACTCCTGGGCTATTGCGAGTGAGCGCGTCGAGTCGGTGCGGCGGCCGCCGCCCCGCTCGCGCTTCGGCCCGTCCCGACGGCCCCCTCTCGATCCGCCGCCGCCTGTCCCCGACCCCGCAGACGTCGTGATTGCGACGGGGATGCTCGGACGGCTGACCATGCATCGGCGTTGGCAGCGGCGAGCCGCGGACGATGTAGGCGAATTGGTTAATTGAACGTCCGTTTATTGAACCGACGGTTTCCCCTCGTCGGCGGCCTGGACTCCCTCCTCCGCGGGCGCTCCGAGGCTCCGCAGGAGGGCGACTGATCCCTGCGGTCCCTCGCCCCACCATCCGCAACGTGGCGGGTAGCTCGTTGTCGCTGTGCATGAACGAGAGGCTCACCATGCCGTCCAACAAAACCCCCCTCACCAGCGCCCACTGCTTCGCGCCGCGCTCGGCCAGGGCGCGCACGACCTGGTGACCGCGGTTGGCGGCGAGCAGCAGCTGCAAAACGCCGACGCATCATGCCACAACAACGGCTGTCCCCGCCTCCAACATGGGCGGAACGGCACGCCTACCGGGGCGCGGCCGCGGGTGGGCGAGGAGGGAGAAGGGTCGCGACGGGTTTCTTCGAGCCCATTCACGTCTAGTTTTCCACCGTACCTCCGACCCCATCGCCAAATCCCTTACCTCCATCATCCCATCGTTCAATCAAGCCGCGGCAACAGCCTCGACGGCCTCGTCCGTCGCCTGGGGCGTCATGGCCTCGGACGGGGGCACGAGCTGCCAGAACTTGGTGACTGAGACATCCCAGTCCGCGAGCAGAGCCGCGCCACGCTTGGACCCCGTGGTAGCGACGTGCTCCTCGATCAGGGCTTTGAGCTGCGCCTTGCCGCCCTTCGACTGGACGCGCTGGACGCTGACGATCTCGCGGTTGATCTTGGGCTCAAATGTCCCGTCCTCGTCAATAAAGTAGCCGATCCCGCCCGTCATGCCAGCGCCGACGTTACGGCCCACGGTACCGAGGCAGACGACAACGCCGCCCGTCATGTACTCGGCGCAGTGGTCGCCAGTGCCCTCGACCACCGTCTCGCACATGGAGTTGCGGACCGCAAAGCGCTCGCCCGCACGGCCGGCGACAAAGAGCTTCCCGCCAGTGGCGCCGTAGAGGGCCGTGTTGCCGATGAGGCTGGCAGCCGAGCCGTCAAAGGGGGAGACTTCAGGGTGGCGGATGGCCACACGACCGCCGGCCATGCCCTTGCCGCAGTAGTCGTTGGCCTCGCCCTCGAGCGATACATCCATGCCACCGGCGAGGAAGCCGCAGAAGGCCTGTCCGGCCGACCCGGTGAGGTTGAACTTAAGGGAGCCCTTGTCGGCAAATCCACGGTCGCCATGCTGCTTGGCCACAACACCCGCGAGGCGGGCGAAGGCGGAGCGGTCCTCATTGCCGATCTCGAGGGAGCGCTCGACATTGCCACCATTGGCAATTGCAGCCTGGATCTCAGTGTCAGCGACGAGGGCGTCGTCGAAGGTCGAAGGCGTCGGGTGGGGGGGCTGGGCGATGCGGTCGGACGACTTGCCCGTCGAGGGGACAGCAGTCGTCATGACGGTCATATCGATGCCATCCGTCTTGGCCAGGGGCTTGTCTGTGCGCTGCACCAGCAGGTCGGTCCGGCCCACGAGCTCGTCGAGGCTCTTGTAGCCGAGGTCAGCGAGGCCGGCACGAACCTCCTGGGCGACGAATTCAAAGAAGTGCACAAGGTCGCTGGGGGCGCCCGGGAAGCGCGCCCGCAGTTCCTCGCGCTGGCTGGCGACACCGACGGGGCAGTTGTTCGTGTGGCAGACGCGGGCCATGATGCAGCCAGTGGCGATCATGGCGACGGTGCCAAAGCCGAACTCGTCGGCGCCGAGGGCAGCAGCCATGAGAACATCGCGTCCCGACCGCATGCCACCGTCAACACGGAGCACAACTTTCTCGCGAAGCTCGTTCAGGGTGAGCTGTGTGTGCGTCTCGATGAGGCCCATCTCGCACGGCCCGCCGCAGTGCTTGATGCTGCTGACGGGGGACGCGCCCGTGCCGCCATCGTGCCCGGAAATCTGGATGATGTCAGCACCTGCCTTGGCGACGCCCGACGCGACGGTGCCAATGCCCGCCTGGGCGACGAGCTTGACACTCACCTTGGCGGCGGGGTTGCACATGTGGAGGTCGAAGATGAGCTGGGCAAGGTCCTCGATCGAGTAGATATCGTGGTGGGGAGGGGGCGAGATGAGGGGCACGCCGGGCTTGGACCGGCGCATCCAGGCGATGTAGGTCGACACCTTCTTTCCGGGAAGCTGGCCGCCCTCGCCGGGCTTGGCGCCCTGGGCAATCTTGATCTCGATCTGGTCGGCGTTGGCCAGGAAGTGGGGTGTTACGCCGAAGCGGCCCGAGGCGACCTGCTTGATGCGGCTGGTGGCGAGGTCGCCATTCTCGAGGCCTTTGAGGTGGGGGATCGACTCGGACTTGCCCTCGCCGTCGGCGTCGGAGATCGCCTCCCACCGCACGGGGTCCTCGCCGCCCTCGCCCGAGTTGGACTTGCCTCCGATCCGATTCATGGCGATAGCGATCGTCTCATGCGTCTCACGCGAGATGGCTCCCAGCGACATGCCGCCCGTGCAGAAGCGGGACATGATGTCCGCAAGGCTTTCGACCTCGTCAATCGCGATGGACTTGCGGTCGCTCTTGAACTCGACCATGTCGCGGAGGACATGCGCGGGTGAGTTCTTGAAGTGCTCCATGTATGCGTCGTAGGCCTCGGCGACCTTGGGTCCGCCGCCCAGGCCGATGGCCTTGTGGAGGTGCTTGGACATCTCCTGGTTGTTGGCGTGGTACTCGAGGCCCGAGCGGCTCTGGAGGAAGCCAAAGTTGGGGAGCTGCTTCAGGTCTTTCTCCGGGAAGCCCGAGGCCCAGAACTCCTCGGCCTCGCGCTGGAGGTCGTCGAGGCCCATGCCCGAGATGCGCGACACGGTGCCCTTGAAGCACGTGTCGATGACCTCGCTCGAGAGCCCGTAGACTTCGAGGATCTGGGCGCCGTGGTAGCAGTTCAGGAGGGAGATGCCCATCTTCGAGAGAATCTTGAGGAGGCCCTTCTCCATGCCCTTTTTGAGGTTGGCCTGGGCCTTGGCGAGGGAGATGTTGGCAAGCTTGCCGCTCGCGACAAGCTTCTCGGTGCGGGGGGTCAGGCGCCACTGGCGGGCCGTCTCGAACGCCATATAGGGGCAGACGGCATGGGCGCCGTAGCCGACGAGGACGGCGAGGTGGTGAGTGGAGACAGCGGCCGCCGTGTTCGCGACGATGGACGTGTCAGACCGGCAGCCGGCAGCAATGAGGTGGTGGTGGACGGCGCCGACCTGTAGGAGCATTGGGATGGGGGCCTGACTGGGATCCATCGCCGAGAGCTGGTCCGACAGGACAACGATCTGGCACCCACCGCGAACGGCGGCCTCGACGTCGGCGCAGAGCTTCTCGAGAGCACCCTTCATGGCGCCAGCCTGGCCTGTCGCGAAGGTCGACGTGAAAGTCTGGGGCTTGAGGCTCGACGTGGTCCCCGACTCGACGATGGCCTTGAGCTCCTCCTCGAGGAGGACGGGGCTCTTGAGCAAGACCTGGTCGACCGTGCCGGGTCCGGGCGTCAGGAGGTTGCCGCGCTTCCCGAGGCGCATCTCAAGGGACATGACGAGACCCTCGCGGAGGGGGTCGATGGGAGGGTTGGTCACCTGCGCAAACCGCTGCTTGAAGTAGTCGTAGAGCATGTGGGGCTTGCTCGACAGGACGGCCAGCGGGGAGTCATCGCCCATGCAGTAGGTCGGCTCAACGGCGTCGGCCGCCATCGCCTCGATGACGAGCTGGGAGTCTTCGAGCGAGAAGCCGTGGGCTGCCGCGCGGCGCAGCGCCTCGGCCGCGCCCCAGATGGGCTCGTTCAAAAAGCCGGCGGCCCCGAGAGATTCCAGCGGCTTGAGGTCGCCGAGCCACTCGGCGTATGGCTTGTCGGTCGACACCTTCTTGGCGATGGCCACAGGGTCGTAGAACTTGTTGTCTTCGAGGTTGGCAAGGATCATCTGCCCCGGGCCAAGACGACCTTTGGACACGATCTTGGCCGCGTTCTCCGTGGCCCACGTCTCGCCGAGGACGCCGACCTCGGAGGCCATGTAGGCCATGCCATCGTCCGTCGTCCAGAAGCGGGCAGGGCGGAGGCCGTTGCGGTCAAGCCGCGCGCCGACGTGGACGCCGTCCGAAAACACCAGCAGGGCGGGGCCGTCCCACCCCTCCTGAAGTCCCTCGTAGTACTCGTAGAACGAGGCCGCCTCCGGGTAGAGGCGCTCGAGGTCCGGATGGTTGCGGTAAGCTTCCGGCACGAGGGCCATCAGGCACTCTTCGATAGGCTGCCCTGTCTGGTGCATGAGCTCGGCCACCTGGTCGAGGTTGGCGCTGTCGGACAAGCGCGAGTCGCAGAGAGGCACGAGGTCGGCCTCCTTGCCCTCCCACACGGGGTGCTTGAGGTCGTACTGCCGACTGGCGACCCAGTTGACGTTGCCCATGAGGGTATTGATCTCGCCGTTGTGCCCAAGCATGCGGAAGGGCTGTGCCAGGGGCCACACGGGGTTGGTGTTGGTGGAGAAGCGCGTGTGGTAGATGGCGAAGGATGACACGTAGTCCTCGCGAAGGAGGTCAACGTAGAAGTTGCCGATCACGGGCGCCCCAATCATGCCCTTGTAAATGCACCGGGTGGCGCTGACAGAGGAAAAGTAAAAGTTGTTTGCCTCGCCGGCGGGGTAGGCCGACCCGGCGGCCTTCTCGCAGTTCTTGCGGAAGAGATAGAGCTGGCGCTCGAGTGCCTTACCGGAGGCCTTGGTGTCGCTCTGGAGGACGACCTGACGAATAACGGGGCGGGTGGCGGCGGCGATGCGGCCAACAAACTTGTCGTCAGTGGGGACGTCGCGCCAGCCGACGACGGTGAGGCCGTTGGCGGCGGCGCTGGCGGCGACGAATCCCTCGCAGGCGGCACGGACCGTGTCGTCCTGAGGGAGGAAGACGGCTCCGACGCCCGAGCATGACTGGTCGAAGGCGGGGACATCGGCGGCGATGATAGCCCAGGGTACCTGGGTCATCAGGCCGACGCCGTCACCCGAGATGCCGTCGGCGCTGCACGCGCCGCGGTGCTCCATGCAACCGACGGCGCGCAAGGCCTGAGCGACGGGCTTGCGCGTGGCCGAGCCGTCGAGGTTGGTGATGAAGCCGACTGGAGGAGGGCGGACGGGGTCGGGGTTGTGAGGAGGCAGTCGGGGGCGATAGTCCGCATCGCGAGGGCGGCGCGGTAGAAACTCAATCGACGTGTGTCGCACATTCACGGGAGGTCGCCGGGCGAGTTCCGGGGAGCCGGGGTACGGTGGCCGAGGCGGCGCGTCCAGACGGCAATGTTTGGCCCTCACCCCGCTCGCGAGAGCGCGGCGAGGCGCGCGGGAGCGGCCAGATTCACACGGCACCGCGGATCTCGCGCAATCGTGGTCGCAAGCAACCGCGCCTTGGCCCACGCGAGCCAACCTTAGCCACTGTCCACGCCGGGCGCACCGCCGTCCCCCCCGTTCGGCCTCTTCGCTCCCGACCCTGCCGCGCGGACTCGCCACCGCAGGCGTCCTGCTCCGCAAGGATCTCAGCATGCACCGCGGGGCGGGGGGCGTCGACGCCGTCGGGCACGACGAGCGCGTTGGCGACCTGGGCTGTGCGAGGCTGGGCGGAGAGGCCACGGCCGCTAGAGACGCGCGACTGAACGGCGGGAGCAGCGGGAGCCGCCTTGGAGGCGCCGTTCGTTGCGGGGGCCGACGCCTTCAACGCCTTCGCCCCCGAAAGGAGCGAATTCGCCGCATGCATGTTCGGGTTGGCTTGGTCCTGGGGCCTTCAGACGGCTCGTTTCGCCCTGCGGGGCCCAGGGTGGCCCTGCGCGAGCGCTGGGGGACGAAACAGGGCGACGGCGGCGGCGGCCGTCGGCCCTGTGAGTCAGCCCTTTGAGTGAAACTCGTCGTTCGCTCCTGACCTTCCGCACCGACCCACGCCCCCGAGCGCCGCAGTACCGGGAAGGGGCCCGCCGTATTCCCCCGCGCGACGGCCAGAGCGAGCCCACCGTAGCCGTCGCCGAAGCAGTGGGCCCAGCACGGGAAGCGCTTGTCGTCCCAGGAACCTACACTAAATGCCGCCTCCCCCGGCCGTCCAGCCGCTCAAGCGGAAGAGGGAGAATGCTGCTAAGGCTGCGGAAGAACTGAAGCGCAAAATCAAGGCGAGCGGAGACGCGGGTGCTCGTCGGGAGGGGCGCCAACGAACTGCACGGCCCCCCGCCCACCCGCGTCGTCGCCGCCTGCTCCGCCCCTCCACGCGCCACCGACGACGCGCCCCCCCCCCACCCTCGACCCCGACCCACAGTCGCCCGCTGACGTCCTCGCTCCCGTGGTCCGCCTCTGCGAGAACGAGCGAGCCCGCCCCCCCCGCGGCGGCGGCCTGTCGGTCGAGGAGCTGACCCGCGATGTCGGCCCCGTCCGCGCCGTCAGCGACCTCGACGGACCTGCCGTCGCCCGCGGCATCGAGGCCCTCGCGTGCCGCCTCGCCGGCCAGATCCTCCGCGGCGAGGGCTTCACCTTCGATGTCCCGTCCCGCGCCCGTGGCAATCAGCACTACGTCGCAGAGCTCGATCGCATCGTGCTGCGGGACGCCACGTCACGCCTGCCCTTTTCCGCCCCCGCCAGCTGCCGCAAGGCCGCCGTGCTCGCCCGCGTGCTCCAGCTCGTGCACGAACTTTGCCTCCGGGGCATCCACGTCACCAAGCGCGACCTGTTTTACACCGACGTCAAGCGAGTCGCGCCTCCCCGCCTCGGCGCGGCGGGCCGCTGGTTCGTCTTCTCTGTCTCTCTTTCCTTTTCACGCGCACCAACAGACATCGTACGCCCCACGGACGGACACGCCCACTCTCTCACCTTCCTCGTCCCCCCCGTCCACCCAGGCTCTTCGAGGACCAGTCGCGCAGCGACGCTGTCCTCGACGACGCCGCCACCCTGATGGGCTGCACCCGGACGTCCCTCCACGTTGTCGCGTCAGAGAAGGGCGTCGTCGTCGGCCGGCTTCGCTTCACGGAAGACGGCGACCCGATCGACTGCTCCCGCATGGGCGTCGGGGGCAAGGCCATCCCTCCCCAGGTCCACAAGGTCGCCGACGTCGACAGCGACGCCAAGTTCATCCTGCTGGTCGAGAAGGACGCAGCCTTCATGCGCCTGGCGGAGGACCGGTTCTACCACGACTACCCCTGCATCATCATCACGGCGAAAGGGCAGCCCGACGTGGCGACCCGGCTGTTCTTGCGGCTGTTGAAGGACAGGTTGAAGCTGCCCGTGCTGGCCTTGGTCGACGCTGATCCCTACGGGCTCAAGATTCTGTCCGTTTACATGAAGGCGAGAGGGGCAGGCGCTTGTCTCTTTCCCTCCCTCCTCCCTCCCTCCCTCCATTCCCCCCCCCCCCCCCCCCGTCTTTCTCCTCTCCGCCCCAGGGCTCGATGAACATGTCGTACGACGCCGGCAACCTGGTCACTCCTGATATCCAGTGGCTCGGCGTCCGCCCCTCGGACCTTGATCGCTTTCGTGTCCCCGACCAATGCCGTCTGCCCATGACGGACGAGGACATCAAGACCGGCAGGCGCCTGCTCGAGGAGGACTGGGTCCGGGCCAATCCCGACTGGGCCGCTGAGCTCGAGACGATGGTGAGGACCAAGGAAAAGGCCGAGATCCAGGCCCTGTCCTCCTTCGGCTTCCAGTACCTCACCCGGGCCTACTTGCCCCTTAAGCTGCAGGAGGGGGACTGGATCTGAGGGGGATCTCTCCTCGGACGGGAGATGCGGCGATTGAATCGATTGAATGGCACGGCGATGCCCGCCGTCCCCGCGCTGGGCGGCCCCATCACCCCGGTCAGCCCTCGCCGCCGCCGCCCGCGGCTGCCTCGTCCGTCCCCACCCCTCCCAGCCCCGTCGACGGCCCCGGGTGCCGCGTGAGGTAGTTGAAATCGACAGCGCGGTCTAGCCCGAGCCCCCCCGAGGTCGCTATGGCTCGGTTCAGCGCCCCGGCCACCGCGCCGCCCGGCCGGAGGAGGAGTCGGGCCGCGGCGGCGTGGGGGCCGCCGGAAGCGGCGCCCTCGGCCAGGAGGGAGACGAGGCGATCGACATCCTTGGGGGGAAGGTAGGCATCTGGACGCTCGATGTTGAGCTCCGGGGGGGAGGGGCTGAAGGGCTCCTCCCATCGGAGCTCGTTTAGGGACGAGGACGACGCGCCGGAGGCACCGGACGGTGACCGGGCTGCGGCCTCTGCCTCGGTCGTCGCCAGCCCCCCCCGGAGGACGGCGGCCAGGCTGGGGGGCAGAAAGACGTCATCCACCGCGATACGCGAGTGGTGTCGTCTGGGGAGGGGGGCGGTGACGGGGCGAAGCCAAGGTCGCGGAGGAGGTGGGAGGGTCAACGACGGCGGCGGCGCCAGCCGCCTTGCGCTGCAGTCGATTCGCGTGGGTCAGGGCCCACGTTGATCTCGTTCGGTGGGTTCATCTCGCCTGATCCCGCGGGAGGCAGCCACAACCACTCGCATCCCCGGGAACGAACCGAGCTAAGGGCCTCTGCCAGCCGGCGCCACTCGAGCGAGGCGCGGTGTCCTCGGCTGTGTGCCCTGCGGCCGATAGGGGGGTCCGGTCGCGGAGCGGGTCGGGTCGCCGTCTCCGGCGACGAAAGAGTGCCGGACAGGAGTGGAGAAGGGGGTAGATCCCTCGACGGCCGTTGCTGCGCTCACCAGCCTGCCCCCTCACGTGTCCCCGCCCTCCTGGTCCCGGAATCGGGCCGACTTGACTTCCGCCCCCCGCAGGATCTTCGGCCCCTCCCCCCCCGGAGGCGGGCGCGTCGGTGCGCTCCCACCCGCGGCATAATCGGGGAACCCGCCGGCGGTGGTCGGCGCCCCGCGGCGATCGGTGCCGAAGCGGCCGTCGTCGTCAAGGCCACCGTCGGATTCGGCTCCGTCGTCGCCGCCGGCACCGCCGTCGCGGGCGCCCCCGTGGCCGGCCTTCGCCGAGGCGCGGTAGGCTAGGGCGGCCAGAGCGGCCTGCCGGACGCGCGACCCCCCCGCGACGCCATCCACGGCGTCGGCCGCCAGGCTCTCAGCCCGGCGCCCCACCGCCTCTGCCGCCGACGGCGTGGCCGGCGCCCCCCCCTCGTTTTCCTCGCCCGACGCCCCGCCGACTCCCTCCCTCCCCTCTTCTTTCCCCCTCCCCCCATTCTTCCCGAGAGCTGCTCGTTCGCCCGCCGCCGCGGCCCGCGCCGCCGTCTCCCGCCCCCGCAGCTGCCGCTCCCGGTACCTCGCCACGTCCGCGAGCCGCGTCGCCACCCCGCCCCCCGCCCCGCCCCGCGCGCTCACGCCGGGCACGAAGTTGATGCCCCCGCCCGGGGACGCCCCCGGGGGACCCTTGTTCCCGCCGTCGCGCGACGCGCGAATGCGGCGGAGGACGGCCCCGGGGTCCTCTCGGGCGACCCCGACCCGTTTGCGGAGGGAGGACGTGTCGCCCATGATGCGGTCGCGAAGTAGGCTGCGGCGGAGGGGGGGGGGGAGGGTCGCGCGTCCTCCACGTGCGTGCGTCTCCGGCCAGGACCCGGAGTCCGACCAGGACCGGGGGGACTCGCTTGTACTGCCTGAACCGTCCGCTCAGCCACTCGATCCCGGTGGCCTCGACGTCCCTGAGCCGGGGCTTGCGGCCGTGCTGGGCCCGAAAGGCCACCGTCCAGGGGGTGAGCTCCTCCTTCAGGGACCGATACTCTCGCAGCAGAGCGACGTACTCCTCGACAAGCTCTCCGCGAAACTTGGGGGCGGGCCTCCTGCCGCGGCGGGGGGCGGCGGGGGCGGCGAGGGCAGCGGCGTCGAGGAGGGCCGCGGGGTCGGAGGCGTCGTCCTCGCGAGAGGGGGGGTCCGTGGGGTCGCGGCCGTTGGCGTCGCCGCCGCCGCGCGCGGCGTAGCTCTCCTCGACGGCGCGAAGGACGCGAGCGGCGACGTGGCGGCGGCGGGCACCGGCGGCGAGGGCCGCCCGGTGCTCTCGGCTCTTGGGAACACCGGCGAGGCGCCGGGAGATGGCCTCGCGGGTGGGTCCTTCGGTAACGCGGCCCGTGTTGGCGCGGGCGATCTTGGCGCGGGTGGCGGGCGAGTGGGCGACGCCCTTGCGGGCGGCCGACACTCTGGCACCGTGGGAGTCCGGCATGGCGCGACCCTTGTTCCACGGTTCTCTGCCGCGGTTGGCCGCGCTGACGGCCGCACGGTGGTTTGGGTCGGCCCAGCGACGGCGCATAGCCTCGGCAATGCGGGCTTTCTGCTCGGCGCTCATCGGGCGGCGGCGGCGGCGTGGCTTGGGCGCCGCAGGTGCGTCGGAGCCGAGGCCGTCTCGGTCGTCGTCGTCCTCGTTCGTGGTTAAGGGATCACAGGACGACGACAATGAACCGCAGGTGCATAATTGACGCTCCAGTTCCGCTCGACGCGCGAGAGGAGCAGGAAGGAACGCGAAGACGACGGGGGGGGGCGGCCGGACAAGAGTGAGCGCCGGCAGCCGCTGAGAGCAGCGCGCAGAGAGCGGTGTGCCCAACGAGGCAATGCCCATTGCAATTCAGGAAAGAAGAAACGTCTGTTTTGATGTCGAGAGGCCTCAAGGCGGCTTGACGAGGAAGGCGGAGGCCAACGCGTGGGTAAGACAAAAGAGAGGCACATCGAGGTCGACGGGCTAGTGCACACTCATAGTCTGTCCGCTTCGACACATCAGACAGCTCAATTTGACTGTAAACAATGGCTAGAGGTCCCGATACCGGGGAAAGAGACGCGAAAGACGCCGGACCAGGACCGTCTTCGGCCGCCGCCGCCCGACCGTGCGCTCTGCGGCTGCTACTGGGAGACGAGATGGGCGTGGTCAAAGGCAATGAGATGATCCAGCGCAGAGGCTCGGAATCTTCTCGTTTTCGTTGATTTCTTTGCTCTAACGACGAGCGAAAGCCTCTCCGCCTTGGACGCTTCACCTGAGCCCCCCCCACGCGACGCCGACTTCCCTCTCCCGCAGTGGTCGAGGCCAGCTCCGTGGCGACTATACGGGACCCCGTGATCGCCGTGCGTCACGGCGAGATGTCCAAGTCCCGCGCCGTCCTCGCCGTCACATCGTGCGCCCGCGGAGACGTCGCCGAAGCCGTGGCCGACGCCTCGACCGCCGCGCCCGACGACGACGACGCCGTCGTCGCCGCTGTCGCCCGCGCCTCGGGCGTCGTCGAGATCCTCTCAGAGCGCACCGCCCTCTCTCTCGCCCTCCTACCCCCCGCCCCCGACGCCCCGCACCCTCCGCCTCCGCCCG
>Ga0181576_10002172_pt1 | contig 14792 bp, 12 predicted proteins | sample 101ome_22_FD_132464 | JGI IMG/M metagenome (GOLD analysis project Ga0181576, IMG submission 132464) | Coastal salt marsh microbial communities from the Groves Creek Marsh, Skidaway Island, Georgia - 101412BT metaG (megahit assembly) | ecosystem: Environmental > Aquatic > Marine > Intertidal... | reverse complement strand
TGCGGTGCGGCGATCTTGCCAGACAATTGCGTTGCAAACGGCGCGTCCCGTCTGCCGATCCCAAACGATTGTTGTCTCCCGCTGGTTGGTTATGCCAATCGCAGCGATCTGGTCGGCTTTTATCCTGCCCTGCCGCAGGGCATCACGACATGTCTGCAGGGTCGTAGACCATAAATCTTCAGGGTCATGCTCAACCCATCCGGATTGAGGGAAATGCTGCGGAAATTCCATCTGCGCGGTGGCCAGAGGCTGCAAAGAAGAATCAAAAATGATGGCGCGGGTCGAGGTGGTTCCCTGATCAATCGCCAGAAGGTGAGTCTTTGCCATGTCGCTATCCTGTTTTTCTATCAATATCCCATATTTTTCAGATGCAGGCTACGCTCCACCATGTCAGGTACAGTGGCCAAAACAGGGTCGCAACTTGCCAAGGCTGGTGGTTATTTATACACATCTTTATATTCGAATGAACATAAAACGAATATAAACGAAAATAATAAATTGCTTTTTCATCACAGAATATGTTGAATGCGCGAAACAGAATTGTGGCGCATGATCGGGTGAGACAACAGGCACATGACGTTAAATGACCGGCAAGAGCAGATCATTGATGAGCTTCGCACCACCGGCAAGGTGGATGTCGAAACCTTGGTCTCACGTTTCGGCGTAACCGCGCAGACAATTCGGCGCGATCTTGGTGAGTTGTGCGCCCGAGGTCTTGCAAGCCGGGTTCATGGCGGTGCAAAGCGGTTCTTTTCCACCTCATCGACCCGCTATGAAGAAAGGCGGGCGGTTAAAAACGCGGAAAAGGAAAAAATTGGCCAGATCGCTGCCAGCCTGATCCCTGATAATTGCTCTGTCATATTGAACATCGGAACAACAACCGAGCAAGTCGCACATGCGCTGACGGCGCACCGTGGATTAATGGTCATTTCGAACAATATGAATGTCATTCAAATTCTGCGTGACGTTGCCTTGAAGGCGTTGGTGATTGTCGGTGGCGGTGTCCGCCAATCGGACGGCGCTGTTATTGGCGATGAGGCAGTTGAGTTTATTTCCAGATACAAGGTTGATTACGCTGTCATTGGCGCATCATCGATTGATGTTGATGGGTCGGTTTTGGATTTTGATCGCCACGAGGTTGCGGTGTCACGCGCCATTTTGAAGAATGCACGCACCCGCATTCTTGTCGCCGATCACACAAAATTTGAGCGCAGTGCCCCGGTCAGGATCTGCGATATAAGTGAGCTTGATTATGTTGTTTTTGACAGGTCACCGCCGAATAGCTTTGTTGAGAAGGCGAAGGCTTGCGGCACCCGGATTTTGACAAAGAGTGTCACGGATGAGTGAAGCCAATTCGGGTGGTGACGACCCTTATGATGTTTTTGTCATCGGCGGTGGTGTCAACGGCTGTGGGATTGCCCGCGATGCTGTGGGGCGCGGTCTGTCGGTGGCCCTGGCCGAGATGAATGATCTGGCATCGGCGACATCTTCCTCCTCCACCAAATTGTTTCATGGTGGATTGCGCTATCTGGAATATTTTGAATTCCGACTGGTTCGTGAAGCGCTGATTGAACGCGAAAGGCTGTTGTCGGCGATGCCGCATATCAGTTGGCCACTGCGGTTTGTACTGCCCTATAGTCGTGACATCAGGTTTGAATCAACCACACCTTTGTCGAGGCTGCTGGCATTATGTTTGCCGTGGGTAAAGGGTCGCCGTCCGGCGTGGCTTATCCGTCTTGGCCTGTTTTTATATGATCATCTGGGTGGCAGGGCGTTCTTGCCGGGAACCAAGGTTCTGGATTTGCGGCAGGATGAGAGCGGGGCGGCCCTTCAGGATCACTTCCGTAAAGCCTTTGAATATTCCGACTGCTGGATTGAGGATTCGCGCCTGGTGATTCTCAATGCGCGGGATGCCCGGCAACGCGGGGCCACTATCATGCCCTATACCAAAGTCGTTCGCGCAGAACGTCAGAATGGGCTTTGGCATATCGAAACCCGCGCCCAACAGACCGGTGTCGTCAAAGCATATCGGGCCAGATGCCTGATTAATGCGGCCGGTCCGTGGGTTGAGGACATTCTTGCCAACACCACAAAACGCAAATCTACCGATGGAGTTCGCCTTGTTCGGGGTAGCCATATTATTACCCGCAAGCTCTATGATCATGACAAATGCTATGTTTTGCAGGGAAATGATGGCCGGATTATTTTTGTCATTCCCTATGAAACCGACTTTACGCTGATTGGCACAACCGACATTGACCATCCTGATTTGTCGACAAAGGTTTGTTGTTCTCCGGAGGAGCGGGAATATTTGCTCGCCTTTGCGTCTCGATATTTCGCACGGCCGCTGACAGATGATGATGTGGTTGCGACATTTTCCGGTGTTCGCCCGCTCTATGACGATGGTGCACAGCAGGCTTCGGCGGCAACGCGGGATTATGTCTTGCGCCTTGATCAGGAAGGAAATGCGCCCCTGTTAAATGTGTTTGGCGGCAAGATCACCACCTATCGCAAGCTTGCTGAAGCCGCGATGGAAACGCTTAGACCCTATTTCAGCAAAATGTCAGACCAGTGGACAGCGGGTGTGGCGTTGCCTGGCGGTGACTTTGCCATTGATGGTTTTGACAAGCTGGTTGACGAGATCCATGCGGCATGCCCATTGCTGTCGATAGATGTGGTGCGCCGCCTGGCAAGAGCCTATGGCACAGAGGCGCGCAATATTCTTGCTCCGGTCAAATCCAAACATGATCTTGGCATTGATTTTGGCGCCGGTATTCATGGTGTGGAGCTGGATTGGGCGATAGAAAATGAATGGGTAACCTCTGCCGAGGATTTTCTCTGGCGGCGCACCCGAATGGGGCTTCGCTTGACGCCTGACCAGATTTCTGCGGTCGATGAGTATATCAGACAGAAAAGACGTTAAGGCATAAGTGCCGGGCATATACCGTTCCTATGATCAGCGTTCTGCGTTATCAAGGTCCAGTTTATTGACAGCGCGCAACAGCTGCTGGCAGGCTAAATTCCTGAGGCGTTGTGTATTCGGGACAAGACAGGTTATGCCACTGGAAAGAACAAATACCCTTGTTGTCGGCGGTGGTCAGGCCGGGCTTGCGATGAGCGCCCATCTGCGTAGTTCCGGCGTTGATCATATTGTTTTGGAACGCGGCGCAATTGCCGAGAGATGGGGGTCTGCCAGATGGGACTCTCTGGTAATGAACGGACCTGCATGGCATGACCGTTTTCCGGCGCGTGAATTCGCGGATTGGCCTGCAGACAGTTTTCCGGGTAAAGACGCAGTCGTCGCCTATTTTGAGGGGTTTGCCAAGCAGATTGACGCGCCGATACGATGTGGCGTTGAGGTAACAGCTGTAAACAAAGCTGCCTCAGCTGGGTATGACGTGCACACCACAGATGGCACCATTCAGGCAATGAATATCGTGGCAGCAACCGGGCCGTTTCAAATCCCCATTTTCCCGAATATCGTGCCACAAGATGCGATCACGCAAATCCACTCCTTCGACTATAAGAACCCTAAACAACTTGCCGATGGTGCGGTGCTTGTTGTGGGCGCTGGTTCATCCGGGGCGCAGATTGCCGATGAACTCTGTAGGGCCGGTCGACAGGTTTACCTTTCGGTTGGACCACATGAACGGCCTCCAAGATCATATCGGGGCAAGGATTTTTGCTGGTGGCTTGGAAAGCTTGGCAAATGGCAAATGAAGGCACCACCGGCCGGACGCGAGCATGTGACAATTGCGGTGTCCGGAGCCTATGGCGGCAAAACCATTGATTTCCGGCAGTTTGCCCAGAACGGGATTGTTCTGGCCGGTATGTTGCAAGGGTTTGATGATGGGGTCATTACGTTTGCCGGAGACCTTCGTAAAAATATAGAAGAAGGTGACAAGAGCTATCTCGCCCTTCTTGCCGAAGCTGATGCCCACATCACGGCGCAGAAGCTGGATTTCCCCTTGGAAGAGAACGCCAAGATCATTCCAGATGACCCTGAATGTCTTGTAAATCCAGTCCGGCAGCTGAACCTGTCAGATGCCGGAGTGAAGACGATTATCTGGGCGACCGGATATAAGCAGAACTTTGACTGGCTAGGGGTGGATGCGTTTGACACGGATGGCAAACCCGAGCATGTCCGCGGCGTCAGCAAGCAGGCAGGCATTTATTTTCTTGGCCTGCCCTGGTTGTCGATGCGCGGCTCGTCTTTTATTTGGGGTGTTTGGGAAGACGCAGATTACATCGCCAAGCATATTTGCCAGCAACCTGCATAATTGATCAGGGCTGGCTGGCCTGCATATGGAATCACTTTGTTTCTGTCAGATGTCGCTAGCCATATAACTGGGTCAGGCCGTCATAAAGATCGACCCGCCGGTCCCGAAACAATCCCCAACTTGCCCGCTCAGTCCGCATCGCGGCAAAATCAAAATCGGCTACGGCCAAACCTTCATCCGTGCCAAGTTCTGCCACTTTGCCACCCGTTGCATCGGCGATAAAGGAATGGCCATAAAAATTCATGGTGATATCGTCAATCACTTCCCGGCCAATGCGGTTGCTTGCGGCCAGCGCCACCATGTTGGCAGCGGCGTGACCTTGCATGGTTCGTTGCCAATGATCTTTTGAATTGATCTGCGGACTTTCCGGCTCACTGCCAATAGCGGTTGGATACAGCAGAAGATCTGCTCCCATCAGCGCCATTGCACGGGCGCATTCGGGGAACCATTGATCCCAGCATATGCCAACCCCGATCCGACCAGCAGCTGTATTCCAGACCTTGAAGCCGGTGTCACCCGGGCTGAAATAAAACTTTTCTTCATAGCCCGGGCCTTGTGGCAGATGAGATTTGCGGTAAAGGCCCAAAAGACTGCCGTCCGCATCAATCATCATCATTGAATTGAAATAGGCGTTTTCAACCCGTTCAAAAAAACTAAGCGGGCAGACGATATTCAATTCTTTGGCCAAGGCCGCAAAGCGGGGAATAAAGGGGTGGGCATCGGCTGGCGCGGCATAGTCAAAATAGGCCGCCTTTTGCTTTGGGCAGAAATAGGGCGTTGCAAACAGTTCCTGCAACAAGACAATATGGGCGCCGTTTGCAGCGGCGGCGCGCATCTGCGCTTCTGCCTTTGCCAGATTGGCCTCGGCATCCCAATCACAGCTCATCTGGGTAATCGCAACACGGGTCAATTGGCTCATGCGCCGCTCTCCTCAAATCCTGTCAACACATTGACTGTGTTGATACCAATTTCCTCAACGGCGTAGCCACCTTCCATGACAAACAGAGTTGGCAGATCGAGGCCAGCGATACGGCCACCCATATCGGTGAAATCATCACTGGTGAGCTTGAAAAAGCTGATTGGATCGCGCTCAAACGTATCGACACCCAAAGAGACAACCACCGCCTGCGGATCAAAATCGCGGATCCGTTGCAATGCGTCATCAAGAGCCTTGCTCCATTCAGAGTAGGGGGTGCCTGCAGGCATTGGGTAATTCACATTATAGCCAGTGCCAGCACCAGTGCCGGTTTCGTCTGCATGCCCAAGAAAATGCGGAAAGGCTGCCATCGGGTCACCATGCAGTGACAGGAACATTACATCCGCCCGATCATAGAAAATGGCCTGAGTGCCGTTGCCGTGATGGAAATCAACATCAAGGATGGCGACCCTTTCATGGCCCTGATCACGCATATGCTGGGCAGCGGCAGCAGCATTGTTGATAAAGCAATAGCCGCCATACTGGTCGCGTGAGGCATGGTGCCCCGGGGGACGGCACAAAGCAAAGGCGGCCCTGTCTCCCTTGAGGACATGATCCGCACCAGCAAGCGCAACGCCAAGTGATGCCCACGCCGCCTCGGCGGTGCCGGCGCTGATTGATGTTTCGGCGGCCAGACAGTAATAGCCAAGTTTACCCTCGATGAAATCGGGGATATGCGTTGAGGGCATGGATCTGGATTGCCAGACCGTTACCATCGCTTCGCCCTTGAAGCCCTGTGCTTGCCACTCGTCCCAGGCGGTGTCGAGAAAGGCAAGATAGCCCGCATCATGAATTTTATGGACCGCATTTGACTCGACCGGATGCGGGTCGATGATGGTGCCAAAATTCTGGTCGGACAGTCGCTTCAAGATGAAGTCCATTCGTTCCGGACATTCAAAAGGGGGCACCAACTCACCGCCATAAAGTTCTGTCTTTGATGCTCTTTGCCGGTGTGCCTCTGAATAAATAATTTTCATGTTACTGTCCTCCCACTATTCATTTTGTTCCAGCAATCTTCATTCGTCTATAGGGCAATTCTGAGTGTTATCATTCCTCGGCATTGCGTCTTGCCAACTGCAACGCGGTAACGGCACAAATCACACATCCAAAGCCTGCGGCAGTGATGATTTCATCAAAGATCAACCACCCCCAGAAGAACCCGGCGGGCAGGACCAGAAATGACGCGATATTGACCATCACTGCGCCAACCCTGCTGATCAGATAGAAGAACAGCAGCACCTCAATGGCGGTCACAACACAGAGGATCAGAAAATCAGTTTGCAAGAACCAACCGCCGATTGCCGCACCGGGCACACCGGCCAGAAGCGTCAAGCCGAGCAGGATAATCAAGGACATCAGCGACTCGCCAAATGCTACCTGTAGCGCATTTAACCCGGAAGGCCAGAAATGCTCGACATAGAGCGCGTCCACGGCGTAGGCGAGGGGCACCAGACAGGCAATAATGATCCATATTGTGGGTGACTCAACAGATGTATTGCTCTCCAGCAACAACAACAGGATTCCGCTTGTGCCAACCACCACAGAAAGGATCAGCCGCAGTGCTGGACGAACCAACCGCAAGCCCATAGCCACTGCGACAGTAAAGACCGGCGTGAGCGAGACGATCATCGTCAGAACAGCCGCATCGATTTTTGGTGCCGCCAGCATCTCGACACCCAGCGGCACAACATAGGCCAGCACTCCGGCGATCAGAAAGAAGATTACCCTATCCCGACTAAAGGCAAACAGCTGTCGTTTCAGCGCCAAAGCCCCGAAATAAAGCGCACATAGACCAGCCAGCAGGGCAGTCAATGCGGCAAGCGCGTCGTTATCGGCGCCTATTTTCTTGATATAGGCGAAATGCAGCGCCCAAATCAGCGGCAACAGAACCAGCAAGGGCAGTTGTGGCAAAGCCGGACGTGCTGTGGCTGTCAATTCAGATCCCCGGCGAGCTGTGCAATTTCCCGTCTGAATGGCAGAGCATCGCCAATATCATCCTCATCCAGTTCATTGGCATACCGGTGGCCGGCATAAGTGGCCCATGCAATCGGCGCGGGTGAGGCCGCATCGCCAATCAATTTGACCGATTGCACACCATGCGCAGCCCATTCACCTTCTCGGGCTTTAAGCGCCTGCCAGAGTTCATCATTGCCCAGACGGCTGGTTACAAGGACGGCAGCGTCAGCTGCAATTTGCGTGGTATCGCCGGTGTAGCTGCAGGCCGTTGTCAGGCCGCCGCGATCAAGTCGGGTGACCAGTCGATTGAGCTGTATATCAATGCCAAGAGCGGCCAGACGTTGATGGATAAAACCCTGCTCCAGAGTGTTCCTTGTCCAATCGGAAACATAGGCTGCGGGTGTGACAAGGGTGACGCTGCATCCGGCGGCAACAAGACGTTCGGCAATGACGCCGCCCATATAATAGTGGTCATCATCAAACAGGACGACATGCCCCTGTGGCAAATTGCCAGCCATAATATCATCCGGGGTGAACAGCGGCATTGCAGAGTCGATGGGGATCGGACGCAGATGAGCCCGGCCGACACCATCGCGCCGCCAGCTTGACCCCGTGGCAAGGCAGACATGCTCAAAGCCAAAATCCAGCACCTGATCAGCATCCAGCTGACTTTGCAGATACACCTCGACATTTGCCATTTTCTGGATCTGTCCCACTCGGTAATCGGCAACCCGGCCCCATGCAGACAGATTTGGCAGGGTACGTTCCAGATGCACACGTCCGCCAAGATGATCTGTGGCCTCGGCCAGCGTGACCTGATATCCGCGCAATCCCAATGCTCTGGCACTTTCAAGTCCGGCTGGCCCCGCCCCAACGATGAGGACTTTGCTGTCAGACCGATTTGGTTTCATGTTTTCCGGGTGCCAGCCCTTGCGCCATTCCTCCATGAATGACGGGTTTTGCGTACAGCGCGAAATTGACATGGTCATGTCACCGGTTACGCAAATATTACAGCCGATACATTCGCGGATGTCGTCAAACCGGCCTTCCTTGATTTTGTTCGGCAGGAACGGGTCGGCAATAGATGGACGGGCGGCGCCGATAAAATCCAGCGTGCCGGAGGTGATCTGCTTGACCATGGCATCAGGCGACGTGAACCGCCCAACACCCACGATGGGCTTGTCTGTCAGCGCCTTTATGCCACTGACCAGGTCCTGCTGTGCCGCTTCCTCTTTGAACCGGGATGTGCCGGAACAGTCTTCCCAACTGCCATGCGCCAGATCCCATAAGTCCGGCAGGTCACGATGCATCTCAATCACTTCGCGCAATTCGGTATTGGTAAAGCTGTGCTCATCTATGGCTTCCTGCAGGGATAGACGAAGTGTGATGCCCATACTGTCGCCCACAGCGTCTCTGATGTCTTCGACCAGCTCGCGCATGAAGCGGCTTCGGTTTTCAAGGCTGCCACCATATTCATCTGTGCGCTGATTTGTTGCCCGGGAAAGAAAATGTTGAATGATGCCAAAACCATGCGCGCCATAGAGACAGATCAGGTCATAGCCGGCTGTCTTTGCGCGTTTCGCAGCATTCACATACCAGCGTCGCACATCAGCGATTTCTGCTTTGTCGAGGGCGCGAGCATTAACCGGGTCGGAAGTAAAAGTAAGGATTGGCCCCGGGCTGACCGCCAGAGGTACTTCCTTGGTGTAGAGGTTGGGACCGTTTATGCCTGAATAGGCAAGCTCAATCCCGGCCAACGCGCCATGGCTGTGCATCGCATCTGCCATCTTGGCCAACATCGGGATGTCATCATCATCCCAAAGGTGCAATTCAATGAAAGGCGCGATTTCGCTTGAATGGTGAATTTCAACCTGCTCGGTAAAAATGACTCCCCAGCCGCCCTCGCTTTTTGTTCGGCGCATCGCCGCCACCGCAGATGGATCACGATAGCCACCGCCATTGCAATGGGGTACCTGATAAAAGCGATTTTTTGCCGTGACGGGGCCAATTTTCATGGGCTCGAAAAGAATGTCGTAACGCGATGTCATGCTACTAGCCTTGGTTGATTGGTTTCCGGCATTCCGTCTCAATGGTCCTTGCCAGTGACGAGACCGGGACGATGCTGGGCGTCATAGAGCCAATCCAAGAGGCCCTCATAGGCAAGCGATGCATTAAGCACTGTTGAATCATCATAGGCATGGCCGACAATCTGCATGCCGGTTGGCACTCCATTTGCCGCAAAGCCGGTAGGGCAGGACATGACCGGCAAGCGCGACAGCATGTTGAACGGCGAGGTGAGCCATAGCTTGTCCTCGCCGCCGGTGCGCGGTTGTCCATCAATTTTATAGGATTGCTTCGGGTAGCCATAATCTGCGGGTACATCGGTTGCAGCATTGGTTGGACAGACAAGAATATCGAAATTTTCCATCACCCGGGCAAAGCCGGCATGCGCCTGCCAGGCCATTGCATTGGCCTCGACAATTTCGCGCGGTGTTCTGGACAGGCTGGCCTCTGCATAGGCGAGGCTATAGGGGCACATATCATCGCCATGGGATTTTGCCGCATCCTGCAGGGTCGCGCCCCACAGAGTGTTCAGATAGGTTTCAGCCATCTCTGGCAGAGTGTCAGGCCAGCCAAGATCAACCTCTTCGACTTTGGCGCCAGCATCGGAAAGACGTTTACAGGCGGCGGCAAAATTGGCGGCGACATGCTGATCAATTTCATAGCCGCAGAGCGTTGTCGTCATCGCCACACGCAGCCCCTTCAGGCAATTTGGATCGCGCACATGCGTTGGAGGCTTTGGCAGGCTGGCAATGTCACTTGCATGTTGGCCGGCAGTGAGGGCCTGCATGGTTATGATGTCTGCGGTGCTGCGCGCCATCGGGCCGGAATGGCTGTAATAATCCAGATTGAAGACCGGCACTTCCGGATTGCGTCCATAGGGCGGCTTATAGCCGAACACGCCGCAGGCGGATGCTGGAATGCGGATTGAACCTCCGATGTCGGTGCCGGTGGCAATGGGCGCTATACCTGTAGCCAGCGCAACACCAGACCCGCCGGATGATCCGCCGCAGGTCATGTCGGCATTCCATGGATTTGTAGTAACACCATAGCGTCGTGACCAAGTGGACCCGAGCAGGCAGAATTCAGGCGTTGTCGTTTTGACAAGCGGGATGGCGCCACCATCGAGAAGGCGCTGGATATAGATATCGGTGTGTTTGTCTACCCTGTCGGCATAGAGCAGCGAGCCGCTCGATCTTGTGCTTCCACACAGGGCAAATTCTTCCTTGATGGCGATTGGCACACCTTCCAGAGGTCTGGGTGCCGGACCTTTGCCGCTGTAGCGAGCCTCGGCCTTGCGCGCTGCATCAAGAGCTGTTTCAGCAAAAAATTCGGTGATTGGGTTGTAGTGTGCCTGAACGGTTTCGGCCCGGGCAAGACTGGCAGTCGTCACCTCAACCGGTGACAGGCTTTTGCTGGCAAAGGCGGCAACAAGCTCGGACGCGTTTGAAAACAAATAATCGTCATCACTCATTGCCGCCTCTCCCTTTGTTTTTTCAGGCCGTTAGCCTATTGCATTACGCGTGTCCAAACCTTGTCGATCAGACCCTGCGCCTTGGCATTACAGGCCTGGCCAAATTTCACTGGCACGTCAGCCGGAACCTGAATGTTCTTGGCATTCTTCATGTCATCCGAGAGATAGTTAACTGACTCTGGAATGGCGTTGGCATAAGCCGCAAAGTTTGACAGAAGCGCCATATTTTCAGGATGCATCAGGAAGTTCATGAACGCCTTGGCGCTCTCAACATTTTGGGCACCATTTGGCACCACGAGCGAGTCAAACCAGCCGACAACACCCTCTTTTGGATAGGCGTATGTCAGATCGTCAATACCTTCCCAAACGCCGACCTGGCTGTAGCCGTCCCAATGCGCATGCATCACAACGTCACCGCCCTTCAGACGGTCATTGATGCCCTCAGATGAATAGACTTTGACGCATTCCTTTTGCTTCATCATCACATCCAGAACAGCCTGCATCTCTTTTGGATCTTCCGAACAGAAATCCGAACCCAAATAGAGATGCGCCATGTTGATCACCTCATCAGGTGATTTGAATACGGCCAGCTTGTTGCAGGTTGCGGCGCTTGGTTCAAAGAATTCCTTGAGAGACGAACCATTGCCGTCATAGCTGTTTGCGCGATAGGCAAATGAAGCTGAGCCCATCTGATAGGGGGTCGAGTAGGCCTGATTTGGATCCCATGGCGGGTTGCGGAAGCGCTCGTCGACATATTTGTAGTTTGGCATATCGGCAATGCCCTCGACCTTCATCAACAGGCCCTCTTTGACCATGATGTCGACAAAATGCTGTGACGGCACAACGATGTCATAGCCTGTCGCGCCTGATTGCAATTTGGCAAGCAGGGTCTCGTTCGAGTCATAGGTATCAAGCGTCACCTCAATGCCGGTTTCCTTCTCGAATTTCTCGATCAGCTCGGTCGGTGTGTAGTCGGTCCAGTTGTACAGGTTCAGCTTTCCTGAAGCCTGCGCAGATGCGGCAACGGCGAACGAGCCGATAGCCAACACCATGGATTTTGCTAATTTCTTCATTCTTATGGTCTCCTTCTTTTTGCCTCAAAGTGAGGGGGTTATCCGATGGCTTCACCTTTGCGGTTGGCCGAGGAAAGCAGCCAGTATACGCTCACCAAAATGACGGATACTGCCAACAATAGGGTTGAAACAGCGTTGACCTCGGGGGTCACGCCGGTTCTGATCATGCTATAGATATAGACTGGCAGGGTTGTTGATCCTGCGCCAGCCACCATCAAGGTAATGATGAAATCATCAATAGAAATCACGAAGGCCAGCATAAAGCCGGACATGATGCCCGGCGTCAGCAATGGCAATGTTACATGCCGGAATGCATCCCAGCGATCGGCGTACAGATCCTGTGCGGCCACCTCCAGCCCCGGGTCCATAGCTTCCAGTGCGGCGCGGATGGGCATATAGGCAAAGGGAATGCAAAACACGGTATGGGCCAGAATGATATTGATCAGGCCCAGATTGATGTTGAGCAGGGCAAAAAAGATCAATGTTGCCACCGCGGTGACAATTTCCGGCACCATCAGCGGCAGAGTGATCAGCCCTGCGGTAAAGGCCCGCGAACGGAATGGCCCGCCGCGAACCATAACAAGCGCCGCCAATGTCGCCATGATGGTGGCTGCAGGCGCGGCAAAGAAAGCGACGATCAGCGAATTGATTGCGGCGCTGTGGATGTCATCATTTTCCAGCAGCTTCAAATACCATCGCCAGGAAAATTCAGACCAGACCATGGCAAATTTGCTGCCGTTGAAGCTGTAGGCCACCAGCACCAGAATTGGCACATACAGAAAAGCAAAAAAGCCAACAGTTAAGCCGCCAAAGCCGGGGAAATCCCAGATCGGACGAAATTTTGATTTGCGAAGGTTGCTAGCCATGCGTCACCTCCGCGCCACCCTGTTCATAGGCTGCGTGACGGCGGGCTGCCCGCGCATTCAGCATCAGAGCGATGACGACAATTGCCAGCAACATCATTGCGATGGCCGCACCAAAGGGCCAGTTGCGCGAGGTGGCAAATTGCAATTGGACCAGTGAGCCAAGCATGAGTTTCTTGCCGCCACCCAAAAGGTCGGGCGCAATAAAGGCTCCAAGGCACGGCACAAAAACGAGTATGCTGCCGCCAATGATGCCGGGCATGGTCAGCGGCAGGATAATGCGTCTAATCAGCTCAAAGCGGTTGGCATACAGATCGGCTCCGGCCTCCAGTAGGCGCACATCCATTTTTTCCATTGAGGAATAGAGCGGCAGAACCATCAAGGGCAGGTATGAATAGACCAAACCGATCAGAATTGCGGTGTTCGTATACATCAAATTGATCGATTCATCCGGGCCGATGATGTTCAGGAACGAGCCGACCTGATCCATAAAGCCGCCCCGCCCCAAAATGATGACCCAGGCAAAAGTTCGAACAAGCAGGTTGGTCCAGAACGGAATGGTGATCAGGAATACCAGTAGATTCTTGCGATGATCCGGTTGGCGGGCGATGTAATAGGCAGCAGGAAAGCCAATGAGAAGGGCCAGAATCGTTGCGCCAAGCGCCAGCATGAATGAGCGCAGGATGATGATCAGATAGGCGGGGTTGAATTCGGTTTCATCAAACAAATTTTTGTCGAACAGGATCTGAACATAGCTCGACACATCAAAGCGAAGATGCACGCCGCCATAAACATTGGCTTCCATCAGCGAAACCGCAGCCATGATCAACAGTGGGCCAATCATCAGAACGCCGATGGTAATCCATGTTGGCAGCAGCCCGAAAAGACGCAGCCGGTTCAGACTCATGGATTTGCCGGTCGCATTGGTCATGACCGCAGAACCCGACAATTGTCAGCGGGGATTTCGACCACAACCTCATCACCAGACGCAAAATTGGTGTGCGCGTCCTGATTGATACAGGCTTTCAACACCTGGCCATCACAGGCCAGGTCAAGGTGTGTCACACTGCCAAGATAGGTCTGCTCGACAACCTTGGCATCCATCCGCAGGGCTGAACCCGTGGGTTTGTTGCCTGTTTTGCTGAGGACTTTGACCTTTTCAGGCCGGATCATGATAGTGACCGGATCACCGGCGGCGGCATCCGACGCACTCATTTTCAAAGTGCCACCAGCCGACAATGCAAAGGTCGCGCTCTTACCGGCCGTCTTGCATCTGGCCTCGAGCATATTCGCTTCGCCGATGAAGTTGGCAACAAAACGGTTGGCGGGGGCCTCATAGACCTCTTGCGGGGTGCCGACCTGCTGTGCCCTGCCTTCACTGATCACGACGATCCTGTCAGACATCGCCAGCGCTTCTTCTTGATCATGCGTTACAAAGATGAAGGTAATGCCGGTTTTCTGCTGAAGCTGTTTCAGCTCATCACGCATAGCCTGACGCAATTTGAGGTCGAGGGCGGACAGCGGTTCGTCCAGCAACAAAACCTTTGGGTTAGGCGCCAACGCCCGTGCCAGTGCGACGCGTTGTTGCTGCCCGCCTGACATTTGTGACGGGCGGCGTTCCGCCAGCGCTTCCATTTGGGTAAGGGCCAACACTTCTTTGCATCGGCGATCAATCTCGGCCTCACTCTTTTTCAGGCGGCGCAGACCGAATGCAACATTTTCATAGACGCTGAGATGCGGAAACAAGGCGTAGTGCTGAAAGACCGTGTTTACCGGTCGCTGGTTGGGTGGCAGGCTCTCAATCTCCTCGCCAAACAGCTTAATATGACCTTTTGTCATATCCTCAAATCCGGCGATCATCCGCAGAAGCGTGGTTTTCCCGCAACCCGACGGACCCAGCAGAGTAAGGAACTCATTATCATAAATCTGCAAAGTGACATCATTGACTGCTGTCACTGCCGCATTTCCTGCACCGTATATTTTGGTGACCTGTTGGATGTCTACCGCAACATTCTTCAGCATATGCGTGTTCTACCCCCTAAACACCCAAATCATTCATTTAGTTAACTAGAAAAACGCGGCAGGTTGCAACCGTTCTTATTGTTTTTT
>Ga0181576_10002171_pt1 | contig 14793 bp, 11 predicted proteins | sample 101ome_22_FD_132464 | JGI IMG/M metagenome (GOLD analysis project Ga0181576, IMG submission 132464) | Coastal salt marsh microbial communities from the Groves Creek Marsh, Skidaway Island, Georgia - 101412BT metaG (megahit assembly) | ecosystem: Environmental > Aquatic > Marine > Intertidal... | reverse complement strand
TTCAATCGTTACTAGGAATTAGCTTATTCATCATTACAATTTTAGGAGTGACTAACATTTACCTTTTTGTTAGTCTTGTTTTTTTATTTTTAGCATGTCAGGGTTTTAATTTTCCAAATGCTTCAGCGATATCGATGGCACCTTTTTCAAAAAACGCTGGTTCTGCCTCTGCATTGATGGGTTTCTTTCAATTGATGTGTGGTGCTATTTTATCGGCTATGGTGGGTATTTTTGAAGATGGATCTGCGTTACCTCTTGTTAGTATTATGGCTATTTGTGTGGTAGTTGCTACTATTATCTTATACCTTGGTAATGTGCAAATTAAAAAGCGCGCAACTCAAGCATTGGTTAATGAAGAAGAGGTGGATATGATCAGTACGCTTTGACAAAGTTTTATATGTAGTCAAAATTGATTATTTTCACCTCCATATCGTTGAACTATGAATAAGAAAGTCACTAACGCAACTCAACAATTTTATAGCAGTATACTTATCCTTTTGTATTTAGGAATTGGATTTATTCCTAATTTAACGGCTGTAGATCAAATTGCTCCACAGTGGTTGTTTCTTAATGGATTAAATATGCTAACCCTGATCTATTTCCTATTTCACAGGGATTATTTTAAAACATCCGTTAACTCCTTAATAAATACTAAGTTTTTTGGACTTTATATCATTTTTGTTATTTGGTCTGCACTCTCTTATCTATATGCGATTAATTCAACGGAGGTTTTGGTTAATATCGCAAGAGTAGGTGGCGTTTTCATTGGTTTTTTCAATATGTTCACCCTATTAAAACCGATGCCAAATAAGTTTAAATCATTATCACTGTTGATGAGTATTTATCTTATGGTGGAGATGTATATGATATTAGAACCTGCCTTTGAAATGATTCGAACAAATACATTTGCTTCACGTTCAAGGTCCCTCATCGGAACTACGGGTAATATAAATATCGCTGCCCTGTCCATGGTGATGAAACTTCCCTTTACACTTTATTTAATCAATACTAGCGCTAAACAGTGGTTAAAATGGGTGCTTAGTATTTTAATAGGGTTAGTGGTGCTTTCTTTGGTATTTATAGCTTCTAGAGCCTCTTATGTTGCCCTAACGCTTATGATGTTATTTTATGGAATCATCACGTTTATTCGTTTTAAAAAAGAGTTTAAACGAACTGTTTTAATAGCTTTGGTATCCTTTTACCTCCCGGTTGTTCTTGGAATAGGAGCCAGTCAGTTACTCTTATCAGGACAAAAGAAATCGATTGGCTTTTTTGAACGTGCTGGAACCATAGTAAACACTACAACGGATGGCTCTATAGCACAACGATTACGCTTTTATAAGGTAGGGCTTAAACATATGGCATCCCACCCTTTAATTACGGATATTGGACTTGGAAACTGGAAACTAGCCTCTATTGCATACGATAAGGAAGATATTCGAGGATACGTTGTTCCTTATCACATGCATAATGATATCATACAGATTGGAGCTGAATTAGGAATGATTGGTTTTATATCCTACGTAGGGCTTTTTGCTTTTGTACTCTTTTTTATGGTACGGATTTGGAAGTCAGATTTAGCCATGGATACTAAATATTTTGTAGCCTTTTTGTTTTTGGCACTCATGGTTTACGGAATTGACGCTAACTTAAACTTTCCCTTAGCTCGTCCTATCATGCAGGTAATGTGGATCTTGGTTATAGCGCTGAGTTTAAAACTCTATTTGGACACCAAGAGTTCAGCGGTAGTTGTCATTAAATTTCCTTCAAGAATACTTGTTTTACTCTTATTAATAACGACTTTACCTTTAAGTGTTGTTGCTTACAAAACAAATTTATCTTTGAGGGGACAACAGGTGCTTCTTGGAGAGTATAATAGTGGAGAACTTAAGTATCCCTTAAATCAAATCGAGGAGGTGGTACCTAATATTCCTAATATGTCAGTTACCACACTTCCTATTGTAGCCATGAAAGGACGCTACTATTCTAAAGCTGGAAAATCGAAAGAAGCAATAGAACATTTTCAAGAGGGTATCAAAGTTAATCCTTATTTGGGGTTCTCTGAAAATTTGATTGCTCAAGAGTACAAGAAAATGAATCAGTTGGATTCTGCATTGAAGTATTCCAGAATCGCCTATAATAAATTACCCATACCACCGCATTTCACCAATTATTTGATTCAAGCAATCCGTGTTAAAGACACTATTGAAATTAACCGAATGTTTATGAAGGATTCTGCAGATTATAATAAAGATGTTTGGAAAAATTACTTAGTGGCTATCAATTCATTAAACATATTTGGTAGGGAAAAATATATTGATATCGCTAAGCGTGGAATGGTTCTTTTTCCAGATCAAAATGATTTTAGAGTGCTCCACAAAACCTTATCATATGGTAAAACTCGTGTTGATGAAGCTTTAATTCTATCTCAAAAAGCCAATACGTTATTTTCTAAAGGGGAATTTCTGGAGGCTGCAGTTATATTTGATCAAGCGAGCGCATTAGATCCCTTAGAGTTTTCTTATTATGAAAATGTTGGAGCCTCTTATTTTTCTGCACGAGCCTATGATAAAGCACTACCTTATTTTAAAAAGGTGATTGAGGAACTCAATCCTAAATCCGGTAAATCAGAGTACTTGATGGCGATTTCACTTATTAATCTTAATAGAAAAGAGGAGGCTTGTTCCTATTTAGATCAATCCAAGGCTTTTGGTTATAAGGATGCTGCTAATGCCAAAAATAATTTTTGTAAGTAATTTTTTTAGGTCTTAATTACTATACTTTTTTAATGACATAGGTGACAATACCCCAGATGAGTAGGTTGTTCTCTTCGGTAACTTCTATCGGTTTGTAGTTCTTGTTTTCCGGCATTAGATAGAGTTGAGCTCCTTCTAGTTTGATGCGTTTAACCGTAAACTCTCCATCGATAAAACAAACCGCTATTTTATTATTCTTAGGTTCCAAACTGCGATCAATCACCAGTAAATCTCCATCGTCAAGACCTGCATCGACCATAGATTCTCCACTAACTCTAGCATAAAAAGTTGCGGCTCTGTTTTTAACCAGGCTCTCGTCTAAACTAATTCTTACCTCTGCAAAATCATCAGCTGGAGATGGAAATCCAGCAGCGATCCCTCCTTCGATCAGGGGTTGTCTGTAATCGCTTTTTGCTTTGGCTTTATAGAGTTGTAAGCCTTCTTTTTTATTGGTATTCATTTTAGCTTACTTGTATTAATTCATTGATGTCGGTGGTATAGCGCTTAGAAAGATTTTCTTGACGCATCAACCATTTTTTAGTGGTGTTTTGACTACCTAATTGTAAGGTGTTTCCATAGCGTTTATTCATTTTGTCCACCACATTCATCAGATCCTTATGCTTGGGTTTGCTGTCGCAAAACAGATTCAGTTGTTGGTTTTCACTCGGTTGTAGTCCTAAGACCAGTACGCCTGCCTTTTTATAAGGAATCCCCTCTTTATAGATATGTCTTAGTGCACGTTTGGCATAGCTTGCGATTAAGATGCTAGAATCAGAATCGTATGGAAGACTGATGGTGGTGTTTCTAAAGACATTCGGCTGTGATTTGTCAAAGGGATTAGATCTTAAAAATACGGAGATCATACGACAGCTACTTTTTTGTTTGCGAAGCTTTTCAGCACAATGCACCGCAAAGGTAGCTACGCGTTCTTCCAACGCATCTAAATCAGCGATATTCTCTTTAAAACTCCTTGTAGTAGCAATAGATTTTTTGTTTTGAGGTTGTTCTAAAAAGAGTGTTTTTTCACCTTGGAGTTCTTTTTTAAGTCGTAATCCAACGACGGAAAACTCTTTTCGAACCCATTGATCATTCAAACGGGTGAATTCCAAAGCATTATAACAGTGCTGGGCTTGTAATCGTTTACTGAGTTGCCTTCCAATTCCCCAGATATCTTCTACTTTAAGCCATTTGAGTGCCTTTATTCTTTTTTCTTCATTATCGATGATATAGACTCCTTTGGTGCGTTCTTTGAATTTTTTAGCAATTCTATTGGCTGTTTTAGCTAGAGCCTTGGTAGGAGCAATTCCGATGCTAATCGGAATACCCGTACATTGTTCTACCTTTTTCTTGATGGTGTGCGCATACGTTTCTAAGTCTAGTTGAAAACCATCTAGTGCTAAGAAGGCTTCATCGATACTGTAAATTTCAATTTCAGGGCTGAAACTACTCAGGATACTCATCACCCTAGAACTCATATCTCCATAGAGGGGAAAGTTAGAAGAAAAGCAGCTGATTTGATGTTGTTTAACTAGCTCTTTAAGTTTAAAAATAGGGGCGCCCATTGGAATACCTAGTGCTTTGGATTCATCGCTTCTAGCGATCACACAGCCATCGTTGTTGGAGAGTACTACAACAGGGCTATGGTTCAGCTGAGGCTGAAATACCCGCTCACAAGAAGCATAAAAATTATTGCAATCAATTAGGGCTATCACTCTTGATAAATTAAAAAACTCGGAGATGTAAAGTTACAAAACCGAGTATTTGACTAAGCGTATCCTCTTTAGAAGTTATTAACTATTTAAAAGCAGCATGTCCTGTGATATCCATTCCAGTAATCAATAAATGAATATCATGAGTTCCTTCATAGGTGACCACCGATTCTAAATTCATTAAATGTCTCATGATGGAGTAATCTCCTGTAATTCCCATAGCTCCAAGTACTTGTCTAGCCTCTCTAGCGATATCAAGAGCCATCTTAACATTATTGCGTTTTGCCATAGAAATTTGAGCTGTAGTCGCTCTTCCTTGGTTTTTGAGTTGTCCAAGTCTAAAGGCTAATAGTTGTGCCTTTGTGATTTCGGTAATCATTTCAGCTAGTTTTTTTTGTTGAAGCTGAGTCGCGGCTATGGGTTTGCCAAATTGCATCCGCTCTTTAGCATATCTAAGCGCGGTGTCATAACAATCCATTGCGGCTCCAATAGCTCCCCAAGCAATACCATAACGAGCAGCATCTAAACATCCAAGTGGAGCTCCGAGTCCATCTTTGTTAGGGAGTATATTCTCTTTAGGTACTTTTACATTATTAAAAATAAGTTCTCCAGTCGCAGAGGTTCTTAGCGACCATTTATGATGAGTTTCAGGAGTAGAGAATCCTTCCATTCCACGCTCTAAAATCATTCCTTTGATTCTTCCTTCTTCATTCTTAGCCCAGACCACGGCTATATCTGCAAAGGGGGCATTGGAGATCCACATCTTAGCTCCATTGAGGATATAATGGTCTCCTTTATCGACGATTTTGGAATTCATTCCAGAAGGATTAGATCCGTGATCAGGTTCGGTTAGTCCAAAACAACCCATAAGTCACCAGAAGCGAGCTTTGGTAGGTATTTTTGTTTTTGAGTTTCGCTGCCGTAAGCATTGATCGGGTGCATTACTAGTGAAGATTGAACGGAAGCAGTAGAACGCAATCCGCTATCACCTCGTTCGATTTCTTGCATGAGTAGTCCATAGGTGATGTAGTCTAAACCGACTCCTCCATAAATTTCAGGAATAGTTGTACCAAAAGCCCCAATGGAAGCCAAACCAGAAATAAGGTGTTTTGGGAATTCAGCTTTTTGAGCGTATTGTTCTATGATTGGACTTACATCCATTTTAACCCATTGTCGTGCAGCAGCTCTGATAAGAAGCTGTTCTTCTGTAAGTAACTCATCGATTTGATAATAATCTGGCGCTTGAAATTGATCAGTATGCATAGAATGATTGTTTATTCAAATGTAAACAAAAGAAATATAACAATATAAGAATAAAATGTTACATAGATAAGTAGAATGCTTTTGTAAGTCTTTTATAGTCTTCGGTATACTGGTGACGCTTATGTTCGATTATGAGTTCTTCTTCTTGATAGTGTTTCTGTTGATAACTCAGTGCTAGGAGTGATCGTTTGATGGGACGATCTGCTCTTCCTTTAACACGAGTTATTTTGAATGGAAAAAGATTGATTTGTCGAGCAAGTCGGAGCACATATTCTTCTTCTTGATAGGGTATAATGCAGGAGAATACGCCATTGGGATCTAAAAGCTTTTTAACAGCAACAAGTAAGAGTTCGAATGGTAAGGATTCTATTTGTCTAGCTGTGGTACGTTTGGTTGAATCACCTACGACAGCAGTTCTGTGGAAAGGAGGATTACTAACAATTAAATCATAGGATAGATTTTCTTCGTTGATAAGTTCTCTAAGATCTGCATGATAACAAAATAGTCGATCGCCCCAGGGTGATGCTTCAAAGTTCTCAACACATTCTTCATAGGCTTCCTCTTCAAGTTCAATGGCATCGATGAGTTCAGCATCGGATCGCTGAGCTAACATCAGGGCAATAAGCCCGGTTCCGGCTCCAATATCAAGAATACTTTTGGGGTGCTCCAATGGAGTCCATGCCCCCAGGAGTACGCCATCGGTACCTATTTTCATAGCTGCACGCTCTTGAGAAATGCTAAATTCTTTAAATTTAAACATATTAGTTGTTCCTGGGGTAATGTGCTGGTTCACGGGATTCAGATCCAAAACTCATTCCTTTTAAATTATCACCTAACTTTGCTCTCATTTGATCGGCTAATCGATTCAATCGTTCTGCTACTTCTGGATACTGATCATAAACATCAGTCGTTTCACTAGGATCTTGAGCTAAATTATAAAGTTCGGAATGTTCCATGTCGATATACATATAATCTCCAGGAATTCCATCCTTACCAGGAGTCATTCCAACCATTGATCTGTATCTTCTAGGGAGGTTTAGTTTCCAATCTCCAGAACGAACTGCGTGTAATTCATTGACTTTATAGTAATAGTAATAAGCTTCTTGAGGGCTTTTATCAGACTTTAAAGTAAATATATCCCATACATTTTTGCCATCGATTGGATGATCAGGTAGACTCGCATTGACCTGAGCTGCAATAGTAGGAAGTATATCGATGCCCATCACGGGAGTATGTGTTATTTTTCCAGCAGGAATTTCTTTAGGATATTTAATTACAAAAGGTTCACGTTGGCCACCTTCCCATGCGGTACCTTTTCCTTCTCTAAAGGGTAGTGCAGATCCTGCATGGTTTCCATAGGATAACCATGGACCATTGTCTGAGGTGAATATGACAATGGTATTCTCTTCAAGGCCATTATCTTTTAATGCCTTCATGATTTGTCCAACAGACCAATCGATCTCCATAATCACATCGCCGTATAAACCTCTTTTTGATTTTCCTTTAAATTTATCAGAAACAAATAAAGGTACATGAGGCTGTGGATGAGGAACGTATAAGAAAAAGGGTTGGTCTTTATTTTTTTCTATAAATGCAACACTTTTTTCAGTGAGTTGAGTGGTTAGTTCTGTTTGATCATCAAGAGTAGCGATGACTTCATTTTTATTGTAAAGCGGTAAGGGATCAAAATTAAAATATTTTCCCTGACCTGGATGATTTGGCCACATATCGTTAGAAAATGGAATTCCATAATATTCATCAAATCCATGTTGTAGGGGTAACGCATCTTGAGCATCTCCTAGATGCCATTTTCCAAAGATTCCAGTAGCATATCCTTTTTCTTTTAAGAGTTCTGCTAAGGTCACTTCTGAAGGGTTGAGTCCCTTGTCTGCATAGGGCAACAAAGCATTGTTTATTCCTATTCGATTAGGGTAACATCCAGTGAGAAGTCCTGCTCTGGAAGCTGAACAAACTGCTTGAGGAGCATAGTAATTGTCTAAAACGACTCCTTCAGATGCAAGTTGATCAATATGAGGAGTTTCAAATCCAACAGCTCCATTAGGTCCAATGTCTTGAAATCCTTGATCGTCTGTTAAAATGATTACAATATTGGGTTGAGTCTTTTCTGGCTTGTTTTTAGGAGGTGTGCAACCAATGAAAATCAAGGCTAATAAGAGGGTATAAGAAGTTGATTTCATACCCAAATATAAAAATAAATCAATTAGCTAAGGTATAAATCAATAAGACCTTTAGGGGTGTTGACTTCAATAGTTTTTTGCTCTCGATCAACTTTGGTTAGAAATTCATCGATAATTGGGATTAAAACCTCTTTCCCTTTAAAATCGATGATGAATAATGCTTGAGAAGTGGAATCATTAATGGAGGTAATTGTACCAATTTCACCAAAATGCTGATCGATGACTTTAAAACCAATAACCTCATGAAAATAAAACTTATTGCCTTCTAGGGGAGGTAAAAATTCTAAAGGAAGGTATAATTCACTTCCCATGATATGATCGGCTTCTTCTTCAGAGTCGATATCTTCAAACTTAATTCGAAGTAAACTTGATTTATGAAGTCGAACATCTGTAATGAAAAATGGAACCAGACTATCTCTAAGAGAGATAAATACTGATTCCATTGTTTCGTATAGTTCAGGTTCGTCTGCGTCTAATTTGACTAATACTTCACCCTTAAAACTATATTTAGATACGATTTTTCCGAGATAAAAACACTCTTGTTTTCGCATCGTATAATCGGATTACTCCGCTTTTTCTTCGGTAGCTTCTTCAGTTGCAGCTTCCTCAGAGGTAGCTTCTTCTACTACTTCCTCAGAGGTAGCTTCTTCTACTACTTCCTCAGATGCAGCCTCTTCAACTACTTCTTCCGATGCAGTTTCCTCTGCTTGAGCAGCAGCTTCAGCCTCAGCAGCAGCTTTTTCTCTAGCTTCGTTTACCGCTTTTTCAGCTTCGATGGCCTTAGCTCTTTCATCAGCTTTAGCTTTGTCAAGGTTTGCTACTTTAGATTCAACTGATTTTTCTTTTTCAGTTACCCATGCTTCAAATTTCTTATCAGCTTCTTCTTGAGTAAGCGCTCCTTTGGCAACTCCACCTTGTAAGTGGTGCTTGAGAAGTGCCCCTTTATAAGATAAAAGACGTTTTGCAGTTTCTGTAGGTTGTGCTCCATTTCTTAACCATTTTACAGATCCTTCAACATCTAATTCAATAGTTGCAGGATTAGTGTTTGGATTGTAGATTCCTAATTTTTCTAGGAATTTACCATCTCTTTTTGATCTAGCATCTGCTGCTACGATCCAATAGAATGGTTTACCTTTTTTACCGTGTCTTTGTAGTCTAATTTTTACTGGCATATCACATTAATTTGTAGGGTGCCCGACCCTTGGTTATTAATTCAATTTTTTCGCTTATCGATTAAGCGGGTGCAAATATAATCAAAATCATAGAGTAACAGTTATTTATATCAAAAAAAATAATCATCATCTGATCGAAGAAGTCCTGTGATTGTTGTTTATAAAAACATATCAACACCCTAGTTAAAAAGCGTGTAGATTTAGTACTTTTAAAATCCTTAAAAACTTCCTTAAAACGCCTATGTATTTAATTTTTGATACCGAAACTACAGGATTACCAAAACGTTGGAATGCACCCATTAGCGATGTGGATAACTGGCCTAGATGTGTTCAGATCGCTTGGCAATTACACGATGAAGTAGGGAGGTTGGTCGAGAGTCAGGATTATTTAATCATACCAGAAGGTTACACGATACCCTATGAATCAGAACAAATTCACGGGATATCTACCTTACTTGCACGTCAAGAGGGTATCACTATTAATGAAGCCTTATCAAAGTTTGAGCAAGCGTTAGCTGAGACTCGTTTTATTGTTGGGCAAAATCTTGGGTTTGATGTCAATATTATGGGATCTGAGTTTTATAGAGCTGGAATAGCAACAAAACTTTTAGAGAAACCTGTATTAGATACCTGTACAGAGGAAACGGCACTTCTATGTCAGCTTCCTGGGGGAAGAGGGGGTAAATTTAAGTTGCCCACCCTTACAGAGTTGCACCAAAAACTCTTTGGGGAACCCTTTAAGGAAGCACATAACGCAACTGCAGATGTAGAAGCGACTTCTCGATGTTTTTTTGAATTAGTTCGATTAAAACACTATTCCATTGAAAAGTTGCAGGCGCAGCCTGATTATTACAATCGTTTTTTAGAGGTCAATACACATCAAATACAAGCGATTGGATTAAAACATCAAAATCTTAAACAAGCCTCAAAAGCACTTGTTAAGGAAACCCAATCTTCCAGTGCTGTATCAAATCTATCGGCAGATGAACTCGCTGAGAACAAGAACCAATTAAAGGACACCTCATTTGTCCACTTACACAACCATACTCAATTTTCTATACTTCAATCTACTATAGGAATAGGAGATCTAGTAAATGCAGCAGCAGCTCAAAAAATGCCAGCTGTAGCTATTACTGATCATGCTAATATGATGGGTGCTTTTCATTTTGTTAAAGCTGTTAAAGATCATAATTCAAAAGTTAAGAATCAAGATGAAAACGTTTCAGTACAAGATCGTCTTGAACCCATAAAACCCATTATTGGTTGTGAGTTTTTTGTATGTGAAGATCATACCAATAAAAATTTTAAAGATTACGGATATCAAATCGTATTTCTTGCAAAAAACAAAAATGGATACCACAATCTGGCTAAATTATCCTCTCTTGCCTATACTGATGGTTTTTATTACGTGCCTAGAATCGACAAAAAATTAGTTGAGCGTTACAAAGAAGATTTGATAGTGTTAACGGGTAACCTTTACGGAGAGGTTCCTTCCAAACTATTAAATATTGGGGAGCACCAAGCTGAAGAAGCACTCTTGTGGTGGAAGGAGCTGTTTGGGGATGATCTTTATATCGAGCTGATGAGGCATAATCAAGAGGATGAACAGCGTGTCAATGAACTCTTGGTAAAACTCGCTACTAAGCATCAGGTTAAACTTATAGCGACCAATAACACGTATTACATCGATAAAAAAGATGCTGATGCGCACGACATTTTACTATGTGTAAAGGATGGTGAAAAGAAAGATACACCAATAGGAAGAGGTAGAGGGTTTAGATATGGATTACCAAATCAGGAGTATTATTTTAAATCAGTCGAGGAAATGAAAGGCCTTTTCGAGGCACTTCCAGAGGCAATTGAAAATACATTAGAATTAGCAGATAAGATTGAGTCTTATGAATTAGCACGGGAAGTGCTACTTCCAGCTTTTGATATTCCAGAAGAATTTAAGGATGCTGAGGATGAAAAAGATGGTGGTAAACGAGGAGAAAATGCTTACTTGAGACATTTAACCTATCAAGGTGCAAAAAAACGCTATGGGGAGCTTACCGATTCGATTAAAGAACGTTTAGATTTTGAATTAAATACCATTGCAAATTCTGGTTATCCTGGTTATTTCTTAATTGTAGAAGACTTTATTAGAGAAGCACGAAAGATGAATGTTTCCGTTGGTCCTGGGAGGGGTTCCGCTGCGGGAGCAGTTGTTTCCTATTGTTTGGGGATTACCAATATTGATCCTATTAAATATGATTTACTTTTTGAGCGTTTCTTAAATCCAGATCGTGTATCTATGCCCGATATCGATATTGATTTTGATGACGAGGGTAGAGGTCGAGTGATGCAATATGTTATTGATAAATATGGATCAAATCAGGTTGCTCAGATTATTACCTATGGAACAATGGCGGCCAAATCATCTATTAGAGATACGGCAAGAGTGTTGGACCTTCCTCTTTCAGATGCCGATCGTATTGCCAAGCTGATTCCCAATATGTCTAAATTATCCAAGATATTTGCAATGGATGATGCGACGCTAAAATCAAAGTTCAGAGCGGAAGAACTGTTAAAAGTTAATGAACTTAAAACTATATCGGAAGGTTCTGACCTTGAAGCTCAAACGCTTCAGATGGCTAAAATTATTGAAGGATCTGTTCGTAATACTGGTATTCATGCCTGTGGAGTTATTATTACTCCTGATGATATTACCAAGTTTGTTCCAGTGGCTACAGCGAAAGATTCTGATTTATATGTGACACAATTTGATAATGCTGTGGTTGAATCTGCAGGATTACTTAAGATGGACTTCTTAGGATTAAAAACCTTAACCTTGATTAAGGATACGGTAAAGATTGTTAAGGCTAAACATGGAATAGACCTCGTTCCAGATGATTTTCCTCTCGATGATCAAAAGACCTACGAATTATTTCAACGAGGAGAAACGGTTGGGGTGTTTCAATATGAATCTCCTGGAATGCAAAAACACTTAAGGGATTTGAAACCTTCAGTCTTTGACGATTTAATCGCCATGAATGCGCTTTACAGACCTGGTCCTATGGAATACATTCCGAGTTTTGTTGCACGAAAACACGGCAAGGAAGCGATTTCTTATGATTTAGCTGACATGGAAGAATACCTTAAGGAAACTTACGGTATAACCGTGTATCAGGAGCAAGTGATGCTGCTTTCTCAAAAGTTGGCTAATTTTTCAAAGGGTGAAGCTGACATGCTACGTAAAGCCATGGGTAAGAAGATCTTTGCACTCCTGGAAAAACTTAAACCAAAATTTATTGATGGTGGAAAATCTAATGGACATCCTGAAGCGGTATTAGAGAAAATATGGAAAGACTGGGAAGCTTTTGCTTCTTATGCTTTTAATAAAAGTCACTCGACCTGCTATGCCTATATCGCTTATCAAACAGCTTATCTAAAGGCTCATTACCCAGCAGAATATATGGCAGCAGTTCTTTCTAATAATATGAATGATATCAAATCGGTTACTTTCTTCATGGAGGAGTGTAAGCGAATGGGACTCGAAGTATTAGGTCCAGATGTTAATGAATCCTATTATAAATTTGCAGTTAACGCTCGTAATGCGGTTCGATTTGGAATGGGTGCCATTAAAGGAGTTGGACAAGCAGCGGTGAAAGCTATTGTTGAAGAGCGTAAAGAAAATGGTCCTTATTCTTCTATTTTTGATTTGACTAAACGGGTGGATCTTAGAGCTGCCAATAAAAAAGCTTTTGAAAACTTAGCTCTAGCAGGAGCCTTTGATTCCTTTGGGGGAGTACATAGAGCTCAATATTTTCATGCTACTGATGATAATCAAAGCTTTATGGAAAAAGCCATGCGTTTTGGCGCTCGTTATCAAGAAAATCAAAACTCTTCTCAGGTGAGTCTTTTTGGAGGGTCATCTGAAGTTGAAATTCCTGCTCCTGAGGTCCCTCCCTGTGATCAATGGGGGACTATGGAAAAATTAAGACGGGAAAAAGAAGTTGTTGGGATTTATATTTCAGGTCATCCATTAGATGATTATAAAACAGAACTTAAATTTTTCACTAATGCCACTCTTAACGTGTTTCAGGATTTAAGTTTATTGGTCCATAAAGATATAACTGTAGCAGGGATTATTACGGATGCCCAACATCGTGTTGCAAAAAATGGAAATGGCTGGGGTTCATTTATTCTTGAAGATTACTACGACAGTTATGAGTTTAGAGTTTTTGGAGAGGAATATTTAAAATTTCAACACTTTTTAAAACCAAATTCATTTGTTCATGTTAAGGTTTATGTAAAAGAAGGATGGGTGAATAAAGAAGGGAAAAAAGGAGATCCAAGAATACAGTTTAATTCTTTTATGTTGTTGCAGGAGGTATTGGAGAAAAATTCAAAAAAACTCACCCTAAAACTTAATTTAAATGATGTTCAAAAACACACTGTAGATGATTTATTGGATCTAGTGAAAACACATAAAGGGGATAAACCCTTTCATATTAAACTCTATGAAATGGATGAAGAAATTAAGCTTCATATGACTTCAAGAAAACGAAAAGTTGCCATTGAGGCCGATTTGTTAAAAGCACTTGAAGATAAGGGCTATCATTATCAGGTTAATTAAAATAGGTATCCGTAATAGCGCTATAATAAATTAGAATAGTGTTGTCCTTCGAAAGATAAAATTTATTTATACATTTGAAATTATATAAAACATTTGATCATGGCATTAGAAATAACAGACGCTACTTTTGAAGAAGTAGTTTTAAAAAGCGATAAACCAGTAGTTGTTGATTTTTGGGCAGCTTGGTGTGGACCTTGTAGAATGGTAGGTCCTGTAATTGAAGAAATCAGTACAGAATACGAAGGTAAAGCTGTTGTTGGAAAAGTTGACGTAGATTCACATCAAAAATACGCAGCACAATATGGTGTTCGTAATATTCCTACAGTACTAGTATTTAAAGATGGTGAAATAATTGATCGAAAAGTAGGTGTTTCTCCAAAACAAGCCTATACCGATGCAATTGACGCAGCACTTTAATACTTAGTTTAAATTATAAAAAAAAGGATCTTTTAGGTCCTTTTTTTTATGTTTTAACCTTAGCAAAAATAGTGGTATTACAATAAGATTATCTTTTGTTGTAAAAAGCCTACAGCGAGATTACTTTTAATGTGTTGTAGTTAGTTTGTAAGTGTAATACTTACTTAAAGGCCACCTTGTCACTTGATCAGGTGGCCTGCATTTTTAAAGCCCCTGGATTCTTCTCAATTGGCGTTCTAATGAAACATTCTGAATAAGTGCTTTTGTAGTCTCTTTGACTGAAGGTGTTTTTTTATAACCTCTTTTATTTTTGAGGCTGATGTCTGAAAGAAATTTCCAATGTTGTATGACTATTTTAGCTGCATTAAAATATGAGTGTTTTGGATCATACATATGCGTGGGTTCTGCAGCAGCTCCGTTAAGTTCAATGATTTTAAAATCCATACCCGCTAAAAGACGGTCCCAATCTTTATACATAATGTCTAATCTACCGTAATAGAAACCCTCAATTTGAGTACAAATGCTGTCAATTTGCTTACAAAGTTCTGGAGTTAAAGAATCACTAACATCATAAAAAGTGGCTCCAAGCGTATGGGATCCTACAGGAACTAATGTGAAGATTTTATCTTTTTCAATAACATCATTCCATTGGACATTCCA
>Ga0181576_10002168_pt1 | contig 14812 bp, 8 predicted proteins | sample 101ome_22_FD_132464 | JGI IMG/M metagenome (GOLD analysis project Ga0181576, IMG submission 132464) | Coastal salt marsh microbial communities from the Groves Creek Marsh, Skidaway Island, Georgia - 101412BT metaG (megahit assembly) | ecosystem: Environmental > Aquatic > Marine > Intertidal zone... | reverse complement strand
TGTTCGGATTAGAAACCGTGCCAGCCATGCTGTATTTCATTGGACTATTCTTCGTTCCGAAAAGCCCGAGATGGCTTATTCTCCAAGGCAAAGAGGAAGAAGCGCGCAAGATCATGTGCCGTTTGACGTCTGAACAAGAGGCCGATCACGTGTTGGAAGAAATGAAGAATCAAGATTCTGACCAAGGCGAAGCCAAGGGTAAGCTGAAGGATCTTCTGCACCCTTCACTCAGATTGGTGCTAACTATCGGAATCGTGGTGGCTGTCTTGCAACAGATCACGGGAATCAACTCTGTCTTCTTCTATGCTCCGATGATCTTCGAACAATCGGGTATCGGTACAGACGCCTCGTTCGTTCAAGCGATCTTGGTGGGTCTGACGAACTTGGTATTTACCGTCGTGGCTATGCTCTTTATCGATCGCCTCGGTCGTAAGCCGCTGCTGAGTTTTGGTGTTGCGGGTATAGCGCTCTGTATGTTCCTGCTGTCCTACAGTTTTTACGATGCCACCTACGAAGTGAAGGCTGATACCTTCTCCATGATCGAAGATCTGGATCCTTCTACGGTCGAACCTTTGGTGGGCCAAGTCTATCAAAGTGACAAAGAGTTTTCGGCAGCCTTGGCTACCGTACTTACAGAAGAGCAGATCACCGAGCACAAGTCAGCGTTGGTTACGGCTACCATCAAGATGAATTCTATGCTCATCCTCTGGGCTATCATCGGCTTCGTAGCCTCCTTCGCCGTGTCCATCGGTCCGGTTATGTGGGTATTGTTTTCTGAATTGTTCCCTAATGCGATCCGAGGTATTGCGATCTCCTTTGTGGGACTGATAAACTCAGCGATCAGCTTCCTCGTTCAGTGGATCTTCCCATGGGAACTCGAGGCCTTGGGTAGTTCTGCTACCTTCCTCATATACGGTCTCTTTGCTGCGGCGGGACTCATTTTCATCATCCGAGTGATTCCGGAAACCAAAGGAAAATCCCTCGAAGAATTAGAAGCTCAACTAGTAAAGTAAACGATATGTCAACCTCGCATTTCTGGCCAGCCCTAGCCCTCATCCTTCTTACCTCTTGCGGAGGACAATCAACGGAACCGAAAGAAGAGTCTACCAAGGAATCAGCTTCAAAAACGGAACTCCTGGTCAAGCGATTCAGTGCCGAATCCAATGAAGTTTCGAAGGACAAGCCATTTGACTTCGAGCTTGAGGTGAACGAAACCGGTCGATACCGAGTGACGGTCTATGGCAATGGAACTGAAACCCATGTCTGGTTGGAGGACTATATCAACAATCCGGATGATCGCACCTACAACATCACCGGGTCGCTAGCATTGAACGGTGGAAGCGTTTCTGTAGATGGCTCACCCTTGGCTACGGGTAAGCACCCGATACGGATCCACGCAGATACCAACGTGCTCATCGACAGTATTTCTTTTGAATTGATCCAGAAGTTCAAGCCGACTCCCAAATCGCTTACTCAATCCATGGAAGGTGAAGAGTGGGAACTCGTCTGGTCAGACGAATTCGATGGGGAAGGCCTTCCTGATACCTCCAAGTGGTCGTACAACATCGGCAACTGGGGATGGGGCAACTTTGAACCGCAGTACTACATGGGACCTCGAACAGAGAATGCTCGTCAAGAAAATGGAACCCTGATCATCGAAGCCCACCGCGACGATATGGGTAACCCATGGACCTCTACTCGATTGACCACGCAAGGAAAGGTGTCTTTCACCTACGGTCGCGTAGAATTCAGAGCCAAGGTGCCTGTGGGTCGTGGTACCTGGGCTGCTGGATGGCTCTTGGGTGATGAATATCGCGATGAGCTTTCATGGCCGTACTGTGGTGAGATTGATGTGCTCGAATGTGTCGGCTACGAGATCGACGACTCAACCGGTAGCGGAATCAATCATGCTACTTGTCACACACGTGCCTACTACTTCAAGCAGGGCAATCAGATCGGAAGTGAGATCAAGGTCGACAGCATGGATAGTAAGTTCCACACTTACGCTATCGAGTGGTACCCTGATCGTATCGAAGGTTATCTCGACGGAGAGCATTACTACACCTACGACAAGAATGCCGACGAGCTTGAGTGGCCGTTCAACAAGCCTCAGAACATCATCATCAACCTAGCCGTCGGAGGCGGATGGGGAGGTCTTCAGGGCATCGATGACGCCTACGACCAGCATCAATACATCTTGGATTACGTTCGCGTTTACCAGAAAAAGTGAAGCAGTTAGTCATTCTCATCGGAGCCATGGCCTCGTTGCTATGGTCGTGTTCTGAGCCAACACCCAAGCCTATGAAGGTCAAGATCATTCAATCCACCGCTGAAGGAGATCGATTGAAGGAAGTTTCGGCCTTGGATAAGGTGGAGGGAGCCGTGGATACACTAAGACTACTTCCTAATGAACAGTTTCAGACCGTTTTGGGTTTCGGAGGTGCGTTCACGGAGTCGTCTGCTTTCGTGCTGAATCAACTTAGTAAGGAGAATCGCGACCGCGTACTTCAGGCCTACTTTGGACAAGACGGCGCGCGCTACTCACTAACGCGAACTCACATGAATAGCTGTGACTTCTCCTTAGGTTCGTATTCCTATGCTCCTGTCGAGGGTGACACCGCGCTCGATCATTTTTCTGTAGGAGAAGATAAGGATGACATCATCCCAATGATTAAAGATGCCATGGGGCTTTCGAAGGATGGATTCAAGATCATCGCATCGCCGTGGACTGCTCCTCCGTGGATGAAGACAAACAATGCGTGGTACGCAGGAAGCTTGAAGAAGGAGTACTATCCTACTTGGGCCAAGTTTTTCACGAAGTATGTCGACGCCTACCGTGAAGAAGGAATTGACATCTGGGGATTCACGGTTGAGAATGAGCCGCTTGGCAATGACTCGAACTGGGAGAGTATGAATTACACTCCTGAAGAAATGGGAGAGTTTGTGAAGCACCATCTTGGGCCGGAATTGAATCGTGAAGGCTACAACCAAGCGATTTTGGTTTATGATCAGAACCGCGGAAAGGAACTCGAAGAGTGGGCAGATGTATTGCTTACAGATCCTGAAGTGAAGAAGCATATTTACGGAACGGCAGTTCACTGGTATACGAGCACCGTGGATTGGTATGGCGAGTCATTGCAGCATACGCATGAGCTAGCTCCTGATAAGGCCATCATTCATACAGAAGGTTGCATCGATGCCGAGGTGCCGCATTGGCAAGACGACGCGTGGTATTGGTCCAGAGAGGCCACCGACTGGGGATGGGATTGGGCAAAACCAGAGGACAAGAAGGATCACCCCAAATACGTGCCGGTCTTCCGTTACGCTCGTGACATCATCGGGTGCATGAACAACTGGGTGACAGGTTGGGTAGATTGGAATATGGTACTCGACCGACAAGGTGGACCTAACTACGCCAACAACTGGTGCATCGCTCCGATCATCGTGGATACCGCTGCGGATGAGGTGTATTTTACCCCGTTGTATGACGCCATGGTGCACTTTAGCAAGTACATGCGTCCGGAAGCAAAGCGCATTGGCTGGGAAGCATCTTGGGCAGGAAATGAGATTATAACCACATCCGTTCAGAACGAAGACGGATCGCAAGTAGTTGCCTTTTTAAACCAAACAGAAGAGAAGAGAGTGATCCGATTAGAGCGCGCAGACGAAGTGGCATTCATCGAACTGCCCGCGCGAGCCATCCAAACGATCATCATAGAATAGAGGAATTGATATGAGCATGAAAGAAGTATTGTTGGGAACGACGCCGCTTCATCTGGAGGATAAGCAGATCGAAGGGAAATTCACGACGTTGTTCGGTGAGGATTATTACGTGATCGAGCATTTCGACCGAATGCGACCGTTCTTCATGACGATCGTGAGTTCGTCTGACCACTGGCTCTTCATTTCAAGTAATGGAGCCTTATCAGCGGGACGGGTAAGCCCGGATAATGCGTTGTTTCCATACTACACCGACGATAAGATCACTGACTCGGTCGGACTGACGGGTAGCACGACGCTGCTTCGTGTAGAAAAAGGCGGAACGTTCTTCTTGTGGGAGCCGTTCAACAATACTTATAAAGGCGTTTACCCGACCACGAGTCGCTTGTATAAGAGTCGTGAGGGAAATCGTATCGTATTTGAGCAGCGAAACGACCAGCTTGGTGTGACCTTCCGCTATGGGTGGATCTTCTCTGAGAAGTATGGTATCGTGAAGCGCTCGGAAGTGATTCAACACGCGGAAGACATCGGAACCATTGAGGTCTTGGATGGAATCACCAACATCCTTCCATATGGAGTGGATAGTAACCTGCAAGCGGCGCGAAGCACCTTGGTTGACGCATACAAGCGCAACGAATTAGACAGCGATACCGGTCTGGCCATGTTTTCGCTGAGTTCGATGGTGGTTGACAAAGCCGAGCCAAGTGAAGCGCTTAAGTGCACCACCGTTTGGTCTACCGGCGTAGATGCTCAGGCATATCTGCTTTCAAGCACCCAACTCGAGAGTTTTCGACGTGGCCGTGAGGTGAAGCAAGAAACCGACGTGAAGGCTGAAAAGGGAGCTTTCTTCCTGCGCACCGATATTGATTTGGAGGTGGATGGCAGTGTCTCTTGGGTAGTAGTTTCTGAACTTGCACATTCGCATGCTGACATTGAGGCGTTGCGCATGAAGCTGCGTAATCGCAATGGCCTTTACGATGAGGTCATGGAAGATGTGGCTGAGGACAAGGCCGAGCTACGCAAGAAGATCGGAATGAGTGATGGGATCCAGTTGTCACAGGACCGCTTGAGTACCGGACGACACTTCTCCAATGTGCTCTTCAATATCATGCGGGGTGGAACTTTTGTCGATCAATATCAGATTGAGACCGATGACTTTCTTCGTCACGTCAAGCTGACGAACCGAAAGGCCTTCGAAGCATTCAAAGGAACACTCAGTGAACTTCCACCGACGATCTCCTATCATCAATTGCGTTACTTCATCACAGCGACGAACAAGAAGGATTTGATGCGCTACTACCTGGAGTATCTTCCTCTTTCTTTCAGTCGTCGTCACGGTGACCCGAGTCGTCCTTGGAACCACTTTACCATCCAAGTGAAGACAGCAAATGGAAAACGTTCAAGAAAGTTCGAAGGCAATTGGCGCGACATCTTCCAAAATTGGGAAGCTCTGGCTTTTACTTATCCGGAGTATACCCTCGGCATGATCACCAAGTTCGTCAATGCTTCTACCATTGACGGATACAATCCTTATCGCATCACCAACGAGGGCATCGACTGGGAGGTGATCGAGCCGGATGACCCTTGGTCATACATCGGATATTGGGGCGATCACCAAGTGATCTATCTATTGAAGTTTCTGGAGCTTTCGTTACGCTATCATCCTCGCAGACTGCGTCGCATGTTGGACTCAAAGATCTTCACTTACGCCAACGTGCCTTATCGCATTAAAGGCTACGATGCAATCACCGCGGATCCAAAGGATACCATCGATTTTGATCATGACATGGACCGCGCCATCCGTTTCAAGACTGATCAGATCGGTTCTGACGGAAAGATGATCTGGACAAAAGAGGAGCAGCTTCTGAAGGTCAATCTGGTGGAGAAACTCATGGTGATGACCTTAACCAAGTTGTACAACCTCATCCCCGAAGCCGGAATTTGGCTCAATACTCAGAGACCGGAATGGAATGATGCGAATAATGCTTTGGTTGGCAATGGCGTCTCCATGGTGACGTTGTATTATCTACGCCGCATGCTCGCCTTCTACCAGGAGCTATTCGCAGATCTTGAGGTGGATAGCTTCGAGATCAACAAGCCCGTTGTCGACCTCATGGATTCCTTGAATCGAGGGTTTAAGAATTACGAGTCTGGACTTGAGAAAGGCTTCACGGATGCGCGGAGACGCGACTTCATGGATGACTTTGGTATCGCGGGAGAGCACTACCGCACAACAGCATATGCTGGTTTTACAGGTGAGAAGCGCACCCTTCGTGTCGATGCCATGCTCGAGTTCTTTGAACGAGCAAATACGTACCTCGAAAAGGCGATCGATATCAATAAACGCGTAGATGGATTATATCATTCTTACAACCTAGTGACCCTCTCTGAAGGTCAGGCCAAGATCAGCTATCTCTATGAGATGTTGGAAGGCCAGGTTTCTGTGCTAAGCGCAAAGTATCTATCGGCAAGAGAGTCACTGGATGTATTGAATGCTCTGAAAGCCAGTGATATGTTCCGCCCGGATCAGTATAGTTACATGCTTTATCCGGATCGAGAGTTGCTGCCTTTCCTCCAAAAGAATCGCATCGAAGAACGGTGGGTGAAGGATTCAAAGTTAGTGGAGGCCCTGTTGCTTCGAAATGACAGATCCATCATTGAGCGCGACATCACCGGACAGATTCATTTCAATGGTGAGTTCCACAACGAAAAGGATCTGCTTCGTGCCCTAGATGGTATCGAAGATCCGGAGTTGGCTCGATTAGCTCGCCATGAAAAGGACCACTTGATCCAAGTCTTTGAGAAAGTCTTTGACCATAAATCATTTACTGGCCGATCAGGCACCTTCTATGGCTATGAAGGTCTTGGTTCCATCTATTGGCACATGGTCTCCAAGCTACTTTTGGCCGTGCAGGAGTGCATCTATTTGGGTGAAGAGCAAGGTGCCGACGAAGGAGTTATGGGTCAGTTGATCGAGCACTTCTATGAGATTCGAGCTGGAATAGGTGTAAACAAATCTCCTGAGTTGTACGGCGCGTTCCCCACGGATGCCTATTCTCATACACCGAAGAATGCGGGAGTTCAGCAGCCGGGAATGACCGGTCAGGTAAAAGAAGACATCATCAATCGCTGGGCAGTATTAGGTGTGCGAGTAAAGGAGGCTCGATTGCAGTTTGCTCCACTCATCCTTCGCAAGGAAGAGTTCTTGGAAGAAGACGGCACGTTGACCTATTTCGATCAGCGTGGAAAGGTGAGCAAGATCGACGTACCGAAGAATGGTATGGCCTTTACATATTGCCAGATTCCGGTGGTGTACGAATTGTCAGAAAAGCACGAAGCCAAAGTGATCTATACCGACGGCTCTTCGAAGGTGTACAAGGAAGGAAGACTTGGGATCAATGATTCGAAGGACATCTTCCAGCGTACGGGCAACGTGAAAGAAGTACACGTCTCGGTGAATTACGTGCTAGACTAGTTTTCCGGATCCAGCTCGATCTCGCTGAGACTGTTTCTCCCTTCCAAGAATGAAGGAACATCATAAAAGTCCGAGGTCACATGACCTTCGGTCCACTTATTCCAGAGGGCTTTGTTGTGCGAGAGGTAGTCTTCCGTTCCTGACATGGGAATGCTTTCGTCAATGATACGCTAATTTGAAAAGGGTCGTTGAGGTCTTGGTCTTTCCCATGTCATACGGATAGCACGCAACACCCCGTTGTCGAACCGGTCTTCGGTGATCGTGAATCCCAATCCAAGATAGAATTGAACCGGTGATCGATATGGTGTGCCGTCCACTAAGCGATACGAGGCATGATCAACCACCCATCCATTCAAGAACGACTCTGTCTTCTTCGCTTCGCTGAGCAATGCCTTGCCGGCTCCCTTTCCCTGAAAGTCAGGCGCCACGATCATCACAAACCATCGCGTTCCATCTCGGTCGAAGGTGCATAGCCATGCAACGACCTTCCCTTCCTGCCGAATGAAAAAGTGCTCCTTCGAGCTTAGCCCATTCAGGTAGTTGATCGTGCCTTGAACGCTTTCATAGGCCATGAAGTCAGGATAGACCTGATTCCAGATCTCGACCAGGGGAGGAAGGTCTGAATGTGAAAGGGTATGGCTCCGTTCGATCTGCACTAGCCAAAGCTAGCCGAACTAGGCCAAAGAAACGCTGCGGATGAATTGCAGGCTTTGCGCGTTGAAGTCCAACGGACGCTCGACATTTACCACGTGTCCGCATTCCGGGATGACATGTAGCAAGGCGGTCTTGTGTTCTTCCACCAAGCGACGAATGCTCGGAAGGAACATGTGGTCTTCACTCCCCATGATGTATAAGGTTGGAATATTACTCGCCTTTAATCGGAAGATGCGTAGGATCGGGTTGATATCAGCGGCCAGAGTGAACCAACGTTTGAATTCCTTCTGGTAAAGTTTTCGAGCCTCGCGAACGAAGAGGCTTCTCGATTCCTTGTGCTTCTTCTTTGGCATGATGATCCATGCAAAGAGCTTGTAAAGGATCAGGTAAGGGACAACGGACTTCAGCCAAACTCCCACGCGCATCAAAACCTGTCCACGAAGGTTGAGTTTCATCACTGCGCCACCCATGATGAGGCTGCTCGTTCGCTCAGGGTAGCGTTCGCTCAGATCACGGATGATGATGGTGCCCAACGAGATGCCTACAAAATGAGTTTGTTCGATCTCTAAATGGTCGAGTACTTCCATGACCTCATCACCGATCACCTGGAAGTTGTATCGCTTCAGTTTCTCATAGATCGGACTCTTCGATCTGCCATGACCGCGCAAGTCGACCAAGAGTACGTTGAAATGCTCCTTGAATTCACGCACCTGCTTGTACCAAATGGCACTGCTTCCTCCCGCGCCGTGCACGAAGGTTACCCATTCGGTAGAAGTGTCGTGAAAATATGCGGTGTAATGTAGCATCAGGGGTAGAACACGAAAAGCCTACTTTGGTTCTTCAGGTTCAAAGGTATTCATATACAAAGTCGACGAGCTATGATAATTGTCAATGATACCACTCAAAGCGCCGCTCGATGATCGCCTCTTTTTCCTCTTGGATATAGTGAAGGAAAGCTTGAGCGGCGGGAAGGAACTTCTTATTCTTCAGCCAGATCAAATTCCAACTCGTCACCTCAGCTAGTCCTTTGACAGGAAAAATCTTTGCGTAATCATCAAATATACTCTCTCAGCACATATATTCTTTTAGATAGACCTCAATCAGTCGTCAAGACTTTGCCTAAGACTAAGGTTCGAGCAAGCGAATCTTCCTACTTTTGCCGCTTCACAATGAGCTGAGCGAATGAAGATCTCGTACAATCGACTGCAGGATTTTATCCACCTTGAAGAATCACCGGAAGAAGTAGCTCAACTGCTGACCAGCACCGGGCTGGAAGTGGAAGGCATCGAAAAGGTGGAGTCCGTTCCGGGGGGAATGCAAGGCCTCGTTGTGGGGTTTGTAAAAAAGTTGTGGAAGCATCCGGATGCGGACAAACTCTCTTGTACCTTGGTCGATATCGGATCAGGTGAGGATCAACCGATCGTTTGTGGCGCGCCCAACGTGGCGGCCGGACAAAAGGTGATCGTAGCTACCGTTGGTACTACGCTCTATACGCCGGACGGCGGATCCTTCGAGATCAAGAAGGCCAAGATCCGAGGCGAGGATTCCCAAGGAATGATCTGTGCCGAGGATGAGATCGGCGTGGGTGACTCTCATGACGGTATCATGGTGCTACCCGAAGACACCCCCATTGGAACTCCGGCTGCGAAGCTCTTCGACATTGAAACCGACTTTGTATTTGAAATTGGACTTACTCCTAATCGAGCGGATGCTGCTTCACACTTCGGTGTGGCGCGTGACCTGAAGGCCGTGCTCGCTCATCGCAAGGGAAAGAAATTTGAATTGTGTCGTCCTTCGGTGGACGATTTCAAGCCGGACAACCAAAACCTCGTCATTCAGGTCAAGGTAGAGAATGAGGAGGCTTGCCCACGCTACGTCGGGGTTACTATTTCTGATGTGAAGGTACAACCATCACCGACGTGGATGCAGAACTACCTCAAGGCGATCGGCGTGCGACCGATCAATAACGTGGTCGACATCACCAACTACATCAATCACACCTTTGGTCAACCGCTTCATGCCTTTGATGCGGACAAGATCGAAGGTGGCAAGGTGATCGTCAAGACCTTGCCGAAAGGAACGAAATTCACAACGCTCGACGAGGAAGAACGCGAGCTCGACGCCAACGACCTGATGATCTGCAACGCGAAGGGCGGGATGTGCATCGCCGGGGTGTTTGGAGGACTTTCCTCAGGCGTGACTGAGGACACGAAGAATGTATTCCTGGAAAGCGCCTACTTCGATCCGGTCTACATCCGCAAGACGGCTAAGCGCCATGGATTGAATACCGATGCCTCGTTCCGTTTCGAGCGTGGCATCGATCCGAATATTACGGTCTACGCGGCCAAGCTCGCCGCCAAAATGATCGCGGAGTATGGGGGAGGAAAGATCAGTAGTGATCTGAGTGATACGCATCCTGAGGTCTTCGCTGACTTTGACGTGACTTATCGTCCTGCGAAAGCCAATGCCTTGATGGGGATCGAGATTTCAGATGCTGTTACAGAAGGAATCTTGAGCAGTTTGGATATCCGGGTAGCGAAGAAGGAAGGAGAGACGTGGCACTTAAAGGTCCCTCCATTCAAAGTGGACGTGACCCGCGAAGCTGACGTGATCGAAGAGGTGTTGCGCATCTATGGTTACGACGAAGTCCCGGTTTCCACCAAAGTACTCTCGACCATCAAGGACATGAAGCCCGATGAATTCGCTCGTGCGAAGGAGGCGGTGACCAAGACCCTCGTTTCGAACGGCTATTTGGAGTGCATGACCAACTCGCTTACCGATGCGAAGTACGGAGTTTTGTCCAATGAATGGAACGAAGAGGACGTAGTTCACATGGCGAACCCACTCAGCTCGGAATTGGGCATCATGCGTCCGGCCATGATCTTCTCCGCTCTCCAAAACGGAGCCTACAATCTGAATAGACAGCAACTCGACCTCAAGCTCTTCGAGTTCGGAAGTGTATACCGAATAAAGGGCGAAGGGTTCAAGGAAGAAGAGCGCTTAGGTGTTCTCGTGAGCGGTCAAGCGATCGCGGATCACTGGCGTGTTGCCGACCTAGATGCGGATTGGTTTGAGCTCAAGGGTGCCTTGGAGATGATCCTCCAGCGACTCGGTATCGACGTGTCCAAGTTCAACACGGAGGAAACCACCAACGACTGGTTCTCTTACGGCATGGATTGGAAAAAGGGCGACAAAGTGGTGGTGACCGCGGGCTCTGTTTCTGACAAGATGAAGAAGGCCTTCGAGATCAAGCGCGAGGTGTTCTACTTAGAATTACGTTGGAGAGACATCGTCAAGATGCGTCAACGCGACATCGCCGTAGGGCAGTTGCCAAAGTACCCGGAGGTGCGTCGCGACTTGGCCTTGCTGGTAGATGACGCGGTGGAGTATTCCACGCTAGAACGCTTGGCCTACCAAACCGAACGCAAGCTGTTGAATTCGGTCCGACTCTTTGACGTTTACCAAGGAAAGGGCCTTCCATCCGGTAAAAAGAGTTATGCTTTGGCGTTCAACTTGCGCGATGAGAACAAGACCCTCACCGATAAGGAAGTCGACAAGACCATGGATAGACTGCTCAAACGATTTGAGACCGAGGTCGGGGCACAGTTGCGTTAATTCCGCGCAATCTTTCCGAAAGCGTTAGCAGTTTTCAGAGAAAAGAAGTAGTTTCCAAGGCGGAAACCTACTACTATGTTATTGACTATTTCGGATTAATGGACGGAACTAGATTCCATAATCAATCCATACAGTAGAGTAGAATTACTCTCTTAAGAGAAGGCTCTTAAGGTCTATAATTCTAGTTCCAGACTTTGCAATGATAAAGGATTCGATTCCCTCAGATCGGAGCTTTTCTTTTCTCTTTTTTGCTTGCAAATAGGTTGAGAAGTTGCCGATGTAATACTTATAAAGTCCATCTTGTAATATGTTATTCACAGATGAGCTAATGCTTAAACTGCGGCCAACATCTTTATTGTTTTTCTTTACACTTAGCGCAGCTATTTGTAGATGGAAAGTTATCCCCTCAAACGTTCGATCATAATTTTTTGCTTCCTCTAAAACAGAGTTTGAAGTAAACAAATGATCTTCAACTCCCTCTTTCACAGAGCTTTGAACTTCTTCGTTAACTGTTTCGTTCAGTAAATTGGAGTCGCTTAAAATCGATTCAGGCAACTTTTCTTTTAGAGGCTCTTCTTCTAAGCGTAAATTAATGGCGGATAAGGGTTTGTTCTGACTTGAAATCTTGTCAAGATTACCTCCTGACTCAAAAGAAATTGGAACTGAATGACTTCCGACTTCTAAGGTGATATGGTCTCTTTGGTTGTTGAGTTTTCCAGGAGATTCTTTAAGGGTTAAATCACCTTTTCTCGAATTCACTTCTTCAGAACTCTGATTTGAGCGGGGTTCTAAATTTAACACACGATCTGTAGATGATGTATCTACGATACTAGAAGACCATTTTTCATCATCAACTAGATTTTCATCCATTGATATTTTTCGTTTAGCCTCTTCAGCAAAGTCCACATCATTTTCATCAATAAGAATCGAGTTGGCAATTGAGCCTTGCTGATACTTATTTCTTTCCCGTAAAAAAGATTTTATTAATCCCGCCTGCTTTTCCAACTGACTCTCAATTAAAATTGAACTCTCACTCATATCATTACTTTGAGCAAGCATAGCAGCGATCTCTGATTTGTGATGAACATCATCCAGAAACCCATCTATTGATGAACGGGAAAGGAATAAAGAGGTGTCAATATTGATTTGTTTTATTTCTAAATAGCTATCAAAATCTTTACTAACAAGAGGGATCGAACTATCCAAAAGATATGCTTTAATCGAGTCATTATTAGAAATTATTAAAACTGGAATAGCCTCATTGATCATAGCAGTGAAAACAGGAATTTCTTTATGTTTTTGAATTTCAAAGTTTTTTATGTCAGCATTACTAACTTGTGAAACCCCTGAAACATGGAAAATAGAAATTATAATAGTTAAAAAACTGCGTGACATCCTCTAGAAGATAGATTTACAAAAAAAGTGTGCCTGTTATAAATTTTAACAGGCACACTTAATAGAATTAGAAACAAAAGGCAAACCCTAACAACGGAATGGTTTCCCAATTATGGGCAGTCTGCCAAGGGTATTACTTAAAACCTTACGCCAGCCTTTTGAACATTTATCAGTTGAGTCGCTGCTATATCCACTTTCTATATTCAGTTGAGTGGCAGTAGAACAACCAACACAAGCCTCGTCGGTTAATTCAAGGAATTTACCAAATTCATCCACAAGAGAAGAAGCATTTTCGGTGGCGTGTATGAGGTGCGAGTCTCCAAAATTATCGTCAGACCCTTCCATACAGCAACCTTCTCTCGTATCAATTGCATAGGACGAATGAGTTATACCTTGTTGCACTCCGTTGATTTTTGAAAATCTTTCAAGCTGTGTCAGCCTAGTATTGACTGATGCTCCATTACTTTCACTCTCATCAGAATTGGCAGTGCGTGGATTTACATACTTAGCACCAAATCCAACTACCTTAGCTGTGCTAGTTGTCAGAAGGCCAAACCATCGTTTTGTTGCACTTACACTATAAATTGGATCAACCAAAACATGAACATTATTTGACACAATCGCCTGATAATAAGCTTCTTGCTTCGCTTGTGCTTCACTCTTGTGGTTCCTAGTGGTTTCCCCCTTTAGTACGGTTTTAAAATCAATGTCCAAATCTGCAACATAATTATCGGCGACTCCAATGCTAGATCTGTTTACATCCTGAGTTCTGTATGAATGTTTCATGCTTACGCAAGAACTCAACATAAAAACAGCCGCGATGGCGACGAGAAATACATTTTTCATATGCTTAAAAGTTTAAATGATTTAAACAATGATACAATTATTTCAATTATGAACAACCAAATAGAAAAATTATATGAACTATTCAATAACTACCTGATTATTCTAATGTTCAAATTACTGAAGTACTTCAATTATCTAGACAGATAGTACATAAGCATCGGGTCGAAATATCTTGGAATAAGAAATCAAACGGACATCGTCATTGAGGGTAAATGAACTGTCACATAACTGTTTAAAACAAAGTTTTGTACTCTTCGACAAGTTTAATGCCTTGCGCATTCAGAAAGATGTTGGGTTCGTTTTTAGCGAAAGATGGTTGAGCATTAAGGTGAGTGATTGTTCAGATCGGTTGGTGCTATTTCTAGTTCTTGATGTTGGTTCAAGATACGACATCATAACGATTTGATGATCAAGGTTTGTAACTTTGAGCGCCAGATGAGAGGGTTAATGAAGCTAGAAATGATCAAGATTCCGCTTCTATGTCTGTGTTGCATACTGCTTTTTTCATGCGAGGGTGGTACAACGTTTGAAAACACGGTCACGAACCATACAACCGAGAAATTAATCGTGGTTACATATACTAACCAAGTTGCTGACAGCACTGAAGTGCCGCCTGGATCAGCTCGATTAATTTATTGGGAGGACCAAATGGGTTCATTTGTCTCTGATACGGTGATCTATAATTGTCTGTCGGTATTTGATTCACTGCGTGTGCTTTATGAACATGGAGAAGACATTAAGTTGAACGTAGTTGATCAAAGTGCATGGGAGCATGATGCTAAACGAGGAGTTCGCAACAGCTATGAGCGCTGTAATCTTGATATAAATACTAATGACGTTTGATCAGCGATCGAATGCTGGAGCAGGATGAAAAAAGCCACTACCTGCTGGTAGGGGCTTTTGTGTTTCAGGGGGCGTTCTGCGGCGAAAACAATTTTAGAGTAAATTCACCATCAAACTTATTTCCTATGAGATTCCTTACTATTCTGTCTTCGCTTTTGTTTTCACTTTCTCTCAATGCCCAAAGTATAGCAGATTACAAGACCACTCAATCTGGAGTGACATTCACTGAGAATAAAGGGCAGATATCTGACCAGCATTACAACC
>Ga0181576_10002165_pt1 | contig 14827 bp, 11 predicted proteins | sample 101ome_22_FD_132464 | JGI IMG/M metagenome (GOLD analysis project Ga0181576, IMG submission 132464) | Coastal salt marsh microbial communities from the Groves Creek Marsh, Skidaway Island, Georgia - 101412BT metaG (megahit assembly) | ecosystem: Environmental > Aquatic > Marine > Intertidal... | reverse complement strand
GTTGAGACCCTTGCCTGAATGGTGTCTACGTATTTTCTGACTTCGAATTCACGGTATTTGCGGAGTAATTCGTAGGCGGGTTCCTCAAGTTGTTCTGACATTTCTAACCCTCAAGAAACGTTAGGTAAGAGGTTGGGTAGGATGTTCAAATTAAACCAAATTAGACCTGCAAATACTGACACCCATATCCAATATACAGCGTTTGACCATGTCTTGACTTTTCTACCATCAAGAGGTCCAAATGGTATCATGTTGAATGCTCCCAATCCAACATTGCCCCAACACCAAAGATACAGCAAACCTCTCTTATTTCCATTCAATTGATATGTAAATTCTGTAGTTTCCAATCCTAGAAGTATCAATCCAAGGCCAATGGCCCATAGGAATATGTTACTCAGTGGTCCTGCAAGGGCTATTTTTCCAAACTGCTGTTTTGTTGTGTTTCCCATCACCATAACGGCACCGGGAGCCATGAATATAATCCCGAGGACTGCGGCTAAAATTACTCCAAATCTGAGGCCTCCGGGGGACGCTCTAAATTCGGCCCAACAGCCGTAATGTCGGGCAGAAATCTTGTGGGCTACTTCATGGACAATGAATGCTGGAACTATAGGAATCATCCAAAAGATGCCTCCTCGAATGAATTCTGAGGGGGCATTTAATGCTCCGAAAATACCTCCTACAGACATGAATGCTAATGCGAGCGAAAATGCTAGGGTCGCTTGAGTTAGATGTTCGATTTCTATTCTCGAAAAGTGCCAGATCGAACCCTTGTGTATGTAGACTCTTCTTGGTTGAGGCTCCTCCCCAAAAACTCGGAAGAAAGGTTGGCCGCCTTGACCGTTACTCGCGAATACGACTCTGACGTGTGGCTGTCTCCAGTTGCCGTCCTCCCTTGCCCGAGTATGGCTTCCCGGTGAGCGTGTGCGCTCGAATGGGTCCTCTTCCAAGCGCGAGGCACGAGGGTCTCTCTCCGCTGCCATTAGGACCTCACTCTTGTGGTCTCGTTTGAAGTCTCGTTATTCTCAATCCTCATCTAGTAATTCGCCTACCTCATTTAACAAATCATCCCAAGTAGGAGTTTCTGGTCTCTTTGCAGTGCCAAACATTTGCAACATTTCCTCTCTTTCCTCAGCATCCGGAGCACGTTCGGCCCAAGGATTCTGATTAGCCACTTCTCTGATTAACGACCTGTCCTTCTTGGCCCTCTGTGCAGCGAATCTTGCCTCAATTTGTTCCATTGTTATGACTTCCTCTTTTCCTTGGTGGGCGTCTATAAGACGAACATAATTGAGCATGAAATTACCGTGTTCATTATCGTCGATATATCTGCTAGGATCTGCTAACATAGTTACTTGCTCGCGCGCTAAGCGTTCCGCTTTAGTTGTCGCAGGACCTGAGGTCAACTTGTCTCGTGCCTTTGCGTGTGACTCGATGCACCCCCTACATCGCTCGGTCCCGGCTATATCTGGGGCATCGCAACTAAGGCAACAAACAGCGAACCCCATCTGTTCCATGGCTCGCCGAGGTAATGACATGGACAGGGTTCGCTCTAGGCTCTGAAAGATGAATGCTCCCGCTCTCTGATATCGCACTACTCTCTCTGAGGCGTAATTAGGACATTTGAGCCGTCTCTGTCAATTAGAGGAAGAGAAAGTATGCTATCTTCGATAATATGCACATGAACTGGGCAAGCGGCACCGCAAGCTGGAGCGAGGTAATCCTTACCCGAGGTTGTCATCACCAATTTGATACCGTTGCCGGCTGGAAGTAGATGGTCTATGCCTTGGAATTCCATCATCATAGTGACGGTTTGGCCGGGGACTACGCCTGTCGGTTCATTTCCACCGGAATGGTAGCGAATATCCATTGTGGCATGGCCTATTCTAACTCCTGTGACTGAATCTTGCATTTCGACGAATACTTGGCCGCCATCGTATACAGCACTGGCTAGCATGTGTAATCTGACTAAGCCTGCAATATGCACATCCTGATCGAATGCCGGACACTCGACTATGACTTCACTGACGCCACCAACAACAGGTGCGCCCCCTACCCATGAGTTACCTTGGTTGGTACAATTCCCTAGAGAGATGTCATTCCAAAAAACGTCTTTCGGCGGCCATGTGTCCTCAATACGCCATTCTCCATCTGAACGTTGAATCTGAGCGGAGAGCTCGGGTTTGGGCCCTACTCCCTTGAGATAGTATTCGAACCATTCAAACAAATCTTGAGCCCAATCCCATCTAGTCATGTTTTGTCTCGCCTCGAGACCGTTGCCACTACCTATTCCATCGTGGCTACTAACTTGGTCAGGGTAATGGTGGCCCCATTGACCGAGTATTCCTCTAACATCGTAACTGGCATCGATGTATTCCTGATACCAATTTACTCCGACTGGGCCTCCGAATACTTGGTGGGGATCCACATTCCAATCTTGCATCCCTTGAACCCAGTAAATGCTACCGTTCCATTTTCCAAATGCCTTGTCAATGTGGCTTCGCTCTTCGTAGTAGTTCTCCATGTAAGGGTCCATTTCTCCGCCCACGTAGGTTACTGGTCCTGCAAATAGCCCTTCAGCGATATCTGGACATACATTGTCTAAATCGTCCTCATTGTAATCTACAGTACTTGAGAAATAATTCATGTGCATGATTTGGCTTCTCGCCTCGGCGCTTCCATTTTTGTACAATAAAGGATGGAGGGCGGTAGTTCCTGAAACCGGGACTATGGTCTTCAGATATTCACTTGCTTGCGCTGCAGCTTCCCATTGGGTGGCTCCCTCGTATGACTTGCCGTAAAGGCCGACATGGCCGTTGCTCCATTCTTGTGAGCCAAGCCATTCCACTGCGTGATGAATACCCCAGCCTTCTCCCGCGCCTCTGTAATCGAAGCACCCGCTGGACATTTCTGTTCCAAAGACTGCGACTTGGGCTAAGGCGTATCCATGTGGAACAAAATTACGGAAGATGAATTCCCCTCTTCCGGCGCTTACCACATTTGTTGGGGAAGATTCGCTTCCCTGTGGCCCGTAGTCAAAGTAAGGGCTGATGATTGCAATCACTGGTACTTGTTCGCCTTCCAGTGTATTGTTTGGAAGCCAATAAGAAAGATGCACTGTTGACTGCGAAGGCCCAGTTTCCCAAACATCACTGGTATCTACCTCGATGAATGCTTCTTCGACGTCAAGGGCGTGGTAAGGGCCTTCTTCCAGAAGGTAGGACATTGTATCGTTGGTCTGCCATTCCAGTGTATACCGTTCCCAAATTGAAGGATAGGTGTTTTCTACGATTTCTTCTGTGGCTTCCTCACTAGCCCAGAACATGCAGCCTGAGAGACTCATCGCTAGCAACATCAGAACTGCTGCTGCTGCGTGTACGTGCCGCCTCATAGAGGCGGCGAGAGGATGCTGCCATCTCAACCCTACGGATTCAAAACTACCATAGTAGGCGTAAATCCATGGATGCGGAAACCGTTCACCGTCGTCGCTGGGCGATTCTTGGTGTAATGAGTATGAGTCTCATAATTGTCATGCTGAATAACGTGACATTGAATGTCGCACTTCCTGAACTCTCAAAGGACCTGAAAGCAGATAACACAGAACTACAATGGATTTTGGATGCTTATGCTTTGGTTTTTGGCGGTCTTCTCCTTGTAATGGGTTCATTGGGGGATAGGTTTGGTCGAAAGGGCGCACTACAAATCGGACTCTTGTTGGTTGCAACGGCTTCGGCCCTCACTGCGACTTATGCTACCACCTCTGGAGAGGTTATCGCGGCTCGCGCAATAATGGGAATTGGTGCTGCTCTTGTAATGCCGGCAACCCTCTCTGTTGTTGTAGTTGTATTCCCTCCTGAAGAGAGAGGTAAAGCAGTCGGGATTTGGGCTGCTATGGCCGGAATCGGAGCTCCAATTGGATTGCTTGTTGGTGGATGGGCTGTTGAGAATTATGACTGGCAAATGGTCTTCTGGATCAATGTCCCAATTATTGCTTTGGCGCTACTTCTTGGTCTGGTTTTGGTTCCTAAATCCAAAGATAATCAAGAGCGCCCTCTAGACCCAGTTGGGGCAATTCTATCGACAGGCGCCTTGGTATCGATTCTCTATGCCATAATCGAGGCCCCGAGTCATGGTTGGACCTCGCCAGAAACTATTGGGGTTGCTGCACTAGGATTGTTATTCACAGCCATATTCATTCGATGGGAAAGGCGAGTTGAACATCCAATGTTGCCGATTGAGTTCTTCTCTTCCCCTGGCTTTTCAATGGGTTTGATTGCAATCATGTTAGCATTCTTCGTAATGTTTTCATTCATGTTCACCCAAATGCTTCACTTCCAGTTAGTAAGGGGGCATGGCGCATTAGATGCGGCACTCAGATTCTTACCTCTGCCTGTAGGTCTGATGCCAGCAGCGGCAAATTCAGATCGGCTTGTTGCTAAGTTTGGAAGTTCTAGAGTTGTCAGTACAGGGCTTACCCTAGTTGCTCTAGGAATGATTCTATTCACCACCGTTACGATTGATACTGAGTATATTCAAATCGCTGTAACTTTCTTCCTTCTTGGATTTGGGATGGGCCTTACTATGGCTCCATCGACTACACTTGTCATGGATTCTATTCCGCCAGATAAGGCAGGTGTTGGGAGTGCTACAAACGATGCTAGTCGAGAAATTGGGGGGGCCCTTGGAATTGCCATTGGCGGTTCGGTGTTAAACGAATATTACCAAAGTAGTTTACAACTTCCAGAGGGTTTAGAGGTTTCAGATTCTATTCTCAGAGAATCCTTCCCTGCCGCTATCAGGATTGGAGGAGATATGGTGTCGCAAGGCAATATGTTGGGGGCTGAATTAATCCAATCGGCACAACTTGCATTTGTAGACGGCATGATTGCTTCCGCCTGGGTGGGGGCAACTATTGCCCTAACAAATGCGATTCTAGTTTGGAGATATATGCCCTCACGAGCGATCTATGAGGAAGAGTGAGTTACTTCATCCAACTAGGGGCCCACCAATTCGCTTTACCTAGCAACCTCATGGTCGAGGGTACAACGATTGCTCTTACGATTGTGGCGTCGACAATCACTGCAACCATCAAAGCAAATCCAATAGATTTGATGATTAGAACATCGGCTAGAACAAATCCAAAGAATACTGCGACCATGATTGCAGCTGCCCCTGTAATCAGGCTTCCTGAGGCTTGAAGTCCTTCTGCGACAGCTTGTGTATTGTCGCCCGTTTCTTCCCATGCCTCGTGAATTCTAGAGAGCATTAGAACCTCGTAATCCATCGATAATCCAAATGCTATCCCAAACACCAATGGAGGGACCGTTAGATCAATTGGTTGGGCTGAATAATTCAAGAATCCTGTGAGTAAACCATCCTGGAATACCACCACGATTATCCCGAATGAGGCAGATACAGAGAGAATATTCATCATGATGGCTTTGACCGGTACTAGGATCGATTTCACTTGCAAGAACACGAGGATTATGGTCAGGCCTAGGACAAATGCGAGAACGGCTGGTATACGCTCCACGAGATGGTCTTTGAGTTCGACCTCGAAGGCGCTCCAACCGCCGATTAATGCTTCGAAATCTTCATTTTCTGAGATTTCGAACATTTCACGTACCACTCTCTCTGACTCATCAGAGCCGCTTCGGTACTGTACTGGCACCGACATCCGTAGAATGTTGTCAGATACTGAAGCAAGCCATTCCTCTTGGGCTTCCATTGGCCATTGAGAAAATTCTTGTTCGAACAATTCTGTGTTGCAGATTGGATGATTTACGCCTATTACGCCTTCTATTTCTGCGATATTTTGGCAATATGGCGAAATGCGCTCTGAGTATTCGATACTCATTGGATCATCATCATCGGCGAATACGATAACGATGGGGATGCTGGATGCTGTGTAGGCTGGAAATTCATCTTCCAGTATCTCAAAACCTATCCTAGATTCCATGTCTGGAGGAAGTGCTTCTATTCCGCCAGCGCTCATTTCGACTCTGAGGAAGGGCGAAGCGGCTAGTAGCAGAACAACGAGGGCCGGAACTAACCACCTCAATGGTTTACTCATGACCTTGATTGAGAGCTTCTTCCAAAATTCGGTCTTACGATTGGCTCCTGGAATAGGTACTGGCAATGAGTTGATTCTCGGGCCTAGGTATGACAGCAATGCAGGTAAAACTGTGAATGAATAGAGCATTGCTGCGGCTACCGCAAGGAAGGCGCCCATGCCCATAGAAGGCATGTGTGTGGCATTGAAGTAGAATAGGCTGCAGAGCCCGACTGCGACTGTTGCTCCGGAAAACATCACTGCTCTTCCAGCAGTGTCCATCATCGTTGCAATCGCGCTCTCAGTAGATTCTCCCTTTGCAATCTCTTCACGGAATCGACTAATCATAAATAGGCTGTAGTCGATTGAAACTGCGATTCCGATTAACGAAATCATACTGACTGAGTATTCAGTTAGGCCGAAGAACCACCAGTCTGACATCCAGTAACTTATGCCGGTTGCTAGAGCAATCATCAACAGTGCAATGAGAAGTGGTAAAACCGCAGCGGTAAACGTTCCAAAAACGAAAAGCAGGATTATGAGAGAAAGAGGAAGGCCTACTAATTCCGCTCTAATTGTATCATTCTTCATTGTTGTATCGAAGTCATTTTCGATGATTAGACTGCCAGTTACGGTCACATCCAGTGATTCGCTATCTAGCTTCTTGAGTGACGGAATTTGATTGGTTAATTCCTCTTCACTTCCTGCAAGAGAGACGTAAACTGCGGTCTTCTTGCCGTCTAACGAACTGTGTGTTGCGATTACTTGTTGATTTGTTGGGTCATCATAAATTGTCGATATGCTGACTATGTCAAGATCCAATTCTCTAACCTCTAACACAAATGCTTCTACTTCGGTTTGGAATCCTTCATCTTGCCAAGTCATTTCTTGGTGGGACAAAATGTAGGTAACAGTGTTTGAGGAGGAGACTGTAAGTTGTTCATCAATTAGGTTCAGAGCTCTTCCAGAGTCGGTTGTTGGCGGAGGTGCATTACCGTCTATGAACTCCTCCCCTTGACTCAGGAGGCCTACTGAAAACAGCAATGATGCTACCGCAAAGGCCACAACTGCCTTGCGATTTTGATGTACATACAGTCCGAAATTGTACAACTTAGACATATTATGAATTACACGCGAATAAATTGTAGTTATAAGCGGATGTTTTTCAATCTCAAAAATCAGTTATAGCGCCTGTTTAATTCCGAGAATAATTGGCTTGGGATTTCCGAACCAATTGTCATTCGATCTCCATCCGGATGATTGAATGAAAGGGAGGTTGCGTGTAGGCACAGTCTGTTTACGCTGGCCTTTCCGAATCCATGTCTAGTATCTCCAGCAACTGGGCAACCTAGATGTTGCATGTGGAGTCTGATTTGAGCTCTCCTTCCAGTGTCTATTTTGATGCGTATTAGACTATGTTCAGGGCCCACTTTTTCCTTCTGCCAATGTGTTATGGCTTCTCGGCCTCCTCGCCTGCCTTTCTCTACGAGTCTGACTCTTTTGTCCTTGGTTTCTAGAATGCGGAGTTTGATTGTTCCACTTTCTTCGGAGGGTTCTCGATGTACCACTGCGTGATATATTCGCTCTACTGAGCGGTCTTTGAATTGTTTTTGAAGCATGTCTTTGGATTCTGCAGAACGCGCGAATATCATACATCCAGAAGTTTCTCTATCGAGTCTATGGACTAGATGGGTACGAGTTTTTCCGTTCCCCCAGGCCCATTTTGAGACTCTGTCGAACATAGTATCTAGTTCGCCTCTGTCGGTAGCAACTGAAAGAAGCCCGGCGGGTTTGTTGGCAAGAATTACTTCTTCATCGAAATACAAAATCTCAGGTTCGGGGATTGTTTGTTTTGGTTTCGTCTGTGGTTTGTCTCCATCTGCTTTCGATAGCACTTCGATCAACGAGCCTTTTCTCACTTTCATATTTGCTCGAGTTGCCTTATCTCCATCGACTCGGACTCGGCCGTGGTCTACCATTCGGCGAAGGGAGTTTCGTTTTGCTGTGGGGTGAAGGGAAGCAAGGACCTCAAGGAGGATTGTTTCCTCTGTGGTTTTAACTGCGGGGTCGGGCACACTACTCGCAGAAGCAAAATCAATTCAAACTGACTGTTTGAATCTAGTCTGCGCTTACTCGTTCATCTGAGCCAGCCTATCGCTTAGTAGTAACAGTGCAGAAGCCCATAGGCCTACAAATATGCCAAGATGTTCGTCGCCATTAAAGTAAATCCCTATACTTCCAAAGATAGATGCAAGACTAGCAAAGAATCCCATTTTTCTCCAATCCATTAAATTTTCACCTCCTTAATTAACGTGAACCACAACACCGACAGCATATAGAGATATATCTACTGGTCAAATTACTAAGTTGGCGGATTGGGGATGTACATGGGTGATTTGAGATGGGAAATGCGTTTCGTAATGGAAACCCCCGGAGATAGTGTTCATGGCGGAGGGCCTAGACAAGTTCCTGGTGCTTGCTGGTCGAAAGTCCGGCCATCCTCTGTTCCAAACCCCGTGCTGAGACTCTGGTCTGATGAAATGGGGGGAATATTAGGTCTCGAGAGAGGAGGAGAGGAGTTCCTTGGAGGTAACCAAATTGTCGATGGGATGATTCCCTACGCCCAACGTTATGGAGGGCATCAATTTGGAAATTGGGCAGGACAATTAGGAGATGGTAGAGCGATCACATTAGGAGAGGTTGATACTGGTGAGGAAATTCTAGAATTACAACTCAAAGGTTCTGGCGTTACTCCATATTCTCGCTTTGCAGATGGTAAGGCTGTACTACGTTCATCGATTCGGGAATTTCTCTGTAGTGAAGCGATGCATCATCTTGGAGTTCCAACGACCCGTGCCTTATCGCTAGTCACAACGGGTGAAGATGTAGTGCGAGATATTCTCTACAACGGGAATCCTGCACCTGAAGATGGAGCGATTGTTTGTAGGGTTGCCCCGAGTTTCATTCGATTTGGAAGTTTTCAGATTCATGCAATGGACGGTAATAAAAGTGCATTACGGGCTCTTGCTGAACACACAGTAAAACATCATTTTCCAGAACATTCGATAGAAGATGATGAGGGTGTAATCGAGTGGACTAAACATATCGCAAAAGAGACTGCTCTGATGATTGCTCATTGGATGAGAGTCGGTTTCGTTCACGGTGTAATGAATACAGACAATATGTCTATTCATGGCCTAACTATCGATTATGGGCCCTATGGATGGATTGAGGACTTCGATCTTGGTTGGACTCCGAATACTACTGACGCCGGAAGAAAGAGGTACAGATTTGGAAATCAGGCAGACATTGGGGGCTGGAATATTGCTAGATTTTTGGAGGCTGTGTCTCCTTTGATGGAAAATCCCCAGAAGCTGAACGATGTTTTGGATTATTACTACCTGGAATACCAAGAAATTCATACAAAAATGTGGATGGATAAAATTGGAATTAATGAATATGAACAAGACGAGATTGATTTGGTTTCAGAATTAATCGGTCTCCTAGAGCGTACGGAAATCGACATGACGATATTTTTCAGGCTATTGTCAGAAGTTGAATCGCCTGATGTGGATAATCTAAATTTTGCATTTTACTCTACTGAAAGTGGCTCTCAAAAAGAATGGAATGATTGGTTGCAGAAATGGTGGGTGGGTGTAGATGGTTCTCCAAATAGAAGTAAAATGATGAGTGTGAATCCGAAATATGTCTTAAGAAATTGGATGGCTCAATTGGCTATTGATGCTGCAGAAAAAGGTGATTTCACTGTTGCTGAAGAACTCTATAACTTGCTAAAATCACCATACGAAGAACAGCCAGAGTTTGAAGCCAATTGGTTCCAAAAGAGGCCGGAATGGGCGAAGCATAGGGTTGGATGTTCTATGCTTTCTTGCTCTAGCTGATTAGCCATCAGAGAAGGTTTTCTTCTGCATAATTTACTGCATTTCTGAAGATTTTCATTCCCTCGCCTTCGCCATGTTCGCCTTGGGCCACATCTCGTGTCCAAGTAGCGCCTAACCAAGTCGAATGGTTGGCTTCGGGATGCGGCATGAGACCGAATACTAGTCCTGTAGGGTCGCAAACTCCTGCGATATTTCGCCAACTCTGGTTTGGTGAGGTTGGGTATGGAAGTACCTCATCACTTGCACTTGGGTATTCTTCGGTAGGGTCAACGTAGCGGACTACTAGTTGCCCGGATTCTGACCAATGATCGAGAAGCGCCCTATCGTTGGTGACGAACTTTCCCTCTCCATGGCGGACCGGTACTCTCATTCTGGTGATTCCTTTAGTCCATACACACGGGCTATCCGGATCAAACTCTAGAGTCGCCCAACGATTTTCGTAATGGCCACTATCATTCAGTGCGAGTGATGCAGTTTGAGTCAGACTGACTTGGTCGTCTCCTGGAAGTAAGCCCATCTTGACAAGGACTTGGAAACCATTGCAAATTCCAATTACCAATTTACCCGATTGAACAAATCGTCTTACTTGGTCTCTTAACCCGAATCTCAACCTATTCCCCATAAGTCTGCCACTTCCTAGGTGGTCTCCGAAAGAGAAGCCTCCTGGGACTGCCATGATGTGATAGTCGTCAAGACTCATTTCTCCACTTACCAATCGATTCACATGAACTCGGTCGGTTGTTGCGCCAGCCATTTCGAAAACTGCCATTGTTTCAGTTTCACAATTGATTCCGAAGCCTGAAAGAACTGCTACACGGACTTGGTTCATTGAGGTCCGCCTCCATCCAAAGTGCCTTTCCAAGCGCCCCTTAACTCACTCATCGAAGAGGAAATTAGGCTATCCGCCCCATTGCTTATTAGGATTTTATCACCATCAACAACGTGCCCCAAATCATAGCATGCATGACCCGCCATATTCGCCTCAAATGCTTCGCAGTCATCCAATTTTACACTGACTAAGATACGCCCTAGAGATTCTCCAAATAAAGCGCCCCAAGCGTCGATTTGATCACAATCGGACATTATTGAGGAGATGTCTACTTCAGCACCCGAGTTGGACCCAAAGCAACATTCCGCGAGAGATACCACTAATCCTCCATCGCTACAATCATGGGCGCTGGCAACGAGATTGTGTTCCATCGCATTAGTCAGCGCTCGATACATTGCTAGATTTCGATTTGGGTCTATTTGGGGCACTCTTCCTCCAATTCCCGACTTGCCATTTGACTCATCTCGAAGCATGTAGGATAATTCGCTGGCGCCAAGTTCGTGGTGAGATTCACCACATAGATAGATTCGATCGCCTACGGATTTGAAATCACTTGAGACAGCCTTTCTGACATCCGAATGGTTGCCAATTAAACTGAACAGAATTGTAGGAGGTATGCTAATCTTCTCGCCGTGCAGTGTGGCATCGTTCTTCATCGAGTCTTTTCCACTAATGCAAGGCAAATTGTATGCCCGGCATACATCATCCAAGGCACGGTTTGCCCTGACTAATTGTGCCAATTTGTAACGTCCATCTGGAGTCTTTGCAGACTCTACAGGATCTGGCCAACAGAAGTTGTCTAAGCCGGCAATAAGGTCGAGATCGACACCCACACAAACAGCATTTCGAAGGGCTTCATCGATGCTTGCCGCCGTCATGGCATAAGCATCGATGTCTGAGTACCTCGGTACAATTCCATTCGAAATTACTGCGCCCTGAGTTTTTCCCTGAATCGGCGCAATTACTGCAGCATCTCCAGGTGCATCATGGTTAACTCCACAAAATGGCTTGATGACTGATTGAGCGATTACTTCGTGATCGTAAGAGCGGACCCACCATTCCTTACTTGCAATGTTAGGACGAGCCATTAGACGAAGTAGAACTTCTCCCATTTGGGATGCATTCGGGAGTATTGGTTCGGGATGAGAAGGTGGCGTCCATTCTGAATCGAGTTCTAATTGAGGGCAGCCATCATGAAGGAAGGAGATTGGAAGATGTGCGACTACGTCTTCTCCCATTCTAACTACAAATGCTCCGGAATCCGTGAATGTTCCAACGGCGGTAGCCTCTACTTCGTGGAGACTTGCCAGCGCCTCAAATGCCTCGCAGTCCTTCGGGCTTACACCAACAGTCATCCTTTCTTGTGACTCAGACACCAGAATCTCCCAAGGGCTCAAACCGGCTTGTTTCAATGGAACTACAGCAAGGTCTAGATCTGCACCTCCTGTTAATTCAGCCATCTCTCCCACGGAGCTTGAAAGCCCTCCTGCTCCATTGTCTGTGATGACTTGTATCAGCCCTTCATCCCGGGCCTCAATAATCATGTCGAGCATTTTCTTTTGTGTAATCGGGTCCCCTATTTGGACCGCAGAACTTGGGCTTTCTTCAGTCAATTCCAAACTAGAGAAGGTTGCTCCATGAATTCCATCTGAGCCCACTCTTCCACCAACCATGTAGACAATATCTCCGGGAGTTGGGGTTTTGTCGTGAGATTCTCTTCCATCGGGAAGAGTTCGCGGCATTAGACCAACTGTGCCGCAGTAAACGAGTGGTTTACCAAGATATCTTTCGTCAAAGATAATCGCTCCATTGACAGTTGGAATTCCTGATTCGTTTCCACCCGCTCTTACTCCAGCGTGCACACCTCGGAAAACACGAGAAGGGTGGAATAGCCCGTCCGGTATATTGCCTGAGTAGTCCGGTGGACCAAAGCAGAATACATCGGTATTTGCTATTGGCCGAGCGCCTAAACCAGTGCCTAGAATATCTCGATTGACTCCGACAATTCCAGTCATTGCTCCCCCATATGGGTCTAATGCACTAGGAGAATTGTGAGTTTCTGCTTTCATACAAAGACTCCATTCATCATTCCAAGCGATTACTCCTGAGTTATCATGGAAAATTGAGAGAAGCCAATCGACCTCTTTCTGAATATCAAGGGTCGGCTTCATGATGTGTGTTTTGAATAGAGAATCGATTGTGGAATCTTCTCCTGTCTCTGTGTCTTTATGGTGAATTTTAGCAGCGAATATTTTGTGAGAGCAGTGTTCAGACCAAGTCTGTGCCAAACACTCCAATTCCGCATCAGTTGGTGCGTTTGGTGGCAGTCCTAATCGCTCTCTGGCTTCCCTTACCGATGGCTTTCTGTAATGCGATTGTATAGCCTTCATCTCGTTCAAATTAAGAGCTAGTAATCCCGTCTCAGATATATCGATTAACTCCTCATCTGATACTTCTAAATCTACGATAGCTGGTGTAGTTTGTTCTAATGCTGGTCTATCTGGAAAATCTAGAGAGGGCCAGGCCGATTTCTCGCACTCTGTTTGGCTAGCGATGGAGGCTCGTTCAATCATTGAATTGTGCAATTTACTCGCTAGCCATTCTGCAGATGTATTCTCGGGGACTCCCCAGAATGCATAGGTCCGTGTTGTAGCTACCGCCGCGTCGGTTGCTAAGTGAGGGAATAGTGTCAGTAATCCATCCAATCCGGCTTGACCGGCATTGTCTGTAACTCCTGGTTTGAATCCCGCCTGAATTACAATTTGAGGTGCTTCTGAGAATATTCTTGAGTTATCGAGTAAACGGGCGTTGACGATTCCTTCCTCCATGACAGGATCTGCAAACAGATCGTATACTGTTCTTTCAGACTCATCCGAAGATAAATTCGCCCGCACTTGATAGCCTAGAATCACTCTCACTGATTCTACATTTATGTTGTAATTTGAGGCGAGCATTTTCTTGACTGAGTCGCCTCTAGCATCTGGAAGGCCTTCTAGCTCTCGTGTTGTAACCTCGAAAGAAAAGACCGGGGTTGTCGCGCCCATGAGTTAACCTCGGTGAGTCGCTCCTGTGTCGTGCCGTCTATCAATAAACAGGTACAGGCCTTTGGCCTGAAAGCACGTTTGAAGGGAAAGACTTGAGACGGTCGTGTTTGCGGAATGACTTGATGCGAGCCGAAGACCTCTGGGGTGTGCGCTGGACTTCCTGTGGCAATCCATTGGCCCATCGCTACATGGAAACCGCCGCTAGAAAGCAATCATTGGTCTGTCTGGCTGCTGATATGCGAAGTGTAGGCGAATTGATTGATTTGGTCGAAGAAGTTGGCCCCCATATCGCTGCGCTAAAGACTCATGTCGACATGGTTGACGATTTCTCAATAGAGTCTTGGCAGGGCCTAATTGACTCTGCTGAGAAACATGACCTATTACTATTCGAAGACCGGAAGTTTGCAGATATTGGAAAGGTCTCTCAAAATCAAATGGCAGGGATTCATGATATTCGTTCATGGGCGGATATTGTTACCGCACACAGAATCTCTGGACCTGACATCGTTGATGGAATTGCAGCAGGTTGGGCCGACGTCCAGAGGATAGGTGGCGTTCTATTGCTTGCTCAGATGTCTAGTAGCGGTAATCTACTTGATGCAAATTATACGGACGAAGTGATTTCTACGGGGAGAGGTTCTCCAAACGTGATTGGGTTCATTGGTAACGGTAGTTCCTCTGAGGAGGTTGTTGCATTACGAGCAAAGGTCGGAGAATCACAGATGATTTGGACTCCTGGAGTCAATCTTGCAGTTGGTAATGGCGATATGGGGCAAAGATATGGCCACCCGAGAGACTCTGTTCTAGCGGGTTCTGATGCGATCATCGTCGGATCGGGCATCCATCGTGCAGAGTCTAGGCGTGATGCCGCGGCCGAGTACGCGCGGGTTTCTTTCGAAGCACTCTGTGAGCGTGAGGGGCAATAATGCTCGAGACGATTTTGAATTTCTCAATTTTCATCTTGACTCTCTTATTTGTCGGATTTTTCCTCCTTCGGGAG
>Ga0181576_10002150_pt1 | contig 14872 bp, 15 predicted proteins | sample 101ome_22_FD_132464 | JGI IMG/M metagenome (GOLD analysis project Ga0181576, IMG submission 132464) | Coastal salt marsh microbial communities from the Groves Creek Marsh, Skidaway Island, Georgia - 101412BT metaG (megahit assembly) | ecosystem: Environmental > Aquatic > Marine > Intertidal... | reverse complement strand
TTATTTTTAGTGACTTTACGTTTCGCTGAACTGATAACCTGATGTTGCGATCTGGCGAACGAGATGAGGACGGGTAAGATCAGACAAAGCGCTGATTTGTTGACCTTCGCTAGTAAAATTATCTGCTGAGAGCCATGTTTCAAACGCTGCTTGGATCAATGGCCAATCTGTCTCTGTTGCAGCAAACCATGCGGTATCACGGTTGCGCCCTTTGCTTAGGGTAGCGGCACGAAACACCCCTTCAAATGAGAGACCAAAGCGTTCCGCCGCACGGCAGGATTTGTGATTTAACACATTACATTTCCATTCAAAGCGGCGATATCCTGCATCAAAAGCTGCTTTCATCATTAGATAGACCGCTTCGGTTGCAGCAGGGGTTTTTTGCATCACTGGGGCAAAATTAATATGTCCGACTTCAATGGAACGGCTATCCGGATTAATCCGCAGATAAGAAAGCACCCCCATGATCTTGCCTGTGACAGGGGCTTTAACCACATAGAATAACGGATCATCGTTAAGCCCGGTGCTTTCAATCCATTCGGCCATGGCTTTGACCTCATGAAAAGGGCCATATGGCAACCATACCCAATTTTGATCATGTCCTTTTAGCACCTCTGTTAATGCCTCAGCATGATCAAGGGTCAGGCGTTCTAGCACGCACCACTTGCCATTTAAATGCCAGCGATGTGGCCGCTCTAACACTTTATGAGAAACAGAAACACCAACTGGATTGCCGTATTCGTCATTCTCAAAAAGCAGGGTCGTCATGATAAGGTCAAAACACGCACTGTGTTGGTTGTTCCAGCAACCCCAAATGGGGTGCCTGCCACCACCACAACAAGATCGCCTGATTTTGCATCTGTGTTGTCCAGCAATAATCGGCTGATTTCTGTTAACGCTTCATCAAAGCTTTCAAAATAAGGGGATAGAATGCTGTTGATCCCCCAAGTAAAACCTAACCTCTGACGAGACACTTGGCTTGGGGTAATCATGAAGATAGGCAAATTGGGGCGTTCACGCGATAATCGAACAACCGTTGCCCCTGTGGTTGAAAACCCAACGACACAGACCGCGCCAATAGCATCAGCCAGTTGCGTAGCCGAAGACGCTACGGCGTGATAGGTGGTATGCGCATCCACAGGTTTCATGGAAAGGGCGCTGGCATAGCCTTTTCTGGCCTCAGTCGTCTCAATAATACGGCGCATCATCTTAACCGCCTCTGCGGGATAGTTCCCCGAAGCAGTTTCCGCTGATAGCATGACACAATCCACCCCATTTGCCACCGCAGTTGCCACATCCGACGCTTCTGCCCGGGTAGGCGTATGGTGGGTAATCATAGATTCCAGCATCTGCGTTGCCACCACCACTGGCTTACCAATCCGCCGACAGGCATAGGTGATATCTTTTTGAATACCCGGAACTTCTTCTGGCGGCATTTCAACCCCAAGGTCGCCTCGCGCAACCATAATCCCGTCACAAGCCCGAATGAGGTCTTCTAGCACATTCAATGCCGCTGGCTTTTCAATTTTGACCATCAACGCCGCACGATCCTTAATAATGGTTCGCGCTTCAAGCACATCCGTCACTTTTTGCACAAACGAGAGCGCAACCCAATCAACACCCAGATCAAGGGCAAAATTCAGATCAGCTCTGTCCTTTTCGGTAAGAGGACTAATATTCAGGGAAACATCAGGAACATTTACCCCTTTTCTGTCGCTAATGGGGCCACCTGCTTCGACTTCGGTGATGATCTTGCCTGTCTCAACCCCGGTAACTTTGAATTGAAGATTGCCATCATTCACCAGCATCCGGTGACCCGGCAAAATCGCATCAAAAATCTCTGGGTGGGGGAGATAAACCCGTTTTGAATCACCAATTTCATCAATATTATCAAAAACAAATTGATCGCCAGGCTTAAGTTCTGTGCCCTTTTTTACAGTGCTGACACGCAATTTCGGCCCTTGCAAATCCGCTAGAATAGTAAGAGGCAAGTTGAGTTCCTTTGCCACATCCCTAACATAATCATAGGTTTCTTTATGCATATCCTGTGTGCCGTGACTAAAATTCAAACGAAACGCGCTAGCCCCAGCAAGCGCCAGCGTCTTAATCATGTCACGGGAATTGCTGGCAGGACCAAGGGTCACAAGGATTCTTGTTGCCAGATAATGAAGCGTCATTGTCTTTGACCTTTCTGTGTCAGGGTCTTGCTTGGGAGGATTAATCCCTTTGATGAATAATCTTACCAAAGCGTGATGACAGTATTGCTACTATACCATAAAATAAGGATAACACGAGTTTCAACAACAGATCAAAACTAAGGGAAATGCCATGACAGAAGATCGCCTTTATCATGAGCAAATGTTATCGCTGTCTCGACAAGTGCGAGAGCAACCCTTACTTACAAACCCTACCCACATGGCCGAAATGACCAACCCTACTTGTGGGGATAAGGTTACGGTTATGCTACACCTGAACAAAGATCAGATTGAGGGCATTTCCGTTCAAGTCAGGGGCTGTGCAATCTGTGAGGCGTCAGCAGGAATTTTGCTGCAAATCATCAAGGAGCAACCCATAAGCACCCCGCAGGTGGTTTTGCTAGAGGATATTAACCACACCATCAAAAAGTGGTTTTTGTCACCGATTTCTGACCCTACCCCCCCTGCCCCATTTTCATCTTTGTCCGCCATGACCCCCGTCAAAACCAACTACCGTAACCGTCAGAAATGCGCTACTCTAGCTTTTGAAGTTGCTTGTGTGGCGGTAAAAACGCCGTATGCACTCTCTTAGGGGGGGGCACTTTCTTAGGGGGTACGCTTTCTTAGGGCTATTAGCCCCCACAGATCACTTGCGGGGGACATCACATATCCTTTAGATTGCATCAGAAAGGTAACACATCATGGTTCGTCTTCATGTTTTAGATATTGACCCCATGCTGGCTGAGATTGCCCAAACTGCTTGTGATTATTTTCACAATCGTCTTATCTCGCCGACGCATCAATCCAGTCTTAAGGTCGATTTTGGATTGATCAACAACCCTACCCGACTTGATGCTTCTATTATGTTAGACCTGCCTGACGTTGACGCCCTATCAGAAATACAGAACCGCAAACCGCAACCCCGGCAAGAGTTCAAGCTGATTATGACGCGCAAAACCCGTCTTGAAGATACCATTTTAGCGATCGCAAAACATTGGGTTCATATCGCATCCCTAGGCACTGGACGTTTGATGCTGACCCGAAAACATAATAAAGCCGCGATTTGCGCGTGGTGGCTAGGCGAAAATCTTGGCCCTATCAATGCCATTCCAACGCATCTGCGCCCCTGGCGAAAAGATCAGGAAACCATTGGCCCACAACTGGCTGATGAATATGCCAATATCTTTATGGGTGACTTGTCATGATGGACACGATCCGGTCTGCGCTGATCCAGTTTTTTGAATATCCTGATGTGGCATGGTTGCTTGCAAAAATGCCCTTTATACAGGACTTAGCACTTAATCAACCGCTTACGCTTACTGTGTTTGTTAGTCTGATCTTTGTTCTCTTGATCATGCTGATATTTAGTAGTAGCGGCAAACCACAACCTAAATCTGACCACAATCAAGATAGCCAAAGGGTGTTAAACAAAACATTGCGACGAAAATTGGCGCGTCTCCGTCATACCAAAATGCCCCTCTATTCTGTTGAGGTCACCGAAGATCACATGATCAGAATGCCAGAGCCTGAAGCAGAAAAGCCAATGGATACGCCATCTCTAGATAGCCAAAGCCAACCCATCGAAGGCAATAGCTTAGATATCACCAAGAAGCGGCTCAGCCCAGAGGCTAGAGCCATGCTTGAAAAACTACATCAAGACGGGAAAGCCAATTAGTTGTTTGCTGCTTCCCATGCACTAATCGCTTCAGCTAGTTCGGTTTTTTCTTCGCAACCCAAAAAACATATTTTTTTAAGCTTTGCCAACATGGCCTTGGCATCTTCTGGTTGGTTCAAGGTCAAATACAACTCACCCAGATATTCAAGCGCGCCTTTGTGCTTGGGGTCAATTTCAAGCGCTCTTTGATAATGCGCCATGCTATCCTCATAACGTTCCAATTTTCTAGCGGAATATCCCATTAGATTATAAAGGTCAGCATTTTTAGAATATTTAGACTCTTTTTCTGCCAGTGACTGATAAGCTTCCGCATATTGTCCTTTTTTGATGGCAGCCTCCGCCGCGATGATGACCGCTGGCTTTGCTGGTGAGGAGCTCGAGCTACCGGACCCTGCGGCCATAACCGACTGACCACTGATCATCAAAAGAAACACCCCTGATAACAGGACTGTTAGGCGAAAAATAAACCGTTTATCTCGTGTCATGGCTGTCTCTCCTATCTAAGCACTTATGCTTGATGAGATAGCCCGTTCAGAGAAAAATCAACGCCCTTTCCAGACAGGGTCACGTTTTTCGGCAAAAGCTTTTGCCCCTTCAAGATTGTCTTCGCTGTCATAAAGAATATCCACAGAGGCCAACTGGCGTTTGGTGATCTGGTTCATTGCATCCTGAAACCTAAGGGCTTCGGCTTCACGCACCACTTCTTTGATGCTTGCAAAAACTAGAGGTGGACCAGCGGCTAATGTTTCCGCAACTTCCCAGACATGATCCATCAACTTATCCGCATCCAGAACATCATTCACTAAACCATGATGCTTGGCTTCATCAGCATCCATCCAGCGCCCTAAAAACAACATCTCCATTGCAATATGATAGGGAATACGTTTTGGCAGTTTAAGCGTTGCCGCATCAGCCAAAGTTCCAGCCTTAATTTCAGGAAGCGCAAATCGGCTTTCCTTAGTGCAATAAATCAAATCACAAGACAGGGCCAATTCAAACCCGCCACCAACAGTCATCCCCTCAACAGCGGCAATTACGGGTTTATTCATTCCGCGAAGTTCCTGAAGTCCGCCAAACCCCCCAACACCATAATCACCATCTACGGCATCTCCATCTGCTGCAGCCTTGAGGTCCCATCCTGCACAGAAAAACTTCTCCCCTGCGGTGCTAACAATGCCAACACGCGCGTCAGGATCATCACGAAACGCCTTGAACACTTCGCCCATTTCACGGCTGGTCTTCAAATCAATGGCATTAGCTTTGGGGCGATCCAAAACAATATGAAAGACACCATTGCTAAGGCTGGTTTTCAGAACATCTGACATGAGCTTCTCCTTTAATTTCCTGCGCGTTGTTATTGGTTGAGGCGGATCAAGGCATCAACCGCGACCACACCTTTGCCTTCGGGTCTGATCATAAGCGGATTAATTTCAAGGTCTTCAAGTTTGTCCTGACAGTCAAGGGCAATGTCCTGAATAGCCTCAATCGCTAGAACTGCCGCATTGAGATCGCCTTTGGGTTTACCGCGCCAGCCTTCGATTAACGCCCCTGCTTTGAGTTGCCTTATCGCCTTTTCAATAGCATCAGCTGGGCTAGGCATAATCAGTGTGACAGTATCGCGCAACAATTCCGCCATAACACCCCCTGTCCCTAGCATCAGATAAAGACCCACCACCGGATCACGGCTAATCCCTATGATCAGTTCAGCAACACTGTCGGTAATCATATCTTCAACCAAGACCTGTGGGCTAATTTGGCGCAAATGGCGAAAGGCTTCTGCTACCTGATCTTCACCCTTAATTCCAAGCCGAACGGCACCTGCTTCAGTCTTGTGGCTTAATTCCGCTGAAACTGCCTTCATTACCACCAGCCTGTCTGATGCTATTGCTATCGCTTCATCTTGGGTTTCGGCGATGCCTCCTTGCGGTATCATTATGCCGCCGCGTGCTAACAAGGCTTTTCCTTCATGTTCATTTAGATTCTCAATCTGGCCTTTGCTTGCGGACATTCGTGCCGCTAATCCAGAAAGGGTTACTGCCCTTGGTGGCCTGGAGGCCTGATGCGCTGCTCTGATTGCAGCAATTGTATGATCAAATCCGCGCATTGCCGGAATGCCGCGTTCCATCAACCAGTTTGTCCATTGTTCAGGCAGCCCGTCTGCCATACTCGCCAGAACCATGGCTTTAGCACCCGTGGTTTTACTTGCCTGCAAAAGTGCATCCAAAGCCGTTTTCCAAGCATCAGCACGTCCTAATTCTAGCTTTGGAAAGTCAATAATAAGCGCCGTGATGCCGATACCAGCCTGCATGGCAGCGGTAAAGCTGGCTTCTAATCTTGGGCCATCACCCCAATCAAAAGTGTGATAATCAAACGGATTGCTGACAGTGACTAAGGGGTTAACCGTGGCTTGTATACGCGCGGCCGCATCCGCCGACAATGATGGCATGGGAACCTTTCCTCGTTCCGCCGCATCCGCAATTAATGACGCTTCACCCCCCGAACAGGACATCGTCAAGAGAGAGGGATCATCAAGTTGACCATAACAATGCAATAAGGTCAGGCCGCCCATTAAGGCATCAATGGAATCCACTTCACCAACACCAAGAGCATCAAAAAATGCTTGTGACGCGGCCATACCGCCAGCTAATGACGCGGTATGCGATACGGTCATGTTTTGCGCCGCCTCGCTTAGTCCTGCCTTAAGGGCTAACACGCCTTTTCTGTGTTGCTTGGCTTCATGCACCGCAGCGGCAAAGGCTTCGGCATCATTAATGCCTTCAATATGCAGGCCAATCCCTGTGACGCGGTCATCTGCCGCGACCACCCTGATCAAATCAGCCATGCCAATCATCGCCTGATTGCCCAGGGTTAAAATATAAGCAATTGGCAAGCCGCCTCTTTGCATCGTTAGGTTGATTGCTAAGTTTGATGACTGCGTGATAATGGCAACCCCACGTTCCACGGGCTTTCCCCCATGAACATCAGGCCATAATAACGCTCCATCGAGATAATTGATCATGCCATAGCAGTTTGGGCCAAGAATAGGCATATCCCCTGCCGCCGCCACCAACTGATCCTGAAACTCCTTCCCGTTTTCGACTTCGGCAAATCCAGAAGCAAAGGTAACAACACCGCCCGCGCCCATGGCACTTAACTGGCCTACCATATCAATGCTTGTTTTACGATTAACCCCCAGAAACACAGCATCAGGGGGTGCAGGTAAAGCGGCTAAATTAGGATAGGCTTTATGCCCGGCAACCATTTCTTTATGGGGATGCACTGGCCAAATTTCACCCGCAAAACCAATTTCGCTGCAGCTCAAGACCACGGCTTCAGCCCATTTACCGCCAATCACCGCGATATTTGACGGACGTAACAGCCGCGTCAATGAGGCAGAAGAATCCGAAGGATCGCGCCGCGACATTAGCCACCTATCCGCCGAAGCAAATCACGGCTAATAATGTGGCGCTGGATTTCAGATGTTCCATCCCAGATGCGTTCCACCCTTGCATCACGCCAAAAGCGTTCCAATGGCAGATCGTTCATTAATCCCATACCGCCATGTATCTGTATCGCTTCATCGGTAACTCTAGCCAGCATTTCAGACGCATAAACTTTTGCTGAGGCAATTTCCCGATTGGCTTCTAGCCCTTCATCCAATCGCCATGCTGAGGCCAGCGTTAACCAGTCTGCGGCATCAATTTCAGTGATCATATCTGCCAGCTTAAAGCTAACCCCCTGAAACTTTCCAATTTGCTGACCAAATTGTTTGCGATCGACCGCGTATTGCAGCGCCATATCAAACACTCGTCTGGCGCGACCAACCGACATTGTCGCAACTGTGATGCGGGTAGCGTATAGCCAAGTGTTCATAACTTCAAAACCGCCATCAACCTCTCCCAGCACCTGACTTTCAGGCAGACGACAATCATCAAAAGTCAGGATCATATTATCATAACCGCGATGCGACACTGATTTATAACCAGGCTTAATCTCAAACCCCGGATGCCCCCGATCTACCAGAAAGCAGGTGATCCGCTTTTTCGGGCCTTTGGGGGTATCGTCTTCACCTGTGGCGATAAAGACAATGACAAAATCAGCATGAGCCGCCCCGGAAATAAAATGCTTTGTGCCATTAATGATCCAGTCGCTTCCATCTTTTTTGGCATAGGTTTTCATGCCGCGGACATCGGATCCGGCATCTGGTTCCGTCATAGCCAACGCGTCCATTCTCTCGCCTTTGACCGCAGGGTAAAGATAGCGCTCTTTTTGTTCACCTTCACACGCCATCAAGATATTTTGCGGCCGTCCCCAAAAATGGGTCAAGGCCATAGAGCCGCGACCAAGTTCACGTTCAAGCAAAGCAAACTCTAAATGATTGAGGCCGCCACCCCCGACTTCTTCAGGGAAGTTTGGTGCGTAAAATCCCATCTCAAGCACTTTGGACTTAATCTCATTCGCGATTTCTGCTGGCACATAACCTAGCTCTTCCACTCGCGCTTCGTGAGGATAAATTTCTTTTTCAACGAAACCTCTGACCGTATCAACGATCATATTTTGTTCTTCTGTGAGTCCAAAACGCATAGGTTCTCTCCTGCTAACTTGCTTTGTCTCTAAAGGCTTTGTGACCTTCTAAATTATTTGCGTTTCATTCCTATGGCTGACCCTACCGCCTCAGGCATAGCAAGACTTTCCTGTGCCTTAGCGATAGTGTCAAATCCTGCCGCAATGTGTTCTGGCATGGCACAGGCTCTGCCTGCCTTCATATCAACATGAAGCAACATATGTTCCCCAGTTGCCAGCAAGCGGTTATCTTCGCCGCAATACATTTCATGGAACAGATGCAATTTTTTAGCATCATGATTGATCAAACGGGTTACCACATGAATAGGTTTGCCGATGGCTATTTCATCAATATGACGTATGTGGGTTTCAACTGTATAAAAGGAAAACCCTTCTTTCACATAGGCTGGTCCAGCACCGCATCCAAACAGCACCTTATCAGTTGCCATGCTGAATACCTCCAGATACCGAAACTCCGTCATATGGTTATTGTAATCTGCCCAATCCTCATGCACATGGCCTTGCCAAGTGATAAAAGGATTAGCATCAAGCGCCATGCTCTCTTCGGTTGCTGCCGCCATATCTGCCGGATTTTTGAGAACGGTGCCAGCACCCCATTGGTTGCGGCGCAACACTTTGAGAAAATCAACAAGGTTGTTATCTCGCGTTGTTTCTAGCTCTTTGACACTAAGACCAGCAACATGGTCATCGCTCTGGCTGACAATCTTATCGACCAATTCTTCTGTCCATTCCGGGACATCCATCAGCTTTGTCCATGGCCATTTTAGCGACGGTTCAAACTGTTCCAGAAAATGTCTGAAACCGCCATCACCCCCGCCAAGCCGGTAAGTCATAAATTGCCCCATCTGGGCATAACGCATCCCTAGACCATAGCGGACGATATCATCAATCTCACCTGCAGTGGCGATGCCTTCATCAATCAGCCAAAGCGATTCTCGCCACATTGCCTCAAGCAGGCGATCCCCAACAAAAGCATCAATTTCCTTTTTGATATGAACCGGCTTCATGCCTATGGCGGCATAAAGTTCCATCGCGGTAGCGATTGCGTCGGCTGAGGTTTTCTCACCACCAACAATTTCCACCACAGGCAACAAATAAACTGGATTATAAGGGTGCGCGACCATCATCCGGTCTGCGTTTGGCATATCCCTCTGGATATCAGTAGGCAACAGCCCTGAAGTAGATGAACCAATAATCGCATGATCAGCTAAAGCTTCGCCAATTTCCTGATGAATGGTTTTCTTTAACTCAATGCGTTCTGGCACAGATTCTTGGACTAAATCTGCGCCCTCTACTGCCTCACCAATCGTTTTGACATAGCGCACCTGTCCTCTTGCCCCGGTAGTTTGCCCCGGCCAAAGCCGTAACATCGCGGCCTCATTTCGGGCTATTACATAATTAACGTAGTCTGCCGCTTTTGGATGCGGATCAAACACCGTCACATCACAGCCTGCCGTCATAAGTCTGGCAACCCAACCACCACCAATAACACCACCGCCAATAACAGCGGCCTTGCTTATTCCTTTTGCCACGAAACCACCTCTAGCGTTTTGTTAATTTTAGTTTCTTACGAACATCTTCAGGGGTAAGAATGGATACATTCATTGCTGACAAAATGGTTGCTGCTCGTTCAACCAAATCCGCATTTGTAGCCAGTTTTCCGTATTCTAAATAGATATTATCTTCTAGCCCAACCCGAACATTGCCGCCAACAATAGGTGCCAGCGCGGCATAAGGCAGTTGATTCCGTCCAATAGAAAAAGCTGAATAAATCCAATCGTCAGGCAAGTTGTTCACCAAAGCCATCAGCGTGTTTGGATCATCCGGAGCACCATAAGGAATGCCCATGCAAAGCTGAACAACAACAGGATTATCAATCAGCCCTTCTTTAACCAATTGTTTTGCCAGCACCAGATGGCCAGTGTCAAAAATCTCAATTTCTGGGCGAACACCAGCATCCTGCATATGCTTTGCCATTGCACGCAACATTGATGGGGTATTCGCCATAATGTAATCCCCATGCGAGAAATTCATTGTGCCGCAATCAAGGGTGCAAATCTCTGGCAGCAGACTGCTAACATGTTCTACGCGTTCAGCCGCCCCTGCCATATCAGTACCTTCCGCAAGGGGCAAGGGCTGTTCAGGTGAGCCAATAATTAAATCTCCGCCCATGCCAGCAGTCAGATTGATGACCACATCGGTGTCTGCGGAACGTATCCGGTCCACGACTTCACGATACAGCGCAACATCGCGTGATGGGGCTCCTGTTTCTGGATCACGAACATGACAATGCGCAATGGCGGCGCCAGCCTTAGCCGCAGCAATAGCATCATCGGCAATTTGTTTTGGGGTAATTGGAACCAGATCAGACTTACCGGTGGTATCGCCTGCCCCTGTGACCGCACAAGTGATAAATACTTCTCTGTTCATGATACATTTTCCTATGATTATCTCATCAAGATATGACATAAGCCATGACGCTAATTCGTGGATAAATCAAGGCTTATTTGTTAAGGATTCTTTCAATTCCTTTAGCTGATCAAAGATGTTTTTGGTGGTGGTTGTCAAAAGATGATCAGCGGCTTTGCCCTTATAGATGTCTTGATAACTTTGGGCACGCCTTTTGCCAAGCTCAACCCCGGGTTGGTCAAAGCTGTTCAACCCCCAAAGGGACCCTGACATCGTCGTGACATATTCAAATAACGCCAGAACCCGTCCAAGCGTGTATGGGGATAATTGAAGCCATGTGATAACCGTTGAGGGACGCCCACCAGAAAATCCGGGATCATCCGCATCACCCAAAGCAAGAGCATCAGCCTGAGCCAACATATTTAATATCAATTGATCATGGTGATCTGCCACAAGATCTGCAGCCATATTTGCATCCGACATTAAAGGCCTTAATGGCGCAAGGAACGTCACAGGCGTGACCATCGCACTTTGGTGGATATGCTGAAAGAAACTGTGTTGTGCATCACCACCAGCCATTCCAAACATGACTGGGGCAGTAAAATAATCTACCCTTTTGCCAGAAGCATCCATAGACTTACCATTGGATTCCATTTCCAGTTGCTGAAGCCATGAGTCCAACTTATCCAGGCGTTGATCATAGGGGCAAAAGGCTTCGGCTTGACGCCCTAGCACACTAATATTCCAATATCGCATCAGCGCCAGATTCACCGGAGCATTCTGATAAAGTGGTGCGCTAAGAACATGCTCATCAACAGCATGACCGCCAGCAAGCATAGCCCTAAACCCAGCTCGACCAATAGCTAACATTAAGCCAAAACCAACCACTGACCAGATAGAATATCGCCCACCAATACCCTGATCAAATGGCAGGATAGCGTCATCAGCAAAACCCATTTCCTTTGCTTTTTTCGGGTTAGCGGTAATCGCTAAAACACGGTCACTGGTATCGATCTCAGCATCATCAAACCAATGCATTGCCAAAGCCATATTCGCAAGCGTTTCAGGGGTGGAAAAAGATTTTGAGACGACCAGCATAGCCGTCGTTGACGGATCAAGGACAGCAAGGCAATCGCCCATCTGTGATGGATCAATGGTACTAACAAAATGAATTTCTGGCCCTTGTTGATATGGTGATAAGGCCGCGACAGCCATCGCTGGCCCTAGATCAGAACCCCCAATACCAACAGAAACCACATCCGTGATGCCTAAACTAAGCAAACGGTCTAAATGGCTTGCCATGATGTCAACACTGGCCTGCGCCAATGGTTGGGACGGATCTCGCAAATGAGCATGAAGCGCAGGGCTTTTCTCAGAGCTATTAACATTCTTACCATCTAGCATGGCATGGCATTTTTCCATCACCTCAGCTTCTTTAGCCACTTGCAACAAGATATGCAGTTGATCCTGCGTCACCGTCTGGCGCGTCAAATCAATTTGCATATCATCAATAGCAAACTGAAGTCGTTCGTTACGGTCGCGATCTTCTAGCAACTCCCCCATAGCAATGCCATGCGAAGGGGTGTCAGAAAGACTAGACAATAATTTTTGATAGGCAGGCCAAGCCATGATCACAATATCCTTAATCTAATATTTCCATTAATCCGTTTTCTAATGATCATTTCTCATTCATACTTATTATTGTCTATGTTAATCTTAACGAATATTTTAACACAGATTTAACGCATCGTCCTAATGTAACGCAATGTTACGATAGCATTGCGATTTTTCTTACACACGGCCATGCTTACACTATGACCCAAACCAAAAGACAGCTTCTTTTTATTGATCACTCGCCATCTGCAAACACTCAGCGGCTTTCTGATGCGGCCACCAGCATCATGACTCGGGATAGCGATGTGCATGTGATCCGGAAGTCGCCGCTTACAGCAAATGCTGAGGATGCGCTGTCTGCGGATGGCATTCTCATTGCCAGCACAGAAAATATTGGCTACATGTCTGGGCTTACCAAAGATTTTTTTGATCGCACCTACCCTTCCCTTCTTGATGTAAGTGCAGGAAAATCTGTAGCGGTATATATTCGCGCTGGCCTTGACGGAACAGGAAGCAAACGCGCCATGGAGAGCATTTTAACAGGTCTGGGTTGGCGCTTGATGCAGGATATTCTTATTTGCCATGGGAAATGGCAGGATCACTTTATCTCTGAGGTAGAGAATTTAGCCCTAACCCTTGCCTTACGCGTAGAAATGGGGGCATAGGCATATGCTTACCACAATGCGCACTATCATGGTCAGTGCCCCTGTTTTGCTGGCTCTGGCGGCCCTAGGGTGGGGCGGGAACACGATTGCTGCTCGCTTAGCGGTTAATGAATTATCGCCTATGTTTCTGGTTAGCGCGCGCTGGCTCATTGTGGCCAGCATTGTTTTGACCCTTTATAATCGCCAGATCATAAAGACGCTTTATGATCTTCGCCGTCGTTGGTTCTGGCTGATCATGATGGGGTTTGGGCTTAGCGGCTTTAATATTATGTTTTATCTGGCAGCGTATTCCACAAGCGCCATCAATCTAGGCCTTATACAAAGCACAATTCCTGCTGTTATTATGGCCATGGGCTTGATTGTCCTTCGGACACCCGTAACACTGCTGCAGCTGACAGGGTTGATTGTCGCAATGGGCGGGGCAATGGTGGTGATTTCCAAAGGATCACTGGCAGTGATCATTAGCCTGACGTTTAATCATGGTGATTTGATCATGCTTGTTGGCTGTTGCTGTTACGCTGGCTATACGCTTGGGCTCACACGGCGCCCCCCTGTCGACAGCATTATCATGATGGGGGTGTTAGCGATTTTCGCCCTTCTTGCATCCCTACCCTTTACCATTGCGGAAGTGGTTATGGGGGGATTTTTCTTCACTGGAGGCGAAAGCTGGCTTGTTTTGCTTTATGTTGCAATCGTGCCATCGTTTCTTTCACAAGTGTGGTTTATGATTGGCGTAGATAAAATCGGATCCAGCAAGGCTGGTATGTTTACCAATCTTGTGCCTGTTTTTTCCGCCCTATTAGGCGTTTCTATCCTAAGAGAAACGCTAGGGTTTTATCATTTACTGTCGCTAGGTCTGGTCTTCACTGGCCTATATATCGCTCAGAGGCGATAATGGCCCTGATCCGGAACCATTATCCTGCTAGCTTAATATTAGCGGCGCAAAGCTTTCCGTTCTTTGCTTCGGTCATTTCATATTCGACTTCTTGACCTTCCACTAATTCTGATAGCCCAGCTTCTTGTACTGCGCTAATATGAACGAAGGCATCAGCACCGCCTTCACTCGGCTCAATAAAACCATAACCTTTGGTCGCATTAAACCATTTTACTTTGCCTGTTGACATATTGATCTACCTCTTTTTGCCCAAAAGGGCACTTGGGATTGTGCACGCTCTTAAACTTAGTTAGTAAATTTTCACTAAACATCACTAAAAAATGGGACATATTTATGTGATGACAAGGAGCAAGCTATATATTTTTTAAATAGTGATATAAAATTGAGGTATCCTTATTTTGCCATCCTGCCTTTTGAATCTCATCCAAGAGGCCAGAAACAAGCGCTGTAGCAGGAAAATCTGCTTCATATTTTTGCGCTGCTGCAAGGGCTATTCCCATATCTTTAGCATGCAGACGGGATTCCATTCCGGGGGTATAATCGTCAGAAATCATTTTTGGCGCCATCAATTCCAGCATCTTGCTGCTGGCAAAGCCTTGCATCATCACATCCAGTATCGCGTTTTGATCAGTGTCATGAATTGCGGCAAAGCGCATCGCCTCTGACACACCGGAAATCGTCACCACTTGGGCAATCTGGTTGCATAATTTGGCGACTTGACCATGACCGGAGCCTCCAATATGACGAAAGCCATTCGTATAGCATGAGAGCACAGAGAATAGGCTTGCAACATCCTCAGGATCACCGCCAAGCATAGCAACCAATGTTCCTGCCT
>Ga0181576_10002149_pt1 | contig 14879 bp, 13 predicted proteins | sample 101ome_22_FD_132464 | JGI IMG/M metagenome (GOLD analysis project Ga0181576, IMG submission 132464) | Coastal salt marsh microbial communities from the Groves Creek Marsh, Skidaway Island, Georgia - 101412BT metaG (megahit assembly) | ecosystem: Environmental > Aquatic > Marine > Intertidal... | reverse complement strand
TTGTTCTCCAACTGTTGCAACAATCCTAGAATCTATTCCTGGATATGCTGCTTCTACAGATGGTAACCAAGAGAAGTTCGCAATGGGCGTTCAAAGAATCGGTAGCTTAGCTAACAGATTCCAAGTATACAAAAACCCTTATATGACTGAAAACGTAATCCTAACTGGATTTAGAGGTTCTCAGTTCCTAGAAGCTGGTGCAGTATACGCTCCTTACGTACCATTACTTATGACTCCTCTAGTGTACGATCCTGAGACTTTCACTCCAAGAAAAGGTCTTATGACAAGATACGCTAAGAAGATGATTAGACCAGAATTCTACGGTAAAATCTATGTTTCTGACGTTGATCAGATCTAAGATTAACCTTTAGAGTTTAATAAGAAAGAGAGGTCCAATTCGGGCCTCTTTTTTTTTTGCCTATTTATATACATGGAATTCCTTTCTAAATATAAGTCGGACAGTTGTACTTTGTCTAACTAAAACCCCTTTATATGGATTTATTAAACAAAGTTGGCTCATGGGTCAACAAATTCGTAGAACTTGGTATCTCATTTATTGCTCTTGGAGTAGTATTTGAAGTCTTGTTCAAAGGAATGGACATCCCATTCTGGCCAGAAGTATCTGTAGTAGATAACATTATGGCAATTTTGGGCTCATTGAGCGCTGAAGGACTACTAGGATTAGTAGGTGCATTTGTATTATATCACATACTTAAAAATAATAAGTAATTAATAGTGCACACCTTTAAACTAAGAGAGAGGGCTTCGGCCCTCTTTTTGTTTTTATAACAGAGATTAACTGCTATTTATAAGAAAATATAGACAATGGCGAACGTAACTATATGGAATGGTACCGCAACATTCAGCCAAGGTGATACTCCTTTTGGTTTTTACGATACTGATAGCGACTTTCAAACTGATGCAGTAAAAGTAGCTAAGTTTTGTGGGACTAGACTTGGATATCCACTTATGGATGTAGAGTTGCAGAATGAATCATTCTTTGCATGCTTCGAAGAAGCTGTTACTACATACGGAAACGAAGTATTTCAATATAAAATTAGAGAAAACTACCTAAATTTAGAAGGATCTAGTACCGGTAGTACTATGAACAATCAATTAACAGATCCAACACTGAATCGTATTATTCAAATCTCTAAACACTACGGTACTGAAACAGGAGTAGGTGGTAATGTTACTAAATATAGCGGTTCCTTAGATATAACTGGTTCTAGACAAGAATATGACCTTGATCAATGGGCTACAGACAACGGAATAACAGGAGGAATAGAAGTTAGAAAAGTTTTTTATGAATCTCCACCTGCTATTTTAAGATATTTTGATCCTTATGCAGGAACTGGTACTGGAGTTCAGTCATTATTAACAGCTTTTGATTTTGCTTCCTTTAGCCCAGGAGTTAATTTCTTATTAATGCCTACTTCATACGATATGTTAAAGACTCAAGCTATTGAATTTAACGATCAAGTAAGAAAATCAGCATATTCTTTTGAAATAGTTAATAATAAACTTAAATTATTTCCAATTCCAGTATCATCAGGTAGTTTATGGTTTGAATATTATAAAAATGATGATAAAAACGCTATTAACTACAACTCAAATACTAACCTTATCACGAATGTAGGTGAAGTACCTTATTCTAACCCTAAGTATAGTCATATAAACAGTGTAGGACGTCAGTGGATCTTTAATTATACCTTAGCTTTGGCTAAAGAACTACTAGCATACATAAGAGGTAAGTACCAAGTAGTACCTGTTCCAGGTTCTGAAGCTACTTTGAACCAAGCAGACCTATTAACTGATGCTAGATCAGAGAAAACTTCACTTTTAACAAGTTTAAGAGAGATGTTAGACTCTACTTCAAGAGGTAAACAATTAGAAGCACAAGCTAAAGAAGCAGAAGACGTTCAAAATACATTAAAATCTGTTCCAATGACAATATACATAGGATAATGAAGCTAACTAACATCATATTAGAGATAGATTACAAGTCATACGAAGGTATGGTACAGGTAACCTTTGGAGAAGAGGGAGCAGAAGGGTATGATGATGCTTTAAGAGCATTACCAGGTGTTACTACAGTAACAAAAGCAAGTGCTAATGCGGATGCTGGTAAAGTTAACTATAAAGTAAAATTAATAACACAAAAAACTCCTGAAGAGGCGTTTGAAGCGTTTAAAACTAATGCAGTAGCTAAGTATAGTAACGTGATAGCGGTAGAAATAGGAGATAACACAATAGAAGAGAAGTAATGCTGTTTGGTTCTAATAGAGATTTTGATTTACTGGTTAATATTAACCGAGAACTACTAAAAGATATAGTAGAACAGGAAGTATTATACCATAAACTAAGTTTAGATGATTTAGAAGTTAATTTATACGGAGAATCACTACAAAAATCGTATTGGAATGCAATTAAAATGTATTGTTTAATTACTAGAGGGGATCAAGTATATGATGTACAGGAATTTGGCCCTGATTTAGGTAGATCAGCATCTTTTGCTTTTATTAGACAGGATCTAGTGGATTCTAACCTAGTTCCTGAGGTAGGAGACGTTGTAGAATGGCATAACGACTTCTATGAAGTAGATACTGTAAGAGAGAATACATTATTCTTAGGTAGAGATAAATCATACAACTTATCTAGCTATGCTAGCGGGTTTGGATCATCTTTATCAATAATAGTTGATTGTCATCTTACAAGAGCTGAAAGAGTAGGAATAACAGAATCAGTAAATAGATAAAAATGGCAGAAAATCCACAATTACCGAAGTCTCAAGAAGAGCTTAGCCAAGAAATCGTAACTGATGGTGCTATAATTAACAATACAAGCACATCAGACACTACAGATAGAGCTAATCAAGTATCAAGAGACAATGATGAGGTTAAAAACCTTGTTGTTGGTATAAAAGACATTGATGAATCTATATATTACTACTTTAACTCAGTATTAAAACCCACTGTTTTTCAGAATGGTAAACAAATCAACGTTCCATTGGTATATGGTTCACCAGAAAGGTGGGCAGCCATGCAGAAAGACGGGTATTACCGAGATAAAAACGGTAAAATGCAAGCACCGCTTATTGTATTTAGAAGAGATAGTTTAGAAAAGAATAGAAACCTAGGAAATAAGTTAGATGGTAACAATCCAATTAACTATGGTATATTTAAAAAGAAATTTTCAAAAAAGAATGTATATGACAGATTTTCTGTACTTAATAACAGACAGTCTGTAGATGAATACTATGCAGTGGCAATACCTGATTATGTAAATATTGTTTATGCATGTATTATCTTTACAGATTATGTCGAGCAAAACAATAAAATCATTGAAGGAATCAACTTTGCCTCTGATTCATATTGGGGAGATCCTGATAAATTTAGATTTAGAGCTATGATTAATAATTATACAACATCTACTGAGATAGTTCAAGGTAATGATCGTATAGTTAAGACAGAGTTTCAAATAAATTTATTAGGGCATATTATAACAGACGCTATAAATGCTCATCCTCACAACACAAAGAAGTTTTATACTAAGTCCGAATTACGATTTGGTGCTGAAACAGAGACAAATCTTTAACAGAACTGTCTATTTATATTAAATGGTGAACTCTCACCAAGTTTTCAAGCTTATAATATTATAATTGAAGTAAATGGCAAAGTTCACCGGCGAAATATCAGGTTCGTTAGCGTTTAGACAGGGAGGAGTTGTACAAACTCAAATGGTACCTGGTTTAAATGCACTAGCGCTTACTGGTTCCTTAAACATTACCGGATCTCAGCTTACTCTCAACGGAAGAAACATTTTATCTGAAATAGATGCTTTATCTGCTGGTAGTGATCCTGATATCGGAACGTTAAGGATACATTCTGCTTCTATGCTTGCATATACTGCGTCAAATGACGCTAGAGTACAGCGTATAGAGAGCTATACCAGTAGTATTAACTTATTAAACGCTGCAACTAGCTCATACTTCTTAAAAAGCGATGCTTCAAACGTACTTTCCTCATCTGCTCAAGTAGAAGCTTTAGGATTTAACAAAGATGTTATATCTGGCTCACAGCAAATTATAGATTTAGGATTTAACAAAGATGTAGTATCAGGATCTCAACAAATATTAGATTTAGGATTCGTTACTTCATCTAATATTGCATCATATAACGATTTATCAAATGTCCCCGGTGGTATTTTATCTTCTTCAGTGCAATTAGAAGGGTTAGGATTCATTACCGGTTCTGATTATAGTGATTTAGTTAATGTACCAAGTAATATTGTATCAAGCTCAGCACAAATACAATCATTCTTACTAAATACCGATACAGATTTTGGAACAGCTGTAGTAACAGCATCTAAATTTTCCGGAGATGGTTCTGGATTGACTAATATATCAGTAGGACAAGTAACTTCTATTAAATCTGATTTTAATAATACAGGATCATTAACTGTAGATCATAACTTTAATAGTCAAAACATAAATGTAACTGCATATAATGGTAGCGGATACCAATTTATTCCAAGCTCAGTTCAAATACTTAATAATAACTCAGTAAAATTAACTTTTGACTCTTTAACTACTGGTTATGCTGTAGTAGCATTAGGAGGTCATATATTTTCTGGTTCATCTGCTTGGGAAAACTTAACTAATGTACCTGGAGGTATAATTTCCTCTTCAGTACAAATAGAAGCACTAGGATTTATTACAAGTAGCTTTGTTAGCGGTGATACAGGATCAGTTTCTTCGGGAACTATCTCATCATCTTTACAAATATCTAATTTAGGATTCATAACCGGAAGTATTTACTCAGAATTAATTGATATACCTTCTGGAATTATATCTTCATCATTACAGATATCAAGTTTAGGCTTTGTAACATCATCTAGCGGTGGAGTAGTATCGTCTGGTACGATTTCTTCTTCAGCGCAAATACTCGATCTAGGTTTTGTAACATCATCCGGTGATAGTATACCTGCCGGTACTATATCTTCATCAGCTCAGATAACAGCATTTGGATTTTTAACATCCTCTCACTCTGATGTTAATGGATTAAACTTATTTACTGGTTCAATACAAACAGAAGTAGATTCTCTTAAGACTTTTACTGGGTCTATACAGAGTCAAGTTAATAATTTAGCAGCAGCTACTAGTTCTTATTTGACTAGCCTTACTGGAGGTATTTTATCTTCATCTGCTCAAGTAGAAGCTTTAGGATTTATAACAGCATCAGACGGTTCTGTACCTTCTGGTACTATTTCTTCTTCACTACAGATTAGTAACTTAGGATTTGTCACATCTTCAGCAGGAGCTGATGTATCTGGTTTAAATAGTAAGACAGGTTCTTATGCAACAACTGGTTCAAATACATTTATTGGTCAACAAACAGTATCAGGTAGTATTATACCTGGACAATCAACTAATGATTTAGGATCAGCAACAGCCCCTTGGCAGCATTTATATATTACTTCTGGCTCAGTTAAATTTATGAACCCAGATGGTACTGAATTATCATCATTTAATAACACATTCGATGGTAATAAGGTAATATCAAATACTGAACATCCATTATTTAACACTTTTAACCCAGGTAGTACAGGTACAATAGAAGATTTTTTAAATGCAGTCTTCTTCCCTAATACTAACCCTACAATATCAACAGGTAATCAAACTATTGCAGAGTTTACCCCTTCTGGTTCATTAATTACAGCTATTACTGGTTCAGATGCAGAAGCTCAGGCAGTAACTTATACCTTAGATGATAGTTATACTGATGGATTTGTAGCTATTAATAGTAATAGTCTATACTTAAACGTATTACCTACAACAGAAGCATTTAATACTGATGACAGAGGAGATGGAACAGATGCACACCCAGTAATTATTAAAGCAACTGATAGTGTTGGTGGGACTGCGACTAAAACAATATACATAGATGTAACAACTAACACTGCTCCTATCTTTAGAGAGACTTCTGTAGCAGGAAATGAAATTACATCATTTACAACTTCAAGAAATGAAAATGCATCTGCAGGTTTAATTAGTAGGATATACTTTACTGATGCAGAAAGCGATACAATTACTATTACTTCTCAATCAGATGCAGGAGGGCACTTTAGTTTTACTAAATATACAACATATGTAGATCTAAGACAAGTAACATCGTCGTTAGATTATGAAAGCATTACTCAATACAATATGAGTATAACAGCTTCAGATGAACATGCTGTAGCAGGAGATGATGCTAATGCAGTAACTACTTTACCTGTAACTATTAATGTAACAGATAACGTACAGCCAACAGTTAATAACCAAAACCTATCAGGAGTTAATGAAAATAGTTCTGATGGAGCAACAGCAGGTACTATTACAGCTTCAGATCCTGAAGGTGATACAATCACTTTTGTTAATGCTAGATTACATAGTATTCAGTTAGATGGATTTGCAGTAGCAACTGGTTCTTATTCGGGTACTTCACAAGCTTCTGACCCACATGAAGATGCATTTAGTATTTCTTCTACTGGTGTTGTAACTAGAAAATCAGGTGTATATTTAAACTCAGATATCATAGATAGATACTATTATGAAGTTACAGTTACAGATGCATACAATAACGGAACTGATACAGGACTTGTTGGTATACCTATTGCTGATGATACTGCACCAACGATTAGTGGAGACACAACTTTATATGTTATTGAATCTGCAGTAACTGGAGATAATATTTACGATAACACAAACGGTTATTCAGGAACTACTTCTAGATTTACAGCTAATCAAACTGTTACTTGGGGAGTTAGTTCATCAAATGATTTAAGTATAAGCTCAACTGGATATTTAACTCTTGCTAGAGATATATCTGGTTCTGCTACTGTAGGAGGAGATCAAATAAATGGAATAGTAACAGCTACTAATACATTCGGTACTCCTACTACTCAAGCATTTACAATTAATGTTACAGATAATGTTGCACCAACTATTACATTTAGTAATACAAGTGCTAATTTAAACACTAACAAAGCTAGACCAGGTAATAACTTAGTCACTATGACATTTAGTGATGCAGAAGGAAATAGTATTGACTTTAATTCTTTCTCTGCTTCATTTGCTGGTAGTGACTTAACAATATTTGAAAGCGGTAACTCTAGAATAGTTAGAGCTTCATCTGATTTAGCAGCAGGAACATATAATGTAACAGCTTCAATAGCTGATACTGAAGGATTTGCAACAAGAACTTCTAGTCATGCATTCACAATTGCACAAGCTGATACAGGAACTTTATCAACTAACGGAACATTTTACGTTATCGAATCTGCTACTAGTGGGTCTAATATTGTTACTAATAGTAATGGTAGAACTGGCACTCAAGGAGACTTAAGTGTGTCTTATTCTCCATCATACGGTTCACCATCCGTTCAAGCATTTACTTCTTCTAATGCATTTATTGCAGTAGATAATGCCGGAGGTTTAACATTAGGAACAGATATAAGTGGAAGTGGTAATGAAGGAGGAAGTAATATATCATCGAACATCACATTCCAAGACCAATACGGAAATATAGGAAGCGGTTCAATAACAGTTAACATAACAAATAATTCAGCTCCTGATATATCATTTAGCGATACCTCAGGAAATCAAAATACAAACCTGGCAACATCAGGTAGTACATTAGTTACTATTTCATTCTCAGATACTGAAGGTGATGGAATAGATTTTAACTCATTTGTATTTACTGATCCATCAGGTCAATTAAATACTGTAAGAAGTGGTGATACTTATTTAGTACAAGCAAATAATAATTTATCTGGAAGTACTTATGGGTATACAGCCTCTATTGCAGACTCTCATGGATTTGCTACTAATACAGAAACAGATTCATTTACAGTTGCTCAAGCTTCTATAGGTACGTTAACAGGTGATACTTCAATTTATATTATTGAATCAGCTGTTAGTGGTGCTGTGTATAGAGATGCAACAGGATATAATAACGGTAATGCAGCAGATGTAAATGTTAGCTACTCACCATCTTATGGTTCCCCGGTAGTTCAGTCATTTACTTCATCCAATGCTGCTATAGTAATCAACAGTGCAGGAAATTTAACTTTAGGAGTTAATATAAGCGGTTCTGCAACAGGATCTGGTGATACTATAAGCAGTACTATTACTTATCAGGATCAATATGGAAACTTAGGATCTGGCAGTGTAACTGCTACAGTTTTTGCTAACCAGGCTCCTTTAGCTACATTTACAAATGCTCATTATTCGATACTTACAGCTTCTATAGCTCAAGGTACTACACTAGTTACTGGATCTATTACAGATACTGAATCTGATACTCCTTTCTCAATGTCATTGTCTGGAACATCAGATTTAGTTGCAGTACCTCAAAATGCTAATTCCTCATCATATTACATAAATGCTGCAGGAACATTAAGTGGCGGAACTATTTACTATACAGCTAGTATACAAGATAGTTTTGGTAAAACTAGAGAATATAATAGAAGCTTAACTATTTCTCAACCTCCAGTCAGCTGGTATGCATATTTAGATGAAGGTGGTGTTTATGCTACTTCTGAAACAAATGCTCTTTCAATGTACGGAGACGCAGATGATTATGGGACTACTGATACAGGTACTTTATTCAAAGCATTTGCTGGAGGCAATATTGGTAATGGTAAAATTACAACAACAGCATTTACTGGATTAGGAATTGATAATGCATTCCAGATAGCGAGTGGTAACTCATTTGAAGGATCTAGAACTACTGCATTATTAAATGATATAAATCATGCAACTGGATCACAAAGTAATACAGGTTTAGTCATTGTATTCCCATCTGGTTCAGGATTTACTTTACCGAAAACATTTACAAACTCTATAGGAGGCTCAACAGTTGGAGAGTATTTATTATATGCCGATAGAGTTGGAACAGGAATTGTAGACTCAGTACAGTCTGCATTCGTAAGATATTTTGACTTCGAGGATAGTAATACTTATCCAAATACTTCAATTGATAGATTTGGTGTAATATTTACTCAAGGAGATGCAACGACAGATATAAATTATTTCTTGATGGCTTCGAGTGGATCGGCTCCATCTTCAACACAATAACGTAGACTATGGCTATAAACATTAGTACTGACATAGCGGTAACCACGGGCGGTAAGTTAACAGACATTACCGCAATACAAGGTGGATGGCAGACAGTTGATACTGTAGCTGACATGAATGCCTTGACCGGTAGTGCTACGTTAAAAGGAAAATTAACTGATGGACAAATCTTTTATGTTAATGATACTGATGCACTTTATCAACTAACTATAGCAGGTTCGTTTCCATTCAATACATATACTTTCAATAGTTTCTCATTTGGAGGAGGCGGAGGTGCTTCTTCTTTAGGAGAACTAACAGATGTGGCAACTGGTTCATTAAGTAATGGACAAGTACTACAGTATAATTCATCAACTCAAAAATGGGAAGCAAGCAACGTTTCCGGAACTGGAGATATATCTGCAGTCTTCGCAGGAGATGGATTAACAGGTGGAGGATCAGCCGGTTCAGTATCGTTAGATGTAGATCCTGGATTAGGTATTCAATTAACTACAGATGGAGTTACTTTAGATACTGGTTCAACACATTTTATAAACGCAGTTAATGGTATAACTGTTCCAAGTATTTTTACTCAGACTGGTTCATACTATTCAACGGAAAACAACTTACAAGTAACAGGATCCCTAGAAATCAACTTTAAAGGTGTAGGTGAAGCATTAAGTATAACATCAGGTTCTCAAGAACTATTTAAGTTCCATAACGACGGAGTTTTACAGTTTGTTACACAGTCAACACCGCCAACTGCACGAGCAGGAGGAATTTATTTTGATTCCTCTGGATTTTTGTGGACTGGAGTTGTAGATTAGTGATATTTATTACAAATGGAACTAAACATTTTTATTAACAAATTAACAATTTAATTTAGACTATTATGGCAACATGGAAAAAAGTCATCGTCTCGGGAAGTGGTGTTTCCCAATTATCAAATGATTCAAACTATTTGACAACCTCCGGAGATGGTGGAAGCTTAACTAACCTTACTTTCGGTAACATTACTGGAAGACAAGAAGGTGTAGAAGACATCGTTGGTGGACTTATTGTCGGTGGGACGAACATTACAGCCACTTATGATGATGGTGCTGGTACGTTAACTATTGATGCAGATTTAACTGGTGATATTACTGGTGTAACTGCAGGTAATGGTTTAACTGGCGGCGGAACATCGGGAGACTTGACAATTAACGTTGTCGGTGGAGATGGTATTACAGCTAATGCTGACGAAATTGAAGTAACAGTAGATGATTCTACAATTGAATTATCCGCTTCAGACGGTTCAGGAGCTGTTAGAGTAAAAGCATTAGGTATTGATACTGCACAGCTTGCTGCTGATGCTGTTGATGGTACTAAAATTGCTGACGATGAATTGATAGCGAGCATATTGCTGATGGAGCTATCGATACAGCACACATTGGTGATGACCAAGTAACTGCTGCTAAGTTAGATGACACTGGAGTATCTGCTGGATCATATGGTAGTACTACTGCAGTACCTGTAATCACAGTTGACGCACAAGGTCGTTTAACTGCTGCAAGTACAGCTGCAATTGCTACTTCATTTGATGTTTCTGCAGATTCAGGAACAACTGACACAGTAGCAGGTGGTGAAACATTAAACTTCGCTGGAGGTGTTGGTGTTTCTACTACAGTATCTGATAACAATATACAAATTGATATTGCAGATGGAATTGTTTCTGGTTCTACTTATAGCTCACCTTCTCAAGGTACTCTAAGAGCTACAATCAACGGTGCTAACTCAGACGTTGATTTAGGATTACAAACTGGAGACTCTCCAGAATTTGCTGGTTTAACTGTTAGCGGTGATGCTACAGTAACTGGTGACTTGACTGTTCAAGGAACTATGACAACTCTATCTACTACTAACACTGCAATTAAAGATAAATTCATCTTATTGAACTCAGGTTCAGCTAACCCAGATGAAGGTGGTCTTGTAATTGACGCAGGTAGTGGAACTGGCCCAGCATTCTTATATGATGCAGGTGACACTAGATGGGGTGTTAATATGTCCGTTTCTTCAACTGCAACTACTGCAAACAACGAAGCATATGTTTCATTAGTAGTTGATGAAGATAACGTTGCACATGATGTTACTGATGTAAACTATCACAAGAGAGGTAACATTAAAGTAGATGCTAGCGATGAGATCTACATTTATGTCTAAATAATTAAAGGATACGGGGAGGGTTCACCTCCTCCCCCGACTCTTTTTTTATAGTTTTCGTGAACAAATAAGATTAACAAAAAATTAAGTATAAATGGCAACTTGGAAAAAGATAATAGTATCAGGTTCGGTAGCAGAACTTAATACTTTAACAGTAACCAACGCAGTAACTGCAAACAGTTTTAGTGGTAATGGAGCATCCATAACTGGTGTAGTTCACAACTCAGGAGAAATTGCATCAGATATTTCTGGTTCATTCACTTCATTATCATCATCTATTGCTACTAGATTTGATGGTTTAACTTCTGACTATACAGAATTAACTAACATTCCAAGCGGAATAGTATCATCATCTGCACAGATTGATAATCTATTCAATATTGACGGTGTTCACTCAGGTTCAGCTCAAGTCGTTGCCAGCTTAGTAAACCAAGAGGTTGATTTAGGAACTGCTGCAATCACTGCTTCTTATTTTAAAGGAGACGGTTCCCAATTAACTAACGTAGATGTTTCACAAAATGCTACAGTAGCGTCTACATTTACAAATCAAACATCGGTTGCCGTTACACACAATTTCGGTACTAAAAATGTTATAGTTCAAGTATATAATGATAGTGATGAATTAATCATCCCAGCTACAGTAACTTCAACAAGTACTAGTGTATCTACAATAACATTCGATTCAAGCACTTCAGGTACTATAGTAGTAGCAAAAGGTGGTCACATCGTATCAGGATCTGTAAACGCGTTAGACGGACAAGCAGGTTCATATTACTTAGATTATGATAACTTTACTAATGTACCTTCTGGTATAGTTTCTTCATCAGCTCAAATAGATCAATTATTCAATATTGACGGAGTACTTTCAGGTTCTGCTGAAGGTGACGCACAAGGGCAAATTAAATTAAACGGAGTCAACGTAGATGCAAATGCTTTAGGAACAGGTGACTCTCCAACATTTAATAGTTTAACATTAACTGGTGATTTAACAGTACAAGGTACAACAACATCAATTGAAACTGCAAACTTATTAGTAGAAGATAAATTTATATTAATTAACTCTGGTTCTGGAGCCGCTGATGGTGGTTTAGTAGTCAATGGTGCAGGGTCAGCAATTGGATGGGATAACAGCGAAGGTAGATGGTCTTTAGATTCTGCTGGAGCGTTAGCTAACCAAACTACTATTTCAACTGATGCATTCGTAGCGAGTGTGGTTGATATAGATGCAGGTCATTCAGATATTTCAGCATATCAAAAAAATGGTAATATTAAAACAGATAACGGAACAATTTATATTTACTCTTAAGAAGTTTTTAAAGAAAATGGGCCTTAATGCAAATAAGTTTTTAACAGGTAAGGAAGCCAAGGAAAAGTTACAGACAGATGAATTGAGAAAAAATAGTAAACTTGACCTTACCGATAAAGAAATACAGTTTTTATTACAGAAACTCAGACAAGCAAACTACACTGGAGCTGAGTTTGAAACCTTTTATGTTATAGTCACCAAACTTTCTAGACTTTTACCCCAAAAATAGTAGGTAGTTAATTATACTTTTACTATATTTATAATAAAGCTATTACTGGCTCCGGAAGGAGAAGTGGGCTCTTTGAGTAACCAACCGTAATATAAGTAAAATGCCGAACTGGAAAAAACTCGTGGTTAGCGGATCAGATGCTAGCCTCAATAATCTTATAGTAAATAATGCTGTCACAGCCTCTGTGTTCTCAGGTGATGGCTCAGGACTAACAAACGTTAACGTTACAGTTACTGAACAAGCTACAGTCTCAGATACATTTACTTCAGTCACATCTAAATCAGTAACGCATAACTTCGGTACAAAAGATGTAATAGCTACAGTATACAATAGTTCAGACGAACAAATCATTCCTTCTTCAATTACTACTACCAACACTAACACTGTTGTTTTAACATTTGATACAGCTACTACAGGTAGAGTAGTCGTAGCAAAAGGAGGTCATCTTGTGTCTGGTTCTGTTCAATTATATAAAGAAAGTGTTACGGGTAATACGTCCTATACTATCAATCATAATTTAAATGAAGATTTCCCTATAGTACAAGTTTATGATAATAACAAAAACCAAGCAATACCTGCTTCTATAACAAGCTCAAATGCAGATAACGTAATTATTTCATTTGATAACTCATTTAGTGGTACGGTAGTTGTAAAAAAGTGATATTTATAAAAAGAAGAAACTAAACAAAAATTAATTTAAAATGAGAATAGATAGCCCTAAAATGACTAACGCCGAGATCACTGGATCATTCAGTGGTTCGTTTACAGGTGAAATTCAAAGCTCTGTAACAGCAGACTCGGTAGCATTTTCAAACATCACCGGCTTTCCAAACGGTGTAATCTCCGGATCAGCAACTCAAGCTAGATCTCAATTAGGAGTAGTAATTGGAACAGACGTACAAGCGTACGCAGATAACTTAAACGATATAGCAGGACTTAACGCTACTGACGGTAACTTTATAGTTGGTAATGGTTCTGCATTTGTAGCAGAATCTGGAGCTACGGTAAGAACTTCCTTAGGATTAGGTTCTTTCTCAACCATTAGTTCCTTAGCATATGCCGACTTAACTAGTATTCCTTCAGGCATTGTTTCTTCTTCTGCTCAAATAGACAACTTATTTAATGTAGACGGTTTAGTTTCTGGATCTACTTTATCATCAGCCGGTCAAGGTTCTGTAACATTAACAACAAATGGTGTTGCAGCTTCAGCAGTTGATTTAGGATTAGAGACTGGTGATTCACCGACTTTCGCAGGATTAACAGTTAACGGGGCTATCGTAGTAACTGGGAATGTTGACGGAAGAGATATTGCAACAGATGGATCTAAATTAGATGGAATTGAAGCTTCAGCAGACGTTACTGATACAGCTAACGTTACTTCAGCAGGAGCATTAATGGACTCAGAAGTTACTTCACTTTCAGGAATTAAAACTTTAACAGTTCCTGATAGCACAACTATCTCATCTTTTGGTGCTAGTTTAGTAGATGATGCAGATGCAGCAGCAGCAAGAACTACTTTAGGAGTAGATGCAGCTGGTACTGATAACTCAACAGACGTTACTTTAGCAGGTACTCCTGACTATATCACAATATCAGGTCAAACAATAACTAGAAATCAAATTGACTTAACTGCAGATGTTACTGGAGACTTACCGATATCAGAAGGTGGTACAGGAGCTTCTACAGCAGCCGCTGCTAGATCTAACTTAGGGGTAGATGCTGCAGGAACAGACAACTCTACAGATGTAACTTTAGCTGGTTCAAGAGATTATATAACTATATCAGGTCAAGAAATAACAGTTGGTCAAATCGATATATCAGACGATACAAACTTAGCTGTTTCAGATACTTCAGGTCAAACAGGTATTGATATGTCCTTAACAGGAGATACTTTATCAGCTACTGTATCAGGATTAGGAACAGGAGCAACAGTACAATTTGCTAACTTAACAGTATCAGGAGATTTAACAGTAAGTGGTACTACTACTTCTATTAACTCAACTAACTTAGACGTAACAGATAAATTAATCGCAATCAACAGAGGC
>Ga0181576_10002124_pt1 | contig 14970 bp, 14 predicted proteins | sample 101ome_22_FD_132464 | JGI IMG/M metagenome (GOLD analysis project Ga0181576, IMG submission 132464) | Coastal salt marsh microbial communities from the Groves Creek Marsh, Skidaway Island, Georgia - 101412BT metaG (megahit assembly) | ecosystem: Environmental > Aquatic > Marine > Intertidal... | reverse complement strand
TGCTGATTCCCCGTTCGATAAATGCCTGCAGAAAGCTGATAAAAAAATGGAAGACTGCAAATTGTTCAACCGAGATCATGAAGCCTGCGAAGCTACGCGTGACTATGATTACGAGGGTTGTGAGATCAGTCGAGATGTGGGATTCGGCCCGACGGGGATTCTCCGATAAAGAATCTGAAAGATCTCACCAATAGTAGGGTTCAATAACAGGCGAGCAAATCTTGTTGTCGCTTCAGTCCGCAAGGTTTTGGGGCACCATCAGGCGGGATGTATTCGTTTTGAGATGCGTCATTTTTAACGCACTCCTCATATGCGGTTTGTGCGGCCTCTTTGCAGAGTTCGTGGGCAGGTGACTTTGGTTACAGCCAGTGAAGCACCGCAACCATTAACGAGCCGATAACTAACCCAAACGCCAGATGCTTGGCACTGAACTTGATATCTCTGCGATCGAAAGGGTCGAGATAAACTGGTATATGACGAAGTTAACGTTCGTGAAGGCTCAGACGGTACCAGCTTGTCACCAGCCTAGCGGCACCAGCGCGGAAATAACGATTAGTGATCTCATCATTTCTCCTCTGCCTGGTGTCTTTTCCAGGCCTTCTGGCTTTTTCGGTACGCAATCCACCCGCCGATGCCTGTAACCAACATCAGGAAAATACCATGTGGGACGTTTCCTATTGCGATCGCGTAAATCCCGAGGGGAAAGCAAATGAAAAGCAATTTTGCCTCGCCCCACCAACTTTTCCAATCGTCATCAGGAATCGGGTCACGATGATACATGTCCAACCTCCAGTCTTTTGAAATCTTAGGCTTGAAAGGATTTTATCAAAGCAGGGGAAGGCTTCCACAGCCAGTGCATTGAATAGGATACGAGCTTCATAAGTTGGTTCCGCGTTGGCAGAGTTCAAGGGCATTAGTATCGGGAGAGGAAGAAAAGATAGATTTGCAGGATACGCCAAGCGTTTAAACGGAGGCGCCAGTGCTGATTGCTTATGGCCGGTTATGGTGTGCCCATAATCGGGCTATTGCGTTGCTGTAATTCTGCGCTCGGCTTGTGCTTCGCCTAATCCAGCCGCCCAGCCCCACGGTGCGCTAACAGGGCGGAGTAATCAGTTTGCTTGGTGCCGACTTAGAGGGGGGAGGCCTTGGTCATTCGCGGGAGGTACTACTCCCGCTTACTAGAGAACGAAATTCGGGCTACCGCATTCAGTCGACCGCTCAAACCAGCGACCACACTAAGTTTGTGACAATGAACAGTGCGACGAGCATCAGCCCCCGCATCCAGAAATTGTTAATCCCATGCATTGTTCAGCCCTCCTTGGCTGTTAGCCCCATACTAAAGGAAGAATCCGGGTCTCTCTCGTACAGCCCCGTTTCCTTTTCGGCGTTATGGGAACCTGCTGTTGCGGGTGAGGGGCTATTCTCATGCCGCCTTGGGAGTGTAGAGGGCGCTAAATGAGCGAGGCTGAGTTTTGATCTCCAGTGTGCAGGGGTATCCTGTCATTTCTGAGGAGTGATGAGGTCAAGATATAAGAGCGCGATATGGAAATTCATTCAGAAGCACGAGTTCTGGGTTCTGATGGCCATTTGGGTCGGATTTCTCATTATCTACGAAATCACCGAGGACGCTCTATTGGCTGGCGTCATGGGCCTGATTTCCATAGTCGCCATTACTCGACTGGCCATGCATCCAATGTGGAAGAAGGGCGAACAGGCCGAGGAGGAATGATGAGAAAGCTAATTGCCATTGCCGCACCGGTGTTCCTGGCGAGTTGCGCGGAAATTCCGACACACCAAAATCACAATTGGCAAAAAACTTCTGAACAGCCCACCGAGAGCGGCGAGAAGCTATGCCAATGGAGGTGCACTGTAAGGGAGCACTTCATCAGCACATCAGGCTACGGCGTATGTCCAGCGCCGTCTCTGTTCTGAGCCTAATCGCCGTGAGCCCCGTCCTCGCCGGTCATAAATCGACTTCAGCCCTAAGGTTCTTGCCTGACTCTTGATTGTGCTCCTCTTAAGCCCGGGAGCCAACCACAGAACTGGCCCCGCTGTTGCGTGTTAGGGGCTATCCCCACCAAGAATTACTAAAGGCTCTTAGCTTTCGGATGCCTCGTACAAGCTCGCCTCTTGGCATTTGGCGGACTCATTGAGTTGTGAGTCTATGTCGTCCAACGCTCCGTCTTCCATTTTTGATCGAACTTGGCCCCAGTGAACGGGATTTTCAAACACATCGATATACCGGAAAGCCGTCATGTCCGACGCGGCAATCGATTCCAGTACATAACTCTCAACCTTGTATTCAGACAATTCGTTAACAGCCTTTACCCATGCTGAATTTTTTGCCTTGACCTCCTCAATAGTATGTCCCTCCAGTAAGTGACATGACCACAAGAGCATCGTTGATGCGTTTGCCGATGCGGTAGCCAAAAGAGTAATGAAAAAAACAAGAGTCCTCATAAATCCTCCAGTAAAAATGGGCGGGTTGCGTTGCGTCTAAACGCTAAGTTAAGCGCGTGTTTTGGTCAATTGCTATTTGCAGATAAGCTCCGTTCAGGTCTGAGATTTCAGGAGCTCGGGAATGAAGAGAAGCCTAGTTGCGTTAATAGCGGTATTCATGGTGTCGAGCGTTGTGGCTCAAATGCCTACAACGGTGCGGAAGACTACCGCGACGACGTGCCAAATAATTGGTGAGGTAGAGCGTGGTCCCACCTTCCAATGCAAAGACCCCAAGACTGGCAAAACCCAGAAGGTGCAGTGCAAGACCCCACCCACGCAGGAACTGTCAGATCCGGATAAGGTGACGCTGGTAGAACTGGATGAGGTTTGTGGGATTCAGTATGGCGACAGATTAGACCAATAACAGTGACCCAACGGGACTCCGAGGTCATCTAGGGCCCTGTTCTGGTTGTCATTTTGTGCAATAAGAATGTGTAACAACTACAAAAAATATATAAAACAATCATATAGATAGTATATGGAGGTGACCCGAGCCTCCAATTACACATATTCGAAACACCCCTTCAACTGGGGTCTTAAATCACAGCCAGTCCTCGAGCAGTGACAGGGTCAATCGCTGATCTCTACTGGCTTGGGCAAGCATGGCCTGGGCGCCGTGGTTTCTGAGAGGCCGTGCTAAGCGTCTGTTGGCGTCCCGAGGGCCCCCTGCTCCTTCCGCAAGGGGCGCAATCAAACGGTTACCGGACTTAAACTTGTTATTTGAGTACTGAAGTCAGGGTCGCTCTCAGTTTTGGGTTGTTGGGGGTAATGTCGCTATGAAATTTAGCCACTACCTCACCCTCTGCATCAACAATGTACTTACTGAAGTTCCATCGCGGGTAACCCTTCGCGTCACCCAATGCTTTAAAAACAGGGTTGGCGTTTTCTCCGCGCACCGAGCTGGTTGCCATCACGGGGAAGGTGACTTCGTATTTGTCAAAACAGACCTCGGCCGCATCTTCTTCGTTGTCTTCTTCCTGAAAAAAATCGTCGCTGGAAAAGCCGATAACGACCAAGCCGTCTGATTGATATCGCTGATGTACCTGTTCCAGTCCAGCGAGCTGATGCGTGTAGCCACAGTTACTGGCGGTATTGACGATCAGCAGCGGTTTGTTGGGGTAGGTTTCGCAAAAGTTGATCACCTCTGTTGAGGCCAATTTTCGCATTTCCGTATTCAGGAATTCGGGGCAAGCCACAGAAGACTGCGAAATACACCCAGCCAAACCCAGTAGTCCAATAATCGACCTATGCATTGTGCTCCTCCGACGGTTTTAGATAGATGCCTACAGTCTAACCAACCCGCTGGGCTATTTCCTCTCCCCACAGCAAGAAATAGGGGCGCTTATTCCTTAGGCTGAATCTGATCTATTTTTCCGGATGTAGATGATTTCTGGAATGCCCAATAGATTGAACACCAAAAAAAACAGAAACCATTTTCTTTCATCCCTTTTCGATGCCAGCCAGCACGCGTGGTAGGTCCAGTAAGCCTCCCAAACTGCCAGCATGATGATGACCGCGATCAATTCTCTGCTCTCTGAGAGGAGATGGGAGGAGTGATTTTACCGGGCGCGATTGAAGCGCTGTAAATCAAGCCGGCTGGCAATGGGAGCACGTGTATATCCTGCGCGAGTTGGCGGTCGAACGGCTAATTTTTTTCTGGCATTTACGACAGGGCTGGCCGGCTCGCCCAAAGACAAAAAAGCGCGCTTTGCCATAAGTCGCACCTCGTTGCCTTAGGGCTTTGTATTGACGCTCCGGTAAGGTCACGCCCTGAGAGGCATAGCTGCGTTGGCTTATGTCCAGTGTGGTGCGGGCAAGTTTGCCGATCTGTCCTTTGGTCAAATCCCGCGCCCTTTGCCCGGGGTGTATGCCGGCAATAAATAAAATTTCACTGCGGAGATAATTACCCAATCCCGCCAGAAACGCCTGATCAAGGTAGACAGAGTTGAGTGCTCTTCCAGCAAACGCCTTGCTCTGCAGTCGCTCAGCCACCATCCGCCAGGTCAGATCTGGGTTGAGAATGTCAGGGCCAATACGCTTTAAAAAGGGATGCGACTCTATGTGTCGGGTTTCCCATACGCTGATGTCTGAGGCGCTGTATAGCAGCGCACTGTGTTGGTCGGTATGTATCGCCAATCGCAGCTGGCGATTGGTTTTGGGCAGTTTGTCCCGCTTGACCACTCGCCACACGCCATACAGTTGGTTGTGGGAGTAAATGGTAAGGCCTGCGTCGAAATGGGTGAGAAGCGCCTTGCCACGGGTTTCCAGACGTAACACTTTGCTGCCCTTCAGTGAACGGGCAAACTTTTTAAGTCCTGGCAGTCCAAACTGGATGTGCTCAACCCTTTTTTCTTTCAGCACGGCTTCAATTTGATCCGCGGCGCGGCGTATTTCTGGTCCTTCGGGCATTGGCGGATCGATTTTTTGTTCTCTGGATAGCTAACGCAAAATCGCTCCGTTCTTTGCTTTTGTCAAACCCGGCGAGGGTCGGTTTTTGACCACAAAAGGCTCTGTCTCGCTCTCCAGTCGATGACGGAGGTAGCTCGATCACGTTCACCCCGTTACGCGGGAGGGTGTCAAAACGGTTGAGCGCTCATCTGGTCAACCTCTATTTTCATAACCCTCTTTTTGCATCACCTATTTTTTCGTAACCCTATTTTTTTCGTAACTAAGGCGCTTGTATTGGTAGCCACACCGCCCATACTCGGCGCACCCGGGTTCGAGATCCGAACTCAACAAACCGCCGTCGCGCGACTTGCGCGGTGATTCTTGTCCAAAGCACGCGTTGAAGAGAGTTGCATGACCGCATTTAAGGGGCTGGGTCTCAATGGCCGTCTGGTACGTAACCTCGAGGCCAAAGGCTATAAAAACCCGACGCCGGTGCAGGAGAGTGCGATTCCCCTGGTGCTCGGCAAAAAAGATGTGATGGCGTCGGCGCAGACAGGGACCGGAAAAACCGCCGCTTTTACGCTCCCCATTTTGCACTTGCTCAGTAACAGCGGACGCCCCGCGCCGAGGTCCGTTCACTGTCTGGTTTTGACTCCAACACGAGAGCTCGCCGCGCAGGTCGCCGAGAATATCCGCCAATACGGCGCCGGTCTGAAGCTGCAAAGTCAAATGGTTTGTGGGGGCGTGAACATTCGGCCACAGATGCGCTATTTGGCGAAAGGAACCGATATTTTAGTGGCGACGCCGGGTCGTCTATTAGACCTTCTCGGTCAGAATGCGGTGCATCTGGACCACCTGAAACTGTGGGTCTTGGATGAGGCGGATCGCATGCTTGATATGGGATTTATTCCTGCCGTTAAACGCATTCACGCCGCAATTCCTCAAAAGCCGCAAACCTTGATGTTCTCCGCCACTTTCTCGAAAGAAATTGAGAACCTGGCGCAGGCCTTTCTGGTGAACCCGAAGCGGGTTCAGGTCGCTCCCGCCAACACGACAGTGAGTCGTATTGAGCAAGTGGTGCATCCAGTGGATAAGCAGAAAAAGGGCGACCTGTTGAAGCACCTGCTACAGCACGAGCAATCTGGACAAGTGCTGGTTTTTTCGCGAACCAAGCACGGTGCAGATAAACTCTCGAGGCGGCTGAGTAAGGCGGGGATCAAGAGCGACTCGATCCATGGCGACAAGACTCAGGGGGCGCGCACCCGCTCTTTGAAGCAATTCAAAAACGGGAGCCTGCAAGTATTGGTGGCCACCGATATTGCGGCCCGCGGTATCGACATAGAGCAATTGCCGATGGTCGTGAACTTTGACTTGCCATACGTGGCTGAGGACTACGTGCATCGCATTGGCCGAACAGGTCGCGCAGGAGAAGACGGATGCGCGCGCTCCCTGGTCAGCGCTGATGAGGTGGTGCAGCTTCAGAAAATTGAGAAGCTGATCAAGCGAAATCTGCGACGAGAAGAAGTAGAGGGCTTCGAACCGGAGCACCGGTTGCCGACCAAACCTGTCAAAACCGCTGGTAAACGGCCGGCTAAGAAAAAGCGATCAGCGAAACATGCGCCCCGATCAAAACCGAGGCGAGCATCAAGATCGGCAGCAGGTGGCAAAAAGCGCTGATGGCAGAAGCAGGGAAAGCTCCGTTCTAAAATGCGTGTTTCCTGTATTGCTGCGCTGCAATCTAAGAGGTTTATTCGCGGCTCATTAGCAGAGCGGCGACCTCGGGTTTGTGAGTGACGAGTTCCTCGGGGGTAAGCCCCTGCAACTCGTAGGGGAGCACCAGCCAAGCGTCCGTTTCATGCAGATAGAAATCCGGTTTTCTGCCCGAACGATTACTTTTGGGTCTGTAGTAGGGAACGGCGACGCGCACTTCGTTGGGCATATTGTTTCGGCATTGGCGCTCGAGTCGCTGAATAACGGCCTCGACGTTATAGCCCGTGCTGAATACATCATCGACAATAAGTAGCCGGTTTTCGCGGTTGAGATTTTCGAAAAGGTATTGCAGCCCGTGTACCCGGATTACCTTGGGATTATCGATGAGCGACCGATAGCTGGGCTGTCCTCGGTACGATGTCCTGATGGCGATATGGTCGGTCTCAATGCCGAGAAATTGCAGACACTCCTGCACGTATATACCCACAGAGGAGCCGCCGCGCCAGATGCCCACGATGAAGTCGGGACGAAAGCCGCTATCAAAGATGTGCGCTGCCAGCTGGAAAGAGGCTTGCAGCAGCTGGTCTTCCTTGATGAATTGCTTTTTCACGGCAGGTTCGGTCCGGGGATCTTGGCTCTCTTCAAGTCGCACTATACTCTGTCGGATATGAGAAGCCGAAGCGATGACTGACAAGCAGTACCTTTCTGCCGAGCAACTCCTCACGGACTCTTTTCGTCTGGCGAAGCGAGTGCTCGACAGTGGATTCGAGCCCACGATAATTATCGCCATATGGCGGGGCGGTGTGCCAATTGGTATCGCAGTGCAGGAGTTTTTTGCCTTTAGTGGCGTAGAGACCGACCACATCGCCATTCGCACGTCTTCTTACGACACCGGTATCGACCTGCACTTGGGAGGCGTCCGCGTCCACGGCCTCAACTACCTTATTAAGCACGTTCAGGCCCAAGACCGCCTCCTGATTGTAGATGATGTGTTCGATACGGGGCGCACGGTTGACGCAGTGATCGCGCGATTGACTGAGTTGGCCCGACTGAATACGCCGTCAGATATTCGCGTTGCAGTGCCATACTTCAAGCCTCGGCGGCGCGCGGTCGACCGCCTACCTGACTACTATTTGGAGGAGACTGACGCTTGGCTGATGTATCCCCATTCCCTCGAGGGGCTCTCGCTAGATGAGATCAGAGAGCATCGCCCGGCGCTGTACGATGTTGTCAAAAGTCGCGTAAGTGCGGTGGAACCCGCCGGAGGGCAATGACCTGCATCGCGCGCAATCTTAAATCAGCGCAAACCGCGCAGTAAAAATAGCGGCCATGACCCAGGCGGCAAGGCTCACTTCTCTTGCCTTTCCTGCCGCGACCTTGAGGATCACGTAACTCAGGAATCCCGCAGCAATGCCGTTCGCAATGGAAAACGACAGCGGCACCATCACAATGATCAGCAGGGCGGGTAGCGATTCGGTGTGGTCTTCCCAGTTAAGGTGCTGTAATCCGGAGAGCATGAGTAGAGCGACGTAGACTAAGGCCCCCGCAGTTGCAAAGGGTGGAATCATGCCCGCAAGCGGGGCAAAAAATATCAGTGCGAGGAACAGCATGCCCACGGTGCAGGCGGTCAGGCCGGTTCTGCCCCCTGCGGCGACACCCGCAGCACTCTCCACATAGGAGGTTACCGGGGCGCAGCCGATGAGCGCACCCGCGACGCTGCTGGTGCTGTCTGCCACCAGCGCCTTGTCGAGGTTTTGAATGTTTCCATCCGGGCTTGCCAGTCTGGCCTGTGACGCTACGCCCACCAAGGTGCCAGTGGTATCAAATAAATTGACAAAGAGAATGGAGGCGATGGCGCTGACCATGGCAATATCCAGTGCCGCAAAAATATCCAACTGGCCCAGCACTGGCATCACAGAGGGGGGCAAGGACATGATCCCTTGATAGCTCACCACGCCCAGAGCCAGACCGATCCCTGTAACGGCGAGGATGCCAATCAGGATGGCTCCCGGAAAATCCCTAATCGCAAGCCCGATAATGATCAGGAAACCCAGCCCAGCGAGTCCCGTTTCAATAATTCTGAAGTCCCCGAGAGAGAGTAGGGTAGCTGGGTGATCGACAATAATGCCCCCATTCTTGAGCCCAATAAGACCGACAAACAGTCCAATGCCAGCGCCCATCGCAATCCTGAGATTCCAGGGAATGCTGATTAACATCCATTCCCGCAGTCGGGTCACGGTGAGGACTACGAATAAGATGCCGGCGATGAAGACGGCGCCCAGCGCGGTCTGCCATGGGTAGCCCATGTCACCAACGATGGTGTAGGTGAAAAAAGCGTTGAGCCCCATGCCTGGCGCGAGCCCGACAGGCCAGTTGGCATAGAGTCCCATCAATACGCTGGCGAGCGCTGCTGCCAGACAGGTGGCGACAAAGCTCGCGCCTTGGTCCATGCCAGTGCTCGCCATCATTTGGGGATTAACAAATCCAATATAGGCCATGGCCATGAACGTAGTCAGGCCAGCCCCCAGCTCTTTGCCGATGCTCGTGTTTGATATCGACAGACCGAACAGTCGCTCCATAGCACTACCTTTCGCTAATCAATGCTGCCCAAGCGCTGGCGAGACGACGGGTCAACCGCCGGCGCCCCAGCGGGTGGGAGAGCGCGGCCAGTGTAATCTCTCCCCGGCGTGCGGTGCTAGAAGTCGATGCCAACTCTCACCATGAGTTGGCGGGGTGGTATGAACTGATCACCGGTTGCCCCAACGCCGAACACATCGGTGAACCGGGCATTGATGCCGTCTTCATCAGTCAAATTTTTTCCGATCAGTTCTAAGCGCCAGTTGGCATTGGTCGGCATAAACCTGATTAGTAGGTCAATCGTGTCATAGCCGTCGACCTCGTCGGTGAGGGGGTTATTAAAAATACGGTGCCGAAAATCGCCACGATGGGTGTAGCTGAGCGTACCTTCAACGTCGCCCCAAGCGGCCATGGTGTGGCTATAGGTGAGTGCCAGATTCGCGGTGAAGCCAGGTGTTTTCGCCAGTTCATTACCCCGCACATCGGCAATTTGTGCGGCCCTAGCGATTTCGACCTCGGGGCTGAACAGATTCACTCCCTGAGCCAGAAGGGCGTTGGTCGCCGCCTCAGAGGCCACGTTATCCAGCGCCAGATGGCTCGCCGTAATTTCCGTGTCGAGCCAGGCTAGCCGTGCGTCAAAAATCAGTGAATCACTCAGGAACGCCCCGAGCTCTAGTTCTGCGCCCATGATCTCTGACTCGGGGATGTTGCCTACCCCCCCTTGAAAGACCTCGGGGTCGGTGGCTTGGTATTGGAGGTTGTCGTACGTGTAGAAAAAGGCAGCGCCGTTGAGTCTGACTCTGCCGTCTGCCAAATCGGTCTTGAGCCCCAGCTCGTAGGCATCAATGGTTTCCTCTTCAAACACCGGCAGCACGACGATAGGCGAAACAATGTCTTCCCGGCCAAAGGTTAAATTAGATCCCCCCGGTTTGAATCCGCGGGTATAGGAAGCATAGGCCATCGTGGCGTCGCCCAGATCCACCTCAAAGGCGAGACGCCCCGTTACTTTCTCGCTTTCTATCTCCAGGATCTCGGTGCCTTCCCGGCCATAGAAATTCGTGACCGCACTGTAGACCTCGTCCTCGGTGTAACGCAGTCCCGCGATCATGCGCACGTTGTCCGTGAAAGACCATGTGCCCTGGCCGTAGATAGAGAGTGACTCCCGCTCGGGCTTGGAGTCGGAGATAAAGCCGACATCCCCACCGTAGGCATAGATATCATCAATCGTGAAAGGATCAAAAACCCCGTCGAAGCCAAAGTCGAGGCGCTCGAGAATACTGATATCTACCTCGGTATCCAAATAGAAAACACCGGCAACCCAATCGAGCCTGCCGAAAGCAGGTTCATTGGAGATCAGATTGAATTCCTGAGTCGTGGTCTTCTGCTCGTTAGTTTCGGGGTCAAAGTAGCTCTGCAGCAAAAAGAAGGGCGGCAGGGTCCTATAGTCATGCCGATCATTATCCCGCTGGATAGCGATGTCATCATTTTGATAGCTGGTTAGCGATTTCAGCGTCGCTGCCCCTAAGTCCCACTCGAGGGTCAAGCTGTATAGTTGCGACTCCAATTCATAACTCGACAACGAATCCTGAGCGAGGTAACGCGCCCCGGGTGTGGGGTCGTAAATACCCTTCTGGGCCTGACCATTGACGTCTTCATCAAAAATCTGTGCCGTTACAGTTGCTGAAAACGTATCGCTGGGTTGATAGAGAAATTTGGCTCTGGCAGAAAAGCTGTCGGCGTCGTCGAGGTCCTGGCCGTTGCCCACGTTTTCCGTGTATCCGTCATGTTTGTGGCTCATGACAGACACCCGCGCGGCCATCGTGTCGGTCATAGGGATATTGAGAGCGGCACGCGCCTTCACCAGGCTGTATTCACCCAGTGTGAGGTCGGCGGTGCCGTAGAATTCGTCGAAGGTGGGTGCTTTGGTGATAACGTTGATGCCGCCACCGGTTGAGTTCTGACCAAACAGTGTCCCTTGGGGGCCCCGCAGTACCTCGATACGCTCCAAATCCAAAAAATCGGTCTGTAACGCAAACGGTGAAGCAACATAGACGCCATCGAGGTGATAAGAGACCGACGGGTTGGCGATGGCGTTTTGATTCGCCTCGTTACCAATGCCCCTAATGGTGATCACGGTTTTGAACCCTTCGTTTTTTGCCACGTTGACACCCGGAGCAATGGCGCTCAGGTCAACGAATGAGCTCAGCTGGCGATTTTCAACGTCTTCTGCAGAGAGGGCAGTCACTGCCTGAGAGAGGTTCTGGAGGCTCTCGGTGCGCTTCTCGGCCGTTACCAGCACCTCCTCGAAAACTGGCGCCTCCTGCCCCCAAACTACCGCCGGGCTGGTTGCGAAGAATGTGCCGATAACAATGGGAAGCAGACTTTGGTTCTTCAACGGGAAACTCCTCTCTTTTATTCGGTGCCGTGTGCTCTCACGACGCAATCGGTATGCCAATAGCAGAAATACAATGCCTTGGCAGAGCGATACGGCGGTCATGTTTAAAGGGCCTGAGAACTAACCGATGAAAAGGGCGGTGGGTTGCACTGAAGGAGTGCCGGTCGCGCGCCAAACCGGGGCGTTTTGTCTCTCAAACCGTGGCGTATGACTCTAACGAATGAACCGATGAATAGCTCGCTTTTTTTGTCTCGGCGCTTCCGTGCAGATCGAGCCTGCGCTTTTGAGACTTCAATCAGAACTGAACACCAAAAATGAGGGCGTGGAAAAAATTCTTAGCGTTTTTATGAAAACGGGGTTGACGTTTTTTTAAGTATTGGTAATATTACCAATGCCGACGGGGACCGACGAGCGACCAACTGCAGACGGGAGCGAGGGGGAAACCGGAGGAAGAGTGCTCAGGTAGAAAAGCGTAGCGGAGAGCCGGCACAAATAGCAGTTCGCTACCCACCGAGGGTGAAGGGATACCACCTGAGGGGCCAGACGGAATCCCGGTCTGGACGCCTGAGAGGCTCGAATAAAAAGACAGAGGCAATTGGCCTCTGTTTTTTTTTCTTTTTTTTAGACGCTCTCCGACGATTTGGAAAGGCCACTACCTGCGCCCTCTACAACTCGGCTACGAAGTCCTGCTGTAGTGTTCTGGCGCACATCAGGAAGCCGCCGGAAGCGATCAGGAAAACACTGGCGGTGGCTGCCATAGCCCATTTAAGCCCAGTTGAGTTGGCAGCCTTACAGAGGGCCTCCTCAGCCATTGAGCGGGTGACCGATACCGATTTGCAGGCTTCCGGTGAAAGCCAAGTGGAAGTGTCTAGGGCGAGCAATTCCTGCTGCATAAAGAAGTCGCTCATAAAGCCCACGAAGTAGGGGCCAATGCCATTGCCAATGAGGGAGACCAGAATGAGTAACACGGCGATGGCCGTGGCGCGTGAACGATTGCTGACAACGCCTTGGCCAATATTGTACTGCGCACCCAGGTAGCTGTAATGAAAGACAGCGCCAATGCCCCAAAATACAAAAACCCAGAATAAGTCTGTCGAGAAAAACGCGGCGATATACGCCGGGACTGCCAGCGCAATGCCCACCGCCGGCACCCACGCCATTGCCGTTGGAAATCGTGCCGTAAGACGTTCGGTGAAATAGCCGCCCAGGAAAGTTCCTGCTGCCGCCATGAGGGAGAGTGGTGCGCCGAATTGCAAGGCGGCGTCTCTCACACTCAATCCGTGTTCCCGTTGTAAAAACGGTGCCTGAAAGCTGATCAGACCGTAACCCACAAAGGCTACCAGTGAGGCGGCGATCGCCATCCACCAGAAAGAGGGTTTGCGTTTGAGCTCGGCAAAGGTCTCACTCCACCCCGGCGCCGCATCAGCGCCACGACCCGGGGGGTCAGAGTAACCTCGCGGTGGTTCTTTAATGGTGAGCCAAACCAGCAGGGCAACCAGTACCCCCGGGAGCCCGACGACAACAAAAGCCACGCGCCAACCTTCAATCGTGGCCCACTCCAGCCCACTGAACAGCCAGCTCAGCACCGTGCCATCAAGCCAGGCGCCTACGTCCGAACCCTCCATCTGCGCGATCGGGCCGCCAAAAACATTGGCTAAAACGCTGCCCAGTGTAACGCCCATCGAGTAAATGCCGAGGGCGGTGGCGCGTTTTCGGGCAATAAAGTAATCCCCAATGAGGGAGTTTGCCGGAGGTGTGCAACCCGCCTCTCCGATGGCGACGCCAATGCGGAACATCAACAAGGAGACGAAGCCCATGGCAACGCCACAGAGCGCGGTCATGATTGACCAAAGCACAATGCACAGGCTGATGATATGTACACGGTTGGAACGGTCTGCCCATAGCGCGATGGGTAGCCCCATAATGGCGTAGAAAATGGCGAAAGGCGGGCCGTAAAGTAGGCCCCACTGCGCATCTGTCAGTTGGAATGACTCAATAATCGGCTGGGCAACCACAGCAATGAGCGTGCGGTCGATAAAGTTAAGGGTGTAAACCAGCATCAGCAAGATCAACACATAATGCCGATACGAGGGTGAGCCGTATCCTGTCAGGTGGCCTTCACTCGTGTCTCTTGTTGAGGGCTGCATACATCAATTCCTGCCGGGGGGCGGTGAGTGTAGCAATCAAAGGGGGTGTTGCGGGCCCAAACTTAGAGCTCTATCGAGATAGCCTGCTGCCCCGCAAATCGAACAAAAGGGGCGCTCTGCTTGAGTTGCTCTGAGGGTGCCAGTTCAAGGCGTTTTTCTACGATATCAATGGCCCATCTCGTTACTGCAGGCAAGTCGAGATCGCGTGCTTGCTCCAATGTTAGCCAGTGCAGCTGGTTAAGCTCGCCGCTGACATGGGTAATGTGTTCAGGGTCGTTGAAAATGAATTGGTCGTGAATCAAAAAAAAGCGCGTGTCGAACCTTTTCGTGCGATAAGGCGGCGTAATGGCACGGGCGATAAAGTCCATATGTTCCAGAGGCGGCGCTGCACCCTGTGCCAGGTAATGCCTCCAGACCGGATGACGGGTAGTAACCGATTGTTCAGCCGGAAGGCCGACCACCAGCCCCGTCTCTTCATAGGTCTCTCTGATTGCCGCCAGTGCCAATCCTCGCAATTTGCGATCCGTGACGCCTTTTCGGGTGGCTTTTCTGAGCCGGCCCATGACCGGCTGGCTCAGCTCGCCCTCAACCTGAAGTCGTTGATCGATCGCCTCTAACCGACCACCGGGGAAGACGAATTTGTTGGGCATAAAGCGGTGACTGGCCGCGCGCTTGCCCATGAGTATGGTGGGTTGAGCGCCCGCGCGCACAATAATCAAAGTCGCCGCGTCTTTAGGACGCACAAGTCCGGCAGTTTTGTCGCGGTATTCCCCGGGTCCTGCAGGGGTCGTGCCGTATTGCTGTCTCATCTTTGGTGGCGCCGGTTACGCAAACCCTGATGTTACTGAGTTTGGCTTCTCAGATCTTCCTCCCGTGCTCATGGGTTGGGAGCAAACCGCGGGAGCCGCGCGCCCAAGCAGCATTGTTGTCACGCAAAGCCTTTGCGCGGCGTTGCCCGCTTATTCAACCCTGGGATGCCAGCGCGGCAGTCTCTTGGTCACAGCTTTCCGCATCCGGACGAGTCGCATTACTCGACAGCAGTTCTGCTCTCGCAGCAGTCACGGTCGCCTGAAAAAGAGCGTTGTTCTGGAGTCTGGCGAAGGCGGCGGCACCCACCGCCATGCCGGCCACGGTGTCGCTCATCCAATGCACATTGCAAACCATGCGGCTCTGGGCGTAGTCGCGTCCGCGGGCCAGAATCGGCTCCGCTCTCTCAGGGGCCAGCTGCGACAGCATCAAGGCCCAGCCCCAGCC
>Ga0181576_10002116_pt1 | contig 15000 bp, 13 predicted proteins | sample 101ome_22_FD_132464 | JGI IMG/M metagenome (GOLD analysis project Ga0181576, IMG submission 132464) | Coastal salt marsh microbial communities from the Groves Creek Marsh, Skidaway Island, Georgia - 101412BT metaG (megahit assembly) | ecosystem: Environmental > Aquatic > Marine > Intertidal... | reverse complement strand
TCAAGTGGCGTTATCTGCGATCGATCACCGATACGTTTGAATATTTCAGCACCATCTCCGGAGGGTTCCCCGAACCGTACACCTTCGGCCGCAGACTGATCGACTTCTTCGATCAAACTCAGCCCCGCTATGATGTGGTTCATGACAATCAATGTTTGTCTTACGGCACGTTTGAATTACAAGCGCGTGGCATTCCAGTAGTGACGACCATCCATCACCCAATAACGAGAGATTTAGAGATTGCGCTGGCTGCTGCAGACTCTTGGGGACTCCGTTTACTCATTCGACGATGGCATTCCTTCCTTACCATGCAAAAAAACGTAGTGAAAAAGCTGAAGCACCTCGTTACCGTCTCTTACGCGGCTCGAGACGACATCCGCGCCGCCTTTCAATTGGGTGAGCATCCGATTGAAGTCATCCACAACGGAATTGATCTTGATCAGTTTCGTCCGATGGGGGCTCGCGACGATCATCGGCTCCAAACAAGTCCGCCAATTATTATGTCAACCGCAAGCGCGGATGCGCCGCTCAAAGGTTTGGACACCTTGCTAAACGCGTTTGCCATTGTCCTTGCCGAACACCCGAATGCTCGGCTTCGACTGATCGGGGCTCTAAAACCTGGCGGGGAGACCGAGCAAAAAATTCAATCGCTGGGTATCAAGCACGCGGTAGAAGCGCTCGGCCGCGTCGACACAGAGAACATGGTGTCACTTTACCAAAGCGCGACTGTCGCCGTTGTTCCCTCAGTTTATGAGGGATTTGGGTTCCCTGCCGGAGAGGCCATGGCGTGTGGCGTGCCGCTGATCAGCACCGATGGCGGCGCATTACCCGAGGTGGTGGGTGATGCGGGTCTCATTGTGCCCGCTCAAGATCCCAGAGCGATGGCACGAGCCATCAGCGGCTTACTTAACGATCCAAATCGACGCACCGAATTAAGTCGTACCGGCGTGGTGCGGATCCATGAGCAATTCAATTGGCGACGGGCTGCCGATGCTTACGTTAGCCTCTACCAGAAAGCGATCGAGCAATCCCGATGTCTCTAGAAACCATTCGTTTGGAACAATTAGACCTAGAACCGGGCATGAAGTTACTGGATCTTGGATGTGGTGAGGGCCGCCATACATTATCAGCAGCGCTAACAGCACCCATCGTGTCGGTAGGGCTTGATCTATCGCGCCGAGACCTCGGCACTGCGCGCACCCGGTGTGCAGACTTCGACATTCTCGAGCAGGGTGAGCGACGACCTGCCTTCGTCGAGGGCGACGGTGCTCGACTACCGTTTGCGGATGCCACTTTCGATCGGGTGATCTGTTCGGAGGTTCTTGAGCACATCCCCGACTACCAAGCTTTCTTGAGTGAAATCAAGCGCGTGATAAAACCTGGCGGTATCTTCGCGGCGAGTGTTCCCAGTTTTTTTCCGGAGTGGGTCTGTTGGCGACTGAGCGCTCCCTACCATGAAGTTGAGGGAGGGCATGTGCGCATTTTTTGTTCTCGAGCGCTCGAGCGCCAGATCGCTTCTTACGGCTTCGCTCGATTCAAACGCCATCGAGCGCATGCATTGCACGCACCCTATTGGTGGCTGCGTTGCCTCTTTTGGCGGGGGGACGGCGAGCAACACTGGCTTGTGAATGCCTATCATCGATTGCTGGTGTGGGACCTCATGCGCGGCCCGTGGATCACTCGATGGCTGGATCAACTACTTAACCCATTACTAGGCAAGTCGGTGGTGTTCTACTTCAGGGCCCCCGATTAGGGTTTTCAAACTTATTGGGCTAAGGTTACGCGTCGAACGTTGAAACCCTCTCGATTTTTTAGCAACAGATCACGATATGACCACTGCACAAGCGGCGAGGCCAAGCCCGATGGGTCCAGACCTTGTGGCGACGGCTCGATTTATTCTAGAGACACAACACCCATCAGGTGCAATCCCTTGGTTTCACGGGGGCATCATCGACCCTTGGGACCACGTTGAGGCGGCAATGGGGCTCGCGAGCGTAGGCTATCTCGAGGCGGCACACGCGGCCTACGCCTGGTTGCAATCCCAACAAGGAACTGAAGGCGGGTGGTATGTCGCCTATAATGAGCAAGGTGTCACCGACGATTCTCGCATCGAAACGAATTTTGTTGCCTATATTGCGGTGGGAATCTGGCACACGCATCTCATTCAAAAAGATCTGGACACGTTGCGGCGTTATTGGCCCATGGTCGAGAAAGCCATTGACTTTGTAATCGATTGCCAAGGACCTCTCGGGCAAATCTATTGGGCCAAGGATTCTTCACTGGGCATTCGAAAAGACGCCTTGATTACGGGCTGCAGTTCTATCTTCAAAAGTCTTGCCTGTGCGCTATCTATTGCCGAGGCGCTGGGTGAGGCTAAACCTGAGTGGCAACACGCGCGCGGATCGCTTCAATCCGCGCTCCTACATCATCCAGAAGCTTTCGACTGCACGTGGGAGAGCAAGGCGAGATTTTCAATGGATTGGTTTTATCCGATTCTCTCGGGGGTAATTACGGGACCCGAAGCAAATGCCCGTATCGAGACCCGATGGGATGAATTCGTCGTCCAAGGTCTCGGTTGCCGTTGTGTGAATGATGAGCCGTGGGTAACGGTCGCAGAAACCTGCGAATTGGTGATGAGCCTTGCGGCGATGGGCGATCTTCAACGCGCGACCCAGCTCTTCTCTTGGATTCAACAATTCAGAGATTTAGATGGCAGTTACTGGACGGGTTACGTCTTTCGCGACGAGGCCATCTGGCCAGAAGAAAAAACGACTTGGACCGCGGGTGCCGTTCTTCTCGCCTCAGATATGCTCAGCAAGCGATCGCCTGGTCATACGCTGTTCCACTGGCAAGATTGAGAAGCGACACGGTCTGGACCGCAACCCATCAAGTGACGCGCTGTAAAATCGCCAGGCTCTTGACCATGTCCACCTGCTCAAATGCGCCCTCAGCGAGAGCCCTCTCGTAAATCTCAAAGGGCGGCCTTCCGCCATCCGCTGGATCTGGGAAGACGTCATGGATCAAAAGCAGCCCACCGTTATGAACGAGGGGTGCCCAGGTTTCGTAGTCCTCGTGCGCAGCAACCGCGCTGTGCCCACCATCAATAAATACCAATCCTAATTGGGTCTGCCAGTGCCGACCCGCTACTTTCGAAGGGGCGACGATGGGCACAACTGTTGTTTCAAGCTCTGCTAGCGCCATCGTTTGCCGGAAAACACCGAAGGTATCCATTTGTTTGCGCGCTTCGTCATACAAAGCAGCATCATGATAGGCCTCACCGACTTGGTGCTCTTCAGAGCCGCGATGATGGTCAATCGCAAACAAGGTGTTGCCCGTCTCTCGGCAAGCCGTACCCAAGTAGACCGTCGATTTTCCGCAGTAACTGCCAATTTCAAGGCAGGGACCGACACGGGCCACCGAGCGCGCCCGTTCATACAACGCGCGCCCCTCCTCCGGGTCAAGAAAGCCCTTAATCAAATCGAGATTGACGCTTAGATCCAACGGTTAACGCCCAATGCAAAGAGTGTGAGGTAAGTCAGCGCCGCTGAGGAGAGAACATAAACGATAAGCTGTTTAGGAACTGACAAGTGGTACCGTCTAATGGGCCGATCCTCAACAACAAGCCAAATCACGCACCCTATCAATGCGCCGGATATGAAGCTAATCAGTAGGAGTGCCATGGCTCGCCTCGAGTGTTGTCAGAACTGTAAAGAGAGATAGTCAACGCGGTCTCCCTCGCGGACCACGCGTCCTGGTTCGATAACCGCGAGAGCAGTTGCCCAAGCGAGCGAGCTCATCACCCCCGAGCCCTGCTCAGCGAATAGGTGGAGCCTGGTGCCGTCGTGACCTGGCTTGGCCTGCACTCGTAGGTATTCCTGCCTCGAGCCGCCCTCGAAATCAAACGCAGCAATGCCGGGCCATAGCTCGGGTCTGAATTGGGTTGCACCCTGCATCTTGAGCAAAAAAGGTCGCGCCAACGCCAAAAAAGTCACCAAAGATGACACCGGGTTACCGGGCAACCCGAAAAAAGGTTTGCCGTGAGTCTCACCAAATGCCAGAGGCTTCCCTGGTTTGATGGCGAGCTTCCAAATTGCTAGCCGCCCGGAGGCTTCGACTGCTTGCTTGACAAAATCTCGATCGCCCACCGAAACCCCACCCGTACTGATGACCACGTCGGCGCAATTCGCCGCCTCTAGCAATCGGCGTCGGGTGATTTGTTCGTCGTCGGGGACGATACCGAGATCCAATGGCTCAAACCCAAGCCGAGCGATACTGGCCGCTAACGCTCTGCGATTGGAATTAAAGATTTGTCCAGGCGCCAACCTCGCAGGCGGCTCTACTAACTCATCACCGGTGGACAACAGCGCGATTCTCAGTGGCGTAAACACCGGCAATTCACTCAATCCAACGCTGGCGGCTAATGCAAGATCAGCAGGCATTAAGCGTCGGCCCTTCTCAAGCACCGTCCGGCCCTGTCTCATGTCTTGACCTTCAGGCCTGATGTGCTCGCCCGCAACAACCGTTGCTCGCGGAATTATCTGGTCACCGTCGACATCGACGTCCTCTTGAATCAAGATCGCATCGGCACCAGAGGGTAGCGGCGCTCCGGTAAAGATTCTGCTAGCGGTGTCAGGTTTGTGAGGCACGCCTTCACGACCTGCGGCAATGACTTGCGCCACCTTCAAAGGCACGTCCACGCGAACATCAGCAACGCGCACGGCATAACCATCCATCGCACTATTGGCAAAGGGAGGCACATTCATTGGCGCCGGGATGTCCTCGCTCAAGACGCAGCCATCCACATCACTCAGAGGTCGTCGCTCTGTTTGATTTTGAATTTTCACCTGAGACAGCAGGGTCTCAAGCGCATCGTCGACCGTTTGAAGACTCATCTCAACAAAGATCAGTGATGACCACGAAGAACCAGCTCCGCGAAGTTACAGGGCCTGTGCGTGCTGTCAAGTTGCGTACTCAAAATGCCACTCCAGGCCGTCTTGCAAGCCCCTGTGGACCCGGGAATGCAGAATATCAGCGTGTTGTTTGAGATACCCGCGAGAGCACGAGATTGGATGGTCGAAGTACCTATCTCCTCGTAGGAAAGCTGCCTAAAAAGCTCGCCAAACCCATCGATCATCACCTCAAGCAGTGGGCGAATCGCCTCTGGCGTCGCGTCTCGGGAGGTAAATCCTGTGCCGCCAGTCACCAAAATCACTTGAATACTCGGATCAGCGATCCATTGAGATATCCTGGCCCGCAACAGAAATCGGTCATCCACTTCAATCGTGCGAGTGACCACCTGGTGGCCGGCTTCAGTGGCCACACTGACCAAATAATCGCCCGATGTGTCGTTCGCTTCGGTCCTGGTATCTGAAACCGTAAGAACAGCAAGCGAGAGCGACTCAGTACCTGATTCAGCCATGGTTAGTCGGTGCCTCCGTGGGGACAGTCTTCAATCGCATTTTATTCCTTAACATCATTTTCATCTCGGACACTCTCGTTCTTCTGGCCGCACTCATTATTCGCGCTGCATGACGCGAGCGAATGAAACGCTTCATGATCGGCTCTTTTGGGCCAGCATCGAGAGAGCCAGTGCGTCAGGATTGTCTTCAGCTTATCCAAAAGCCAGCGCTTGACCCTCGCGCGATGGCGCCACCCATTCTAACCTTTCCCGCTAGCGTTCGAGCGCCGATGACTTCATCGAGAGAGCACAGCGCATCTCACAAACTACGCTCACGCGCTCAATTCACTTTCAAGCCACTCTCAACCAACTCTCAATCCAAAGGGCTGACGCTATTCCCCCTTCCAATCAGGTGCACGTTTTTCCGCAAAGGCTTTCGGCCCTTCGACAAAGTCTTGGCTTTTGTACATCGCCTGAATTTGCTGATAGCGCCCTTTGATCGCCGCTTCCAATGAGGGCTCGCCCATTCCTTGCATCGCGGCTTGTTTACTGCCGCGGACAGACAGCGGCGCACATTCTAAAATGAGTTCGGCCCAGCGATGAGCGGCTTCAAGTGCATCACCCTCCTTGACCACTTCATTGACAAAACCTAGTCGCTGGCCCTCGTCGCTGCTAACCCGCCGGCCAGTCAGCAACATTCCCATGGCTTGTTTCATGCCGATTTCCCTGGGCAGTCGATGGATGCCGCCAGCTAATGCCGCAAGGCCAACCCTCGGTTCAGGGAGCGCGAAAATCGCGTTTTCAGAGGCAATAATCAGATCGCAGGCGAGTGCAATTTCGAAGCCACCGCCCATCGCCAAACCATTCACAGCAGCAATCACCGGTTTCACGTTATCAAATCGAGAAGTGAGGCCAGCAAACCCTGTGGCGGGCCCGCCCATCTTGCCACCACTCGCCTGGTATTTGAGATCATTACCAGCGCTGAACGCTTTATCTCCTGCCCCTGTGATGATGGCAACCCATTGATCCGGATCTTCCGCAAAGTCATCGAAAACCTCGGCAAGTTCAAAATTCGCTGGCGGATGCAACGCATTCATCACCTCGGGCCGATTAATCGTGACCTGCGTTAACCGCCCCTTTTTGACCACTTCGCAAAATTCACCCATCGTCCACTCCCTGTCTGTCCTGCAATATTGTTCAGTCTTCGCCGCGGCGCTTAGCTCTCCGCCCCCGCGCTCTCTTAATGTACTCACAATGAGGCCTGCCCGTTGCGCCCATCCCGAAACGCGGATGAAGGAAGATCAGCATCTCTAATGGGCAAACCTTACCTCAGCGCTTGTCTATCAAAACGAATCAAAAACGTCGATGCGGCTCCACCTCAATCAACGAATCACTTGACCCACATCATCCGAGGACACCCTGCAGTCTCCAGTCTTGTGGGGTTCATAGCGCCACAACCGGGTTAAGCATCTATCACACCAAGAGAAATCGCAAACGAGACCAAGGTCCGGCATACCCTAAAAGACATCATCGCGCCTCAGAGCGAATCGACTGCGCGCACCAGCCTTGTTAGACCCTCTTCTAGCGTTGACCTCGGGCATCCGAAGTTAAGTCGAATATATCCGGGGCCCTCATACTCCTCACCCGCAGCAATCCCGAGACCATGTTCAGCGAAAAAATCGTGGGGGTTATCGAGTGCCAGTTCCCGAACATCAATCCAAGCAAGGTAGGTCGCCTCAGGTCTTTGAATCGAAAGTCCAGGTAAGCGCTCGACAACCTCACACACTCTGTCACGATTCTCAGCCAGGTAATCGAGCAATTCGAGCCGCCATGATTCACATTCGGAAAGCGCTGCTTGCGTGGCCACAAATCCAAGTGTGTTCACATGCGCCATGATGCCCGCCCCTGCTTGCTCGAAGGTCTCACGCAGGGTGGGATTCTCAATCACTGCGTAAGCACAGCCAAGCCCTGCGAGGTTGAATGTTTTTGATGCTGCTTGAAAGGTAATAGTCCGAGCAGCGGCTTCTGCGCTGATGGAGGCCAGTGGCGTATGAAGGCGCCCATCCAACAGCAGGTCGCAGTGGATCTCATCCGAGCATATGACCACGTTTGCTTGTTCACAAACTCTGGCGATCTCTTCAAGCATCGGGCGATCCAACACTTTACCTACCGGGTTCATCGGATGCGACAACATCAGTAGATCAATGTTGTGATCGCCGCTCAACACCGCTTTCAATTGATCAATGGGAAACATCCAATCACTGGCCGCGGTCATGGTCAGCCGCTTGACGTCACGCGACATATTGACCGGAGCTTGAAGAAAGGGAGGATAGGTAGGCACGGCCACTGCAACAGCGTGCCCGGGGCGAACAAACGCTCGAACCGCTTGGTTCAGTGCCGGCACCACCCCAGGAGAGAGCAAGATTGCCTCGGCATCCACCGACCAACGATAGTTCGATGATAACCAGTGTTGAATGACGTCGATGGTGGGAAAAGCTCGAGCGTTATAACCAAGCACTGGATGCGCCAAACGCTCTCTAATGGCTTGAAGAACCGGCTCAGGCGCGGCGAAATCCATATCGGCCACCCACATGGGAATCACATCCTGGCCAGCATACTTCTCCCACTTAGAGCTGATCGTGGCTCGACGATCAATCACTCGATCAAAGACACTCATCAAACAGGACTCCCAATCTGGCGGCGTGAGTCTAGCGTATTTACACGAGTCTGGGCCTTTTACATCAGCCCACAGTTGATTATTCTGATTCAACCCTTTCGGAGGATCTCTTATGGGTTTTTTTAATCGAGCGCTGACATTACCGAATGCAGACCACGCGCTTCCTGGTCGGGCTCAAACGATGCCAGTCGCAGCCCATCACTTTGTGCTGGGCACCCCCATGACCGCCCCTTTCCCTGACGGTTTTGAAACCGCCTTCTTCGGTATGGGTTGCTTCTGGGGTGCTGAACGAAGATTCTGGCAAATCGAAGGGGTTTACAGCACGGCAGTTGGCTATGCAGGCGGTATCACTAAAAATCCCACCTACGAAGAAGTCTGTAGTGGCGGCACCGGCCATACCGAGGTCGTGCTCGTGGTATTCGACCCAGCCATCGTCTCGTTCGATGCGCTGCTCTCATGCTTTTGGGAGAGCCACGACCCAACCCAAGGCATGCGACAGGGCAATGACATTGGCACCCAGTATCGCTCATGTGTCTACGTCACGACGGCTTCACAACTCGAGGCTGTGAAAGCAAGCCAGATCACCTTCGGTCAAGCCCTCGCAAAGGCGGGTTACCCGACCGTGACAACGGAGGTAAAGTCTGATGAAGCGTTCTATTATGCAGAGGATTACCACCAGCAGTATCTGGCAAAGGTGCCCAATGGCTACTGTGGCCTCGGGGGCACGGGCGTTTGCTTCCCACGGGAGGACGCTTAGACGTTGATTAGCGCTTAACGCGGACCCCTTATTCCGGCCCTCTCCAAAATAGGACCCAACCAATCCGTGAGGCGGTTAAGCGGTTAAGCGGTTAAGCGGTTAAGCGGTTAATAGCCTCTTGATATCGGGACAGCGTCTGTTCGATCACGTCATTAGGCAGTTCAGGCCCAGGCGCTTCTTTGTTCCAAGACCCAGCTGCCACTAAGGTTTCTGTGTAATTTCTGACAAACTGCTTATCAAAGCTATTTTGCTCTTGACCGGGCGCCCATTCATCTGCGGGCCAAAATCTCGAGCTATCAGGCGTGAGCACCTCATCGATTAACACAGGGCCCTCTATATCGGGATGTAATCCAAACTCAAACTTCGTATCCGCGATAATGATCCCTCGCTCGCCCGCGTAGGCGCGCCCTTTCAAATAAATTTGCATCGACATATCGCGAATCGACTCCATCAATTCGCGCCCTGCCACATCACAACTCTCCTCGAAGGAGATATTTTCGTCATGCCCGGTTTCAGCTTTCGTGCTCGGCGTGAACAGCGGTTCATCAATGCGATCGCTGTTGACCATGCCTTGAGGCAGAGCAATGCCACAAACTTCACCCGTCTTTAAATAATCCTTATAACCGCTGCCCGTGAGATAACCACGAACAATGCACTCTACAGGCACGACCTCTGTCTTACGGCACAGCATAATACGACCGACCAATGCCGCGCGCTGGGTCTCGGTGATCCCGGGAATATCATTGGCATCGGTACTCACAAGATGATGTTGAAATTGACCCGAAAAATAGTCGAACCAGAATTTGGAAATTTGCGTCAGCATCACGCCTTTGCCAGGAATACCGTTTCCAAGCACCACGTCAAACACGCTGACGCGGTCCGTCGCGATGATGAGAAGTCCAGGCTCGCCGCTGGGCAGCGTCACATCATAGAGATCACGCACCTTACCTTGGCGTTTGTTGGGAAGGGCTAAATCTGTGCTCAGTACTGCATTCATTGTCAATTCTCTCGAAGACAGCAGCGGAATCAAGGCGTTCTGGCGGCTTGATCATCCTCCACTGTCGCTCTGGTTTAGTTATGGCGCGGGGCCCGCTGACTTTCAATCCTTGGAGCCAAGAGGGCGAGGCATCCACGCCCTATCCAACGTTCGGCTCACCTTGTTCAGTGAGAGCCGCGCTCGCCGCGCTTAGCTTTCCCACGTTATCTTTTCCGATCTGACTGCGCTTGGCAACGAAAACTGGATTTTTAGCCGCTTCACCGCTGACTCGTCTCCTCTGAGTCTCGAACAGCGTTCAAGGAATCTGTGACAGCGAGTTCAGCTGATCACCGAACCCCAAATCGATGGTCCGATTCAAGAATTCTTTTGGTAGGAGCATCTTGTTTTGGTAGCAGGATCTTGTTTTGGTAGCAGGATCTTGTTTTAGCAGCAGCACCCTCTTCGCGAACACGGACCTCCATTCAAACGTATTGCTTCGATCAATCAAGGCTAACGCTGAACGCAGTCGCCTCCGAGAGGCTGAAGGTCAACCGCTCTTTGAAGATATTCTTGGCCGATTGGATGTGTGCCAACCGCCTCAGACATGAGCAGCAGACATCCCTTCCTCATGGATGACGAGGGGCACGCTGGCAATTCGAGCATCTCGCATCGCCGAAGGCACGTCTGATTTCATGCGAGATTTAAACCCGGTCTTATCGCGCTAACTCGATGAAAGGCTCTGGGATCGCGCCCTCAGAAAGCGCAGGCCGTGGGAATGAGTTGCGGCGTCAGCCTCAGCAAAAATCCACCATCCTTTAAAACCCAGCTAGAAACGTCCCGGACTGGCTCACTTCAAAGCACGCCTCACACTGCCCTTCACAGCATCCGAGCGACATGCGCGAGCGCCTGCTGAACATCTTCGATCAAGTCTTCGGCATCCTCAATGCCGATCGACATTCGAATCAGATTTTCTTCGATGCCCATTTGGGCACGGCGTTCAGGTCCCAACTCATAGAAAATCGTCTGGGCTACGGGCAATGCCAGAGTGCGCAGGTCTCCGAGATGCGTGGCTTTAACTACGAGGCGCATGGCGTTTAGTAACTCGAAGCAATCAAGATCAGACCTAAGCTCAAAACTCAGAATCGCGCCATGATGCTTGAACCAGCTGGCACTTCGCTCATGCTGAGGATGATTGGGCAACCCAGGGTAATAAACCTGCTCCACGAGGTCGTGTTCATTGAGGACATGTGCCAAGGCAAGCGCCGTGTCGCAACACCTCGCCATTCTCAATGCCAGAGTATCCGATCCTGCAGAAATACGATGGGCCGCATCAGGACTCATGCTCGCACCAAAGTCCCTCAGGCCCTTTTTCTTGATTTGATTGATACCCCACATGCCGGGATTACCCGATCGATAGATCTCCAAAATATTGTCGAAGGCCGACCAGTCAAATGTGCCTAGATCGGTGATTGCGCCACCCAGCGCATTACCGTGACCACCTATGTATTTTGTGAGCGAATTAACCACCATATCTGCGCCTGCAGCTTTTGGGGAGAAGAGATAAGGAGTAGTCACCGTGTTATCGACGATATAAAGCATCTGTCGATCTTTACAAAGGGCACCAATCCCATACAGATCGGCGACCTGCGTACGTGGGTTCGCGATGGTCTCGGTAAAAACGACTCGAGTCTTGTCGGTCATTGCCTGCTCAACGTCGGACACACTGGTCGAGTCTACGAATGTGACATCAATACCCTGACGCACAAAGGTCTGGAACAAACTGGCCGTGTTACCAAAGAGATACTGAGACGTCACAACATGATCGCCCGCTTTGAGCAACGCAAACAGCGCCGTCCCGATAGCGGCCATACCAGTGCCAAAGCAAACCGTGGCCAATCCTTCTTCCATTTCTGTCACTTTTCGCTGAAGGGCCTCGATGGTGGGGCTGATTTGCCTGCCATAGGTGTACCCTGCTTGCTTGCCCTGAAAGACGGCGGCTAGATCGTGGGTATCTTCGTACCCGTAGGTCACACCAGGGTGGATCGGTTTGATCAGCGCGCCGTGTTGAACACCAAAGTGTCGGTCCGAGTGAACAAGTTTCGAGGTAAACCGCATGACTTTCTTCCCCTTCAAAACGAAAAAACCCGCAACTAAAGCGGGTTCGATCGCTTTAGCTGCATTTCTAAAGCGCCCGCAAGCTGAGCTCAAATCGGCGCGAGCGCGCATTCTACAGCCGGTTTCTCCGTAAAATCAAACACCCAGGCGGCAAGCGGGCACAGCGCTGGTTCGATTCCCACAACTGCTTGGGATTGTTACACTTCGGTTCCTTACCACCGCCTATCTGCGCACCATCATGTCTTCATCGCTCGTCTCCGATCTCCTGTCTTTCCTAAGGCAATCCCCCACACCATTTCACGCGACAAGTAATGTCGCAGACCGGCTTGCGAGCAATGGATTTACGCGGTTGCGTGAACGCGATCAATGGTCACTTACCCGTCCCGGAAAGTACTTTGTGACCCGCAACGACTCATCGCTTATCGCTTTTCAGTTGGGAACGGAAGACACGAGCGAGTGCGGCCTGAGACTGATCGGCGCTCACACCGACAGCCCCTGTCTCAAGCCCAAGCCTTACCCCAACATCAATCAGAAGCGATATGCCCAGTGGGGCGTTGAAGTTTATGGCGGCGTTCTGTTGAACCCCTGGTTCGACAGAGATCTCAGTCTTGCTGGCAAGGTGTCCTTCTCATTGAAGGGCAAAGGTATTCGTCACCTATTGGTCGACTTCAAACGGCCAATTGCCGTCATCCCGAGTCTTGCGATCCATCTGGACCGCGAGGCGAATTCGAACCGAAGCATTAATGCCCAAACCGACCTCCCCCCCATCTCGGCACGATCCGAAAAGGACTTGGGTGACCTTTTAAAGACGGAGATCTCTCAGCAACTCACAGACTTAGGCGTCACGTTGACCGATGAGCCCCAGGTGCTCGCTTGGGATCTGTGTTTCTACGACACACAACCGCCAGGACTCGTGGGCTTGGACGAGGAATTCATCACCAGTGCTCGACTCGATAATCTCTTATCTTGTTTCCTCGCAACTGAGGCTCTGATCAGTGCAACTTCAGGTCCCGATCAATGGATCGTATTTAATGATCACGAGGAGGTCGGCAGTACCTCCTTGAGTGGTGCCGATGGCACCTTTTTGAGTGATGTGCTCCATCGCGTGATGCCAGACGAACACTCAAGACTTCGAGCTCTGGCGCAGTCGATGCTGATCTCAACCGACAATGCCCACGGTGTTCACCCCAATTACGCCCAAAAGCATGACGCCAATCATGGCCCGCTTCTCAACGAGGGACCCGTCATCAAAATCAATGCGAATCAACGCTACGCCACGAGCGCAGATTCTCATGCTGTCTTTGCCCAGTTATGCACCGAGCACGCTATTCCATTCCAGAAATTCGTGACTCGCTCTGACATGGGCTGTGGGTCCACCATTGGTCCGATTACTGCGGCCAAACTCGGAATATCCACCATCGACGTGGGACTGCCAACCTTTGCGATGCACTCCATTCGGGAGACCGCAGGCGCTGAAGATGCTCAGCATCTTGTCCACGCACTGACCAAATTTTTATCTCTGCCGTCAGCCCCTATCAGTCAACCCATTGCCGAGTAGACAAACCCAATAGCGCCGCTTGTTCGTCAAGCCTTGATAGCAACGCGGATCTGATCTCCGGAACTAAGGCGCTGGGTCCTGCGGTTGGCGCTGCCCACGTTCGCCTGAAGACATCCTCTAATCGTCCAGAGTCGAGCCAGGACTCGGTCAAATATTGATGCCAGCGAAGCGCAGACTCTGGCGCAACCTGGCCCTCCATCACTCTAGCGAAGCAACGCTCGATCAACCGGGTGATCCGTCCCTCGCCATTCACCGAGGGCGGTTGACGATGGCCAATTGCCTCTCTAGCAATGGCAAATGACTGCAGATCTTCCTGTGACAGGAAACCTCCTGAATAGAGTGAGGCATCAACATCCACAGGCGCCCTGTCCTCTTCTTGGCTCAACCATTCAGCCAAGACATCGCGCAGTCGAGCCATGCGTTGCAACTGAGTCACCCGCGTCTGGATCAGATTGTCGTCAAAACCAAGAGCAGATGCCTGCTGAGCTCCAAGGGTTTGATACGGTGCAATCAAGGGAGATTTGTTGATTGCCAAGTATTGAAGCGGTCGACGCATGCCATCGCTTGTCACTCCCACGCCTGCGAGCGTTTCTTTCAGTGACGCAACAGAATGCAGCGACCTTGCGACATTGTCAGGGGAGGATAGTAGATCCCAACAGACCACCGTATTGGGAAATCTCGGGTGCGCAATCAGCGGCAGTAGCAAGCTAATAAAACGCTGTTCAGCCGGGTAGTAAGGCGCGACATGCACGATGGGTCGCTTACCTAAAGGATATAACTGATGAATCACATTCTGTTTTTGGCGCATCGAAAAAAAGTAAGAGAACAACCTCGGTTGGTGTGCCTTGACTAACCTTGTCACACCAATGGTTGCCTCAATATCTGAGAGCGCATCATGCGCTTTTAGATGATCAATGCCGTTGGCCCCTGCGAGATCCACAAGCGTGAAACTTGGCCGACCATTGTCTTTGGCCGGCCAGGTCAGCCCTTCGGGCCTCAACGCATACGCCATACGCATCAGCCCCAGGACGTCCCATCTGGAGTTGCCACCCTGCCATTCCCGGGCATAAGGATCTCTCAAGTTCCGAAACAGCGTTTGACGGATGAACTCATCATCAAAGGACAGGCTGTTATAACCGACCACGCAAGTCTCCGGTCTTTGAAAATGCGAAAGTATTTCTCCGGTCAATGCAAATTCGGAGCAACCTTCTGCATCAAGCTTCCGCGGATCGAGACCGGTGATCGCCATTGCATCGGGATCTAACAGCGTGTCCTGGGTGGGTCGGACGGAGATATCGATGGGTGCTTCAATGGGATTCAGTGCCGCATCGGTTCGCTGACCTGCAAACTGAAGTATCCGATCCCGAATAGCGTCCGTCCCAGAGGTCTCGAGGTCATACCAAAAAAAAGTCGCCACCATAAATCGATGCCTTCAATCGATGATTCACCTTACCTATAATGGTTTTTCACCGCCATGTTGCATCCCTATGTTTTCGAAAGACCTGTTTTTTCTTATTTT
>Ga0181576_10002115_pt1 | contig 15013 bp, 12 predicted proteins | sample 101ome_22_FD_132464 | JGI IMG/M metagenome (GOLD analysis project Ga0181576, IMG submission 132464) | Coastal salt marsh microbial communities from the Groves Creek Marsh, Skidaway Island, Georgia - 101412BT metaG (megahit assembly) | ecosystem: Environmental > Aquatic > Marine > Intertidal... | reverse complement strand
AACCAACCTTCTGTATAATAGATTGGGTATTCAAATGGTTTAAATGGTATGCGTTCTGTGAATAATTGTGTCATTTTTGTATCTTCTTTTTTATTAAATTAATTTTGTTTCGGTGATAATATATATGGGTTAGAAACCAATATCTGAGTTCATTTCGTTATATTTTTGTAACAAATTTTTTCTTACTAAACTCTCCCCTTTGTTCATATCACTTTGTGTTTTTTTACCATCAATGGAATCATCTGAGTAAATGTTAATTCTACCATTACTCATATTTGCTTTTGAAGGTAAAGTCATTCCATCTGGCCCAAATCTGTTTTTTATTACATGCCAACGGCCTGTACCTGCTAATTTATCTTCAATCTTTCTACTGAGTGATACTACAAAATCAGCTGTCATTAGTTTTGAAAATGAACCAGCGATTTTAGTACCAGTAATAATATCATCTTCAGCTCCACTACGATTAATTTGTGATGCTGTAAATAACGGACACTCATATTCACCTGCAATACCTCGTAATCCTTCTACGATTTCTTCTAATTCTTCGTGTCGTTCTTTTCTACTATTACCTTTTAACAAATCAGCGTAATCTACAATAATCACATCAGGATTCTTACCTTGCAACTTTAGTTTATCTAATGATGCTCTCATAGTATTCAATCCAGCAGATTTAGTAGGCCAATGTTTTACGATAATATCACCATTCAACCCACCAACTTGATTTTTAACATCCTCAATGTTAAATTTAAGATTTGGAACTGCGATTCCAGTCAATACTGCATCATATCGTTGTCCAACATAACCTTCATTAAGTTCTAAGGTATAATGGACTACAGTTTTACCTTTCTTAGCGGCAGCCATACCAACATTTACTAAAGCCCAAGATTTACCGATGCCAGGAGGTGCTGCGAACATTATTAGTTCACCTTTACCAAATCCACCATCTACCAATTCATCAATAACATCCCAACCTGATGGGATAACATCTCTAACCGTAGCTTCATATCGTTCAATAATAGATTCTTTATATTCATGTCCAATATCGGTATCTTGTCCTGCTTTCATAGCATTATCAATCTTCGATTTAATTACATCGAATTTACCATCATTTAATAAATCAACCGATTCTAAGATTGCGTTCTTAAATGTTTGATTCTTACAGAACTCTAAAGTTTGTTCTTTTACATAACTCAAATCCTCAGATTCTAAGAAGTTCCAAACCTGCTTTAAATTGTCTATAATGGATTGTTTAAGAACATCCCTCTCAACCTTATCTACTTCATTTTTAAACACATCTAAGGTAGGTAAAGATGAGTAAGAATCAAAGTGAGCCATAGTTTTAGTAACTAACCACTCATTAGCATCTGAATCAAACATCTCAGGTTTTAAAATATCATATACTTGTTGAAGAAATATTCTATCTGTCAACAAGCAAGATATTATCTTTAACTGAAACGATGTTCCGAATTTGTTTCCGAATTTATCCATATGATTCAAATATACGAATTATTATTGTAACTACCAAATTATTTTCTGGTTTGTTTGGAGTATTTATCCAAATCACCCCAAGTATTTACCAACCACGTTTCTACATTCTTAAACGCAGTGTAAAGTTTATCAACCATAAACTCTTTTTTGAATCCAAAAGAATTTAATCCGTTGATTGGTGAATCAATGATATTTCGTACATTTGATGTAATCGCTGAACCCATTATTGGATTAGATAACTGCATTAAATCGTAATTTAACCTCAAAGTATCAGTATTCTCTAATATTTTGTTTTTCAGTTTCTCATCATCCATTTGAGATACCTTTTCAAATAGGGTATCTAATGTAAGTTCATCCGATTGAAGAAAATCTAATTTATTTACTAAGGTTTTTGGTCCGATACCCCTTACGCCAGGAATATTATCGGATTTATCACCATCGAATATTCTGTAATAAACTAAGTTGTGTGATGGAACACCATACAACTCTTTTACATCCTCTTTATGCATCCATTTCTTCTTAGTTGGTAAATATACTGAGATTCTATCATCTACCAATTGTAAGAAATCTTTATCAGAGGAAATTATCATAACTTCTTTTTCAAAAATGTGTCTGGCAGCATATGCCATAATATCATCTGCTTCAATGTGGTCAATATAACACAAATCAACAGGTAGGAACTCTAAATACTTAATCAAAAGATTAAAGTTTCGTTTCATAGATTCTGCTTGGTCTTCCAAATCTTCATAACCAACCAATCTATTTACTTTAGTTAGACCTGTTCTACCTTCTTTGTAACCACTATACATTTTTTTTCTACGATGTGAACCCCCCTTACCATCAAACACTACCAAAACTCTCGTTGGTTTGTTTTTACGGATAAGAGCGCCGAGGGATAACAGACAACCTGTTAATCCCCCGACGTGTTCTCCATCATCATTCAGAGTTGGAACTGCTCCAAAGCATCTGATGAACAAATTTAATCCATCTACAATCATTACCTTATCATTAACATCACCAACGGATGATTTAGATAAGTTTTTTAACATTTCTTTGTAATTAGATTTCGTTTGTATCATCTAGCTCTGTTGAATCTGTATTTGCTGCTTCGGATGCTTCTTTGTATCCTAAGATATATGCATCACAGATTTGGTTATACATTTGTTCTTTTACCTCTGGTCTATCTTCCAATAGTTTTGTGAAGTTTTTGGCTTGGAACTTAACTTCCTCTCCAGTTGATTCATCAACCCAAGTATACCATGCTCCACTTGTCTGTACTAACTTATATGTTTTCATAGTATTTAACCACGAACCATATCTATCAATACCTCTATCAAAATAGATTTCAAAATCAACTGCTCTTAGCGGTGGCCCCATTCTGTTCTTAATGACTTGAACTCTAGTCTTAATACCAACAGTTTGGTCTACACCCCCAACTTTAGAATTGAGTTTACCCATTTGTTTCATTCTCAATCTACAAGATGCGTGGAAACCTAATGCTTTACCACCCGATGTAGTATAAGGGTCTCCAAATGATACACCCATTCTAACTCTAAGTTGATTTGTAAATACAACCAAAATCCGTTCTCTACCAATGAGATTTGTAATCTTTCTCATCGCCTTTGAGATAATGATTGCTTTCTGAGTTGCGTAACCCGCTTGGTCATAATCAGCAGATAACTCTACCTTTGTAGTAGCTGCTGCTACTGAATCAACCACAATGGTTACTAATCTATCCTTATCTGATTTACGGATAGATTCGATAATAGAATCCATAGCATCGAAGATATCTTCTACAGTTTCCAATGGAACGTAGAGTAACTTCTGAGTATCAACACCCAATGCTTCTAAGAATTCTTGATTAATTGCATTCTCTGTATCAATGTACACTGCTAACCCACCTTTTTTCTGAGTGTTAGCTAATGTATGTGCTGATAAGAGAGATTTACCACTCGCTTCTAGTCCCGTAACCTCAACAATTCTACCTACAGGAAATCCACCATTTGGTCGATTAGATATTGCTAAATCTAGCATATCATCTCCAGTAGACACCCACTCGGTTAAATCGGTGGGTGTCTGCTCGGAGCCATCAAGGAAGTAAGCTACTTTCGATTGCCCTTTGAACTTTTTGTTCAGGTTATCTGCTAAAATCGATGATAATTCATCACGATTTGTTTTAGCCATAGTAACTTAAATATTAATTGTTAAATAAATCTTCAAATGCGTCTTTCACATCAGTTGTGGATGCTGCTGCCGGTTGAGGAGCTGCTTCTGTAGTTGTTTGAGTAGGTTGAGTTTCTTCTTCCTTAGTTTCCTCACCAACTTGTCCAGTTTCCATCCAAGTTTCCAACAAACCTTTCATATCATCGTAAGTGTACTTTTTGAACATATTTGGAAGTTCAATTTGGTCTTTGATGTTTTCCAATACATTCTTATCTTCGGTGATAGGAGTTTGGTTTGGTTTAACTCTGATGTAAGTTTCAGGATAGTTCTTTCCTAATTCTTTTGCGGTTTTAAACTCAACAGTGATATCTCTACCATTAGTTGGGTCTGTTAAATCACCATAATCAGGGTCTGCAAAGAAAGCAAGAAGTTCTTGATATACAGTTTTACCAAATCCCCAAAACTTAACACCTTCGGATTCTTCACCTCTTACCAATACGGGAACATAAGTTCTCATTTTTGGTGTAAGTTGTTTTGAAAGATTCCAATCGTTTCTATCACCAGTTGATTTCAATTGGTCAGCGAACTCCACTAATGGGTCTGCCTCACCATGTGTCTGAGGTGATAGAATATTCTTACCACCAAAGTTGTAGTGGAAAAATAGTTCAATGAAAGGATTTGATGGATTGTGTACATAAGGTACGATTCTTACCTGCTGCTTGCCTGGTTTCGGCTTCCATAAATTATCAGTCTTTGTAGTTTTCGTTTGTAGACTGTCCAAACGGTTTCGGATAGCGTTTAAATCAATTGCCATAATTACTCCATTTTTTAGTTAAACATTTATTATTTATACAAATATACGAAAGTTTTTTCAAACTTCCAAATATATTTCAATTTTTATTTTCAACACCACTATTTAATCCCAAGTGTTGATTTGGTTACAATATACGAAAAATATTTTAAACTACCAAATTTATTTACAACAATCACATTGATTGTTCGAACCACAAGATGAGCTACACTCCTCTTTAGATTCACAAATACAGTTATCGCAATTACATTCTTCCATATACTATAAATATTAAAATTTTTTAATTAACGTCAACTATTCGGAACAATTTTGTACCCATAATTTTGTATCCATCACCATCGGTGAGAATCATTGAATTACGATAATCGTTCCAATTGACTTGATATGTTTTATCTTCTTTACCACCATTTAGTTCTTTAATCAATCGGTTTAATGCGTTGATTGTGTAAATAGTGTTTGATTCTTTTTTTCTGTGTACCATTATACTGTTAGGTAAAAACCTATTTTCTCTGTTTGGTATGATATTGTAACTAATCACCAATTCTTTAGATGGTTCTAATTTAAGAATGAATATCTTTCTACTGAATAGTTGGTATCCATCAAAAATCTTAGTTAATAAATCTTCAAACGAAGCTTCAGTTGTAAAAGTACATAATAGTTGCGTTCTCACTCATTCTCTCCGTTATTGCTTCTTCAAACATTTCTGTAAAGATGGATGGTAATTATATACCGTCGATAATTTTCCTAATATTCCTGTTTTAGAACGTTGTTTCTTTTCACCAATAGGATATTCTTTACCATCTTGTGTTACTGCGTAAATTATCTTAGAACCACCAGTAATAGCAGTACCACCACGTTGAGTTTGTTCAGTTTCTTCACCCACTTTAAAGTTTTTAATCATACCTTCTTTATTTTTGAATGGTAAACATTTAGATAATGAATCTCTATCTACTTTTACACCACCACTTTCTTGATAGAATGCATCTGAATCTTTAAATACTCCTTTACCACCAAACATCATACCCAAATGTAATTTTTCTGCTACAGATTCAGCTTCTAATACAGTACCCATACCCACTTCTTTACCATCTATCATTACTTTAGTTTCATTTAACTTTTTGATGGTATCTAAATCTGTACTAATTGTAGCTTTTCTAATTTTACCAATCTCTGCACCAAGTCGAGGGCCATCTGTTGCGTTTGATAAATCTGCTATAATTCTTTGTTCATCTTTTGATAAATCATTTGGATTTGAATTAGCATAATTTACAAACCCTTTCATAAGTTGCTTATCAGTAGGTGGATTATCTGAACCATCTGGTAGATACTCAGCCATTTTCGGTTTAGACATTTTACCTTTTATGTTTTTATTCCAGTACTTATCAGGATTAGCACCTTTGGATAACGTTTTAGATAATTCTACTAACTTATCAGTATCAACGGTATCTAAATGTTTACCAGGACCAGAAGTTACACTATCTAATTTAGATTCGATTTCTCTGTGTTTTGCTTCGGATTCATCCATAATACGTTTAGCTGCTTCTGCTTGTTCTTTATTTAATGTACCTTTTTCTACTAACTTATCAACTTCTTTCTTCTTTAGGTTGAACTCAGCTTTCAAAGATGATTGTGCAACTAATGCACTAACGTTATCTTTATCAGAATAAAAGGTCATATGTAAATCACCAGTATCTTCATTAGTTACAAAGATTGCTGTATCCGATGGATTAGCTCCACCACCACCACTTCTGATGATTTCGATTGCTTCTTCTTTGGTTACTTCCGTATTACCTAAGAGTACCTTACCACTTACACCCGCAACCATATCTTCTTGCGCCTTCATACCCTTCTTATCACCAAAGAATGGCTCTGCCTTAGCATTTTCGATATTATTCTTTTTTAATATGTTGCTTGTTACGTGTTCATTCTTACTTTGTGCTGCTCGAGTAGCGATGATAGCTTTACCAGCCTCACCCAAAGAAATACCATACTTTTCAGCGATTGGTTGTGCTTCAGATTTTTTAACACCTGTAGGTAGGTTGTTACTCTTATTATCTTTTCCCAAACCACTACCCTTTAGTTGATTACAAGTAGTATCCAATGTAGAATCATAATCAAACTCTTTTCCTGAATTGATTGCATCGGTAGCTCCAGTTGATGAGAATATCTCATTTAACATCGAACCAGCACTACCAGGAGCACCTTCAGAATTAGCGAATCCCTTTTCAACAAAATCATCTAACGATTTTCTGTTATCTTCTGATGAGAAGTTTGTTGGTGCATCATCATTTGAATCATCAGATTGTTTTTCAATCTCATCATCTGATACACCTTTATCACCTAAGAAATCCTTACCTACCTTATATGCAGCAGGGTCTGATTTCTTTTTGCCCAATAGAGTGTTGACTTGATTCATATTACCAGTTGTTGGATTCTTTAACTTTGTTTTCAACAACTTATCATCAATCTCATCTATTTTATCTTTTTCGTAAGCAGTGAGAGCACCTTTTTCGAGGTCTTTGACAATTTTCTCTTTATCATCCCCACTATCAGGTCTCTCTTTAGATTTTTCATCATCTTTTTCATCACTTTCTTCTTCTTCCACCATATCTTCTTCTTCATCATCATCGGTGTGTAAATGTGCAGATACGGCAGTATCATTTGAACCAACTACCATACCTGAAGTTCTATCACCACCTAAATGAAAGTTTGTAGGTGTTTTTACTGCGGACTCTATAATGTATTCGATTACTTCTGAATCGAAATCATATTCTTCTTCTAATACTTTTCGTAAGCCATTTATGGATTTTTCGGAAATTGGGTTCTGTAGTTCTGTACCTACTTCAACCCACCATAACCTAGCTATTTCGTTAAGAAATTCGTTCATATTGTATCCATCTAATTTATATCGATAGATTTCATTTCAGAATATCTATCTCCAATTTCTATTTTAGTAGGAAATCCATTCCCTTCTATAAGTATCTTCAAATTTTGTAAACTGTTAAAATCATCAGAGTGTATATCCAATAAATATGAATCATAAGTATATAAAACCATTTTTGATTTTTTATCTTTCAAAAAATCCATCACTTTACTTAAAATTCTCATATTCAATTCAGTTTCGGTTGCCTGTAACATATAATTGAATAATTTGTTAGCATTCATATCCTTTAGGTTAAATTTTGATAGTTTTCTACCTAATGGAGTTGTTACATACCCTCTACGATTGAATTCCATCCACATTTTATCAATTTTGTGTGAAACTTTAGAGAACAACGGAATATGAAGATATTCCGATTGTACTCCACCATACAATTGTCGGAATGTGATTGCTTTGGATTCGTTATAAGGTACACCATACATATCTGCTAAGGTTTGGTGGCCACTCACATCCATCGGTATAGGTTCATCTACCATCTTACCGATAATACGGGGGTGATAGGCATCATAATCGAATTGTACTAACTTACCACCTTCAAATCTACTAATAAATCTATCTCTACTACCATCATCTTTGTTCAAAGCTGCGTAATTTACTCCACCAAAGTTGTTTGATGGACGAGATGTTGTTGTGAATGGGTGATATTGAGTCCACTCCATCCCATTTGTAGTATTGATACCATTTTGTTCTACTAAGTGTAACGACTTAATATAGAAATTTTCAAATTTCTTCACACAATCCGAATCCCAACCCAAATCGTAATACGATAGGAATTCGTTTCTAATATCTCTGATGGTTTCTATATGTTTAGATATTGGAATGAGGTTGTTTACCCCTTTGAAGGAACTGAATCTACGTTCATAGAACGTATGGGTTGGTGTTGGGGTAGATTTGAGTTGGGAATTCGATTGTAAATATTTTATCAAACTTGCATCAACTGAATTATCCAATGAAAGATGATTCAATAATGATTTGTTATCATACACATAACATTCGTTGAAATCAAAGTTGAATTTTTCCAATGTGGTTGTATGGTTGTCTATATTGTTTAAGTTGATTACAAGCTCTCTATCACCCTCTATATCGTATATATACAACAAAGATAACCCATCATTATGTGGGTGTACGGATACGCTCTCCCATATGGGATGAACATATACTTTATCTATTGATATGTTTCCTTCACTAAGAAATTCAATCATATATCAAATATACAAAACTTTTTTTACTTTACCAAATGTTTATAGTAATTTATAACTATACTTCCACCCGCAATCATCATCGTAATATTCATCCTCAACAACTTCGTTGATAGGGTTTATGATTTCATTCAGTTTGGTAACATCAACTTGATTCCAATATCCAAATCTGAGATAATTGGGATTTCCACCACCAAAGGTTTGTCCGATTTCGAAATTACCAAATTCTTTTTCGATTTTGGTTAATACACTAATGTTTAAATTATTTCTCATATCTTAACTACAAAAGAGGTTAGTAGGAATCTCAATTCCCTTTTGTTTCTTAATCTGATAGAACACATTGAAGAATGCTTTGTAAACTTTACCAGCATGCTCTAAATAATCTGAATGTGGGGATTTCCACATCATCTGGCCACCACTCATATGGTGTTTGTTAACAACTTTGATTTCATATCCTTTAAGGATTAAATCAACAATCTTTTTTTGAGCCGGAGTGAACTTAACACCCTCAATACTCTTTTCAAATTCTTTTACTTTATTCATATTATTCATTTCTCAATTATTACAGTACTAATATACGAATAGTATTTGAATTATCCAAATTTCTAATGTTAAGAAATTGTTAAATTTTAAGGCTGGTAATATTCTAAGTAATCAAGTAATTTTAACTTTAATGATGGGTATTTCTCTGAATAGAGTGCTACAGTTCGTTTATTGGTATCAAATACGCCAGGTTCAATCAATTTACCATTACTATCTAATACATCGTAAACAGGACCTGAAATCTTCCATTTTAGTTTTACCTTAGAATAGAGAACATCGGTTAATCCTTCTTCCGAACCTATTTGATTGTACTTTTCTTTGTTTAGTTCAATACATTGATTATCGTATCTATACCCAAAGTATCGCTCTACATATCCATTTTTGATATCTTTATCTGTAATGGGGTCTCTATCGGGATTTGCTTTTGCCGTTTTTTTAATATCTAATGTTTTGATGTTATCGTATAAGTAATTTTTAGTAAAATCCATACCATCAACATTTTCCGAACCAACCGCATCCACATCAACATATGGTATTAGTTTTCTTGATTTACCATCTACAAAAGTTGCTTCTGAAAATACTTCATTTGTACTATATCTGTGATATTGTCCTATATATTCAGTACCATCTATAAACATCCATTCTTCACCATTAGTGATTAACCCATCGGTGATTTGAGCTTTTGTATAGTATATTCTATCTCTTTTATATTCGTTAGCAGCCATTATGTTATCCTCATTACAGTTTCTAAAGAAGTTTCCCAACCACCTTTACCATCCCATTCGTGGTTTACTGCTGTAATACTAAATACTACGCTATCACTTTTAAATACCGAAGGCATTCTATCAATTTTAATTGGAGCTAAAAACGGAATTCCCCAAACACCATCAATGGTAACACTTAAATTTAATGTGTACTGAATTTCACTAAATCTTCCTCTTTGTAATTGTGAATTCCCCTTTGCTTCTCTTTGTATAAATGCTCTACAAGCATCACCATATGCAGTTAATCTTTGTGGAGATGCTCCTTTATCACCAATTGCATTTCTCATATCTAACAAATCAGATTCCGTTTTTTGATTATCTTTCGATGGAGTAACCGATTCAGATGGTGGGTATGGCCCACCATATGTAGTTGTTAAATAATGACCATTTGATGTTCCTTTTTCTACATTTGCTTTTGTAGCCATCAATACATAATCAGCATCAAAGTTACTACTAAGAGATACTGCTTTGGTTATTGAACCTTTACCTAAAACCTTAAACTCATATGCTTGTTGTTTAGCTGAATCTGCATTTGATACCATCTTTTTATTCATTATGGTTACATCAAATGGTGGTGTTTGGTTTTGTGGAGTTAGTGGTTTTCCACCCTTCAATGGTACGGCTGCCAACGTTATTAAACCACCAGTTAAATTTTCCAATCTAGCAAATATTTCTTTTAAAAACTCTGCTATCTTTACTGATTGTTTGAATCCACCAACTGATTTGGTTTTATCTGCCATGCTATCATATGTTTTTGTTAAGAAATCAAAAGATACTGCTATCATATCAATCGGATTTTTATCATCAGAATGGGAATCAGAAAATAATGTACTTCCCCATTTAGAAAAGTTTTTAGCATTACGACCATCAGATGGGTCTCCATAACTACCTTGATTACCTGGTAAAAAGAAATCTTTAGGGTCGGCTGAACCCAGTCCTCGTATAGCCGGCCATTTAGATACTTCACCAGAATCTGCTACTTTGTATGTATTTTTATCAGAATCTCCTTTTGAATTTATATATCTAATAAGTGTTCCAATTGTTGTATAAAATATATACATTTCATCATCATTAAAAAATCCTGGCTCAATTATTAATTCTGCGGCACCGAAGCTACAATTAACCCCATCATCTGTTTTTCCTTTTACAAATCTCAGTTTGTTATTACCTAAATCACTTACTGAATCCGGCCCATCATCTGAACCAAGTCCAAATGCTTTTCTACATGCTAATTCTAAATCTGAAAGGAAGTTTGTTACTTCTTCTTCGTTATCATCATTTATGGTAGTGGTTGTAGAACCCAAATCTTCACCATTCCATAATGCGGCTGCAGTCATCGCCTTTACAGTACAATCAAATGAACCATCTTCGTTCATACTAAAATCATAGTTGAAAATGTTTGCTTTAACTGAATTTGCGTTTACACCTGTCTGAGAACCTCTCCACCCAAATTTCACTTCAATTTCAGCCCCAACCCTAAAGTATGATGCTTCTGCTTTATCTAAATCATTTTGAGTATATACCGTAAATGAGAATTCCACACTATAGATGTATGAATCGGTATAATCACCACCACCTTCATTTGTAATTTTACAAGATTTCAATTGTGGTTTAAATTTACGGATTCCCCCTTCATCAGAATATAATCCAATATGTGGTGATGAAGCATAATCAGCACCATCACCTAAAATGAAACCCTTTTCTGCTTTTATTAGGGTTTGGGTTTCTCCAGTAGCTTGTATAGTAACATAGGCATATTTATTATAATTCCAATCTACACCTTTACTTGCTATAAGGCCAGACCTTCTATCTAATTCTGCTTTTACATTACCTGGAAATGGTTTATCGAATCCACTCATAACTTATTTACCTTTATTTGTTTAATAAAATATACTCATCATAAATTCCAATATAATCATATGGTATTATTAATTGAGTTCCAATAGGAATTTCCATATCACCTTTACCTAAATAATTTGCTCTTGCGATTATCCACCACAATCTAGCATCTTCATAGTATTTGAAAGCAAGATTATCTAACCTATCACCTTGTATTGAAATGATGTAAGTATCTCTTGAATCTTTTTCCATTTTTGGGTATCTGATAGTTTTTTTGTATCGTTTACCCATTTCGGTTCTAAGAATTCCTATTTTTTCGTATCTATTTGCCATTATGAAATCCCATCTAAATCGTAAACTTTTGAATTGTATTGTGGTAATACATTACTCAATAACTTCAATCCTATTGCAACATCAATACCCATAGATGCACCTTCATCAATATCCCAAGGAACATCATCTGAGAATGTGTATGATAATGAATCAATAAAACATAAATGGTTTACCCATAAGTTACCTAAAGTAAAATCTAACAAAATACCTTCGTATCCTGCACTACCACCATAGTTAGGCATTGTCATTGTAGATAACCTTTGTAATTTAGCGTATAGTGGTTTTAATTCAGCTTTGGTTGTTGGATACACTTTAAAGTTGAAACTTAAACTTCTTTCAAATGTAGAATATTTAAACGCTGAATCTGCTCTACCATTGTATTTTATACCTTCCCAACTTGGTGAGAATGTTTCTGTAATACCATTAACTGCACCTCTAAATTGTAATTTTGAACCACCACCATGTTTATCAAATATTAATCTTACTAAATCATTTTGCTCAGCAGCGTTTATTGCTCCTGATTGTATTGGGTCGATAGCATCCTTAACAGATTTGAGGTAATCAGTTCTATCTGCTCCTACTTTACCAGGATTTCCAAATCCAAATCTATTTTTTAAGTTATTAGCAGTGTAATCAGATGCTTCTGCTCTTTTCTTTTCATCACCATCTAATAAATTTCTAAAATCGTTAATCTCTTTATCACCAGCTACTCTATCTGGCATCTTACCATAAGCAATTGTTTCATATCCTTTGATAAGTTCTGATGATGTGAGTTTTTCTATCTGGTGGGTTTCACCATCTGTATTTTTTCGTTTTTCAAATGGAGTATCTTTTGATTTATGTGTACCTGCTTTATTTAATGCACCATCGGATGGTCTACCTTCTTGTGTATATGAATTCCATACCAATCCTAAATCATTACCTTCGTAATCATCAGGCGAACCTGTTAATAGTTCTGAACTTCTGTTTTCTTCATATGTGTATTCATCATTGTGAGTAATTCCTGCTTTTTTATTAGCAGTATCATTAGGGTCTGATGATGGTTCTTTTTCTGGTATAAATTCAGTATATGGTTTTATCTCTTTACCAATATCACTATTATCTCTATCAAATGGAGTAGATGATATCGCACCAGCACTAGGGCTTGTCGATGGGTCAGTACCTATTGGATTATATTGATTCTGAATTGTGAATCCAGTAAATAACCCATCCAATGTACTCACACTTCGAGATGGTACTATACCATTAGGAATTAATCCATATAGTGAATTAGGCCCACCTTTATCAATAAGAGTATTAAATTGTTCACCAACAAATTTACTATTACCAATTCCTGTAGGTGTTATTGTGAATGTTTCATTATATAATTGTACTAATCGGTTTCCAGTAATTGGAACACCCAATGTTACATCATCAATATGAGAAACTCTTTTGGCTTTTTGTGTTGCACTATAAGTTTCAACTTCAGGGTCAAATGGAGTAATACCATGTCGTTTTGGATGTAATCCAGCAAACCCACCTAACGTTGATGCTATTGTGTTAATAGGAGTCCAAGTTTTTGTTAATCGTTTACCAGTTACAGTTTCTACATTTGGATTGGTTGCTTGTAATCCTAAGTTTTTGATTCCCCATAGTAATCCATTTATAGAAATCATCCATTTACCTAATCGTACTGTATCTACAACTGCTCTATCAAGTGCAGTTACAATACCACCTCTAACTAAACCATCATCAATTGGAAATCCAAATCCCCACTTTTGAGGTTCACCTTTATCGATTGGTTTTCTTTGGATACCTCTCATAATCAATGGATGTGCGAATACAGCTGTACCTAAATTAAATGCATCTTCTCTTAGATTAAACTTGCTATACATCTCATCTAAGAAAGATGGTGAACTTCTCATTTCTTGCAATTTAGATATGCTTGGATTTGTAAGTTCTGTATCTACATAATATTTTGTATCAGGATTATATCTTTGTGTATTTCCTGTTTCTTTATTCAGTTTAAATTTACCATACCCAGCTCTGAATGATAATCCGTTAAATGAATCACCAAAATTACCAAATAATGAGTTGGCAGTATCAAACTGAGTTTGGTCTGGATTTACACCAACAAATTTACTTTTTGTTTTATCTGTAAAAGTTTGTGTGAATCCAACTGCGTTTGTATTCGGAAATGCATCTACACTTGGTGGTGTAACCGCTTGCTCATCTTTATTTGAACGTACTTTGAATGGAGCAGGTGTGGTTTCACCTAAGAACTGAGATGAATTATTCATTTCAGTAGGAGTAGTTTCACCCAAACCTTTTTCACCATTTGGTATGTTCATCGGTGTAGGAGTAGTTTCACCTAAGAACTGAGATGTTGGTTCAGCTGATGTAGGTGTTGTTTCCCCTAAGAAACTTTCTTCCAAACTCATTGGAGTTGGAGTTGTCTCACCTAAGAATTTTGAATCTAAATTCATTCTATTTGGTTCAGTAGCATATGGAGAATCTATATTCTCATTTCTAAATCTAACAAAGTTTGATGTGTTATCAAATTTAGTAGGGTCGGTTTCCCCTTTGAACTTATCACCCTGCTGAATTGAATTTGTATCCGTTTCTCCTAAGAATTTAGAACTTTTATCTGATTCTACAGGAGTGGTTTCCCCTAAGAACTGAGATTTATTATTCATCTCTGTTGGTGTTGTTTCCCCTAAGAACTGCTCTGAGTTGTTCATCTCAGTAGGATTAGTTTCACCTAAGAACCTTTCTTCCAAACTCATTGGTTTAGGAGTTGTTTCACCTAAGAACTGCTCTGAGTTATTCATTTCTTTTGGTGTAGTTTCACCCAAAAAGTTTTCAGAGTTATTCATTTCTTTTGGTGTAGTTTCACCTTTGAACTTCTCAGCTTGATTTACTTCAGTAGGAGTTGTTTCACCTTTGAACTTTT
>Ga0181576_10002108_pt1 | contig 15032 bp, 13 predicted proteins | sample 101ome_22_FD_132464 | JGI IMG/M metagenome (GOLD analysis project Ga0181576, IMG submission 132464) | Coastal salt marsh microbial communities from the Groves Creek Marsh, Skidaway Island, Georgia - 101412BT metaG (megahit assembly) | ecosystem: Environmental > Aquatic > Marine > Intertidal... | reverse complement strand
TTGAATAGGTAAAAGCTGTGGGTCTGATCCCAAGAAAAACAATCCATGGTCATGGGATCAGAGCCCATTTCTGTGACTTAATCCTGATTCCAAGACAGGACCGTCAGCCTTCCCTTGAGTCCACGCGCGAAGGTTTTCAAGGCGTTGCAAGCCCTCGGCCAGGTAAGAAGGGGGGAGTTTTTGGTAGTGATCGGCAAATAGAGATTCTATTTCCTGAGTGCTGGGCCACTGACGAGGTCTGGGTAGAAAGTCCAGTGCTATCTGGGCGGCCAGGGTTTGAGCGATGATCTGGTGGCCGCTGATTGATGGGTGCACGTGATCGACCAAGAAGCTTTCCCCCGTGACACCCCAGGGAGTGTGGGCTTCGGCCAATGATTGCAAATCCAGCATGGGGACACCTTCGGTTTGCGCCATCGCCTCCAGGCTCTGCCGCATCTTGTTGCGGATTCGCAAGGGACAGACATCCTCCTCCAGTGCTCTCTGGAAACAAGCCTTTGCCTCCTGCCAGCGAGCCTTGCCAAAGAGGAGTTTACCTAGATCATACCAAGTCCGCGCAAATCGTGGATCCATGGAAGTGGCCAAGCTTAATTGATGGATGCTTTCATCTGGATCTTCTTGCAGGTGCTCTCTAGCCGAGCTGATCAACTGAGACCAAGCTGTAGCCTGTTCTGGTGTCCAGTCTGGGCGATGTTCAGATTTGAATGGAGGGCTGTCCTTGAGGTTGAAACAAGGATTGAGTAACAGCATGGGAACATGGCCAGCTTGGCACTGTCTGATCATGGTCTGAACATTGTCCCTGAAATGCGTTTCGACTTCAGAGGCCCATGCCTCGTTGCGATGGTATTGCTCAAGGCCTCGTTCAAAATCGAGCATAGCCTGGACTTTTGCTCCGAGTCTGGGGAGAGGTTTTCTTGTAGGCAGCGCGTGCTGAGTCAGGGCCGTAAACGCTTCAAATACCTTTGATCTGGATGACCACTCCATCCACGGGCCGACGTCATCATTGCCCATCCCCCGTGGATCATAACTGCGGTTTTCAAGGAATTCATTATGCCCAGTGCACAGTATGATCAGGTCGGGTTGATGTGCCAGGCATTCTTTCAAGATGGGCACGAGGCGATAGCTCGCGTAGGAAACCCCCCCCACGTTAATGATTTCAAAAGTTTTCCTGGGGTAGGCTTTTTCAAGCCAGATTTTCATCCAGGCAGGGAAGGCACTCAAATGGCCATAGGGGCGACCTTGCACGGTGGAGCCACCAAGGCAGAAGATGCGGAAGGTATCTTCTGATTTATGATACGAGAATCCAGTCGGCTCAAAAGCATAGCCATGACTTTTGGCAAGCTCATAGCGACCTGTCTCGGTGTTATGATGCCAAAGCGGTATGTGGGCTGAAAAACCTAACCACGGGTCGTGTTGGTAATGAAGGAAGCCCGGATGATGAAGATGAAGCAAGCCCTCCAATGCTATCCATGCTGCAAAGGGCATGCAGACAGCCATCATGCGAAATAGAAGCTGCCGACCTCGGCGAGGATCTGGGATTCTGGAAGCTCTGGCTCTCAGAGGTGAGGGGACTGTTAGCGATATTTATTCCAGACCTGAGGTACGGCCACCCATCTTCCGGGTGCCTTGGGTTTGGCATCCCAATCTGATTGGACCCATGCTTCCTCTTTAGCCAGCCGCTCGGCATGACCGTCGTAAAAGCCAAAATTGGCTCCTTCTTTGTGACGGTAAAGTGTTGGCCCTCCATTCCCGACATTTTTATATTCCTGAACACTTCCCAGCTGCCCAAGCTTGTCCCACCCCGTCAGGTAATTGGCCCCTTTCCATTGAGACCACCAATCATGACCGTCATGGAAAATCAATTTGTCCGAGGGTTGAACCACTGCTGAGAGTTTGTGTCCTGCATGATCCTTGCTCGCCAAGGCCCAACCTCGACCGTCTGAGGGATACCAATCCTCGAAATTATAACTGTAGCTGGTCAAGGTGCCTCGATTTTCCTCGTTGGCGGCATTCGGGTTATTGTTGAAGGCGTATTGGGAGGGATTGCGTATTTGCTTGTCTGCTGGGCAGCGATAATCAATGGGAGTCTGCACGATCGAGTTGGCATTCCGTGAATAGCCAATGATATCTCGAAAACTTTGATTGGCCATCCAGATTTGTGTGTTGCCACTGCTACGATTGAGGGCAATCAATGGGACGGCCTGATCATCGTGATCTGTGGCGTAGACCATGTTGGCAATAGAAAACTGGCGTAAGTTATTCAGGCACGCAGTGCCATGAGCGGCTGCCTTGGCTTTTGACAAGGCTGGCATGAGCATGCCGGCCAGGATGGCGATGATGGCAATGACCACCAGCAATTCGATGAGGGTGAAGCCCCGCTTGGCGCATGCAACACGGCGGGAACAAATCGGTTGGTAGCTTGGTAACCGCATCATGGGTAGAGGGATCTGTAACCACACTGCTTCAAAACAGCGTCCATGACCAATCTTTTCTCTGACTGTGGATCAGGTATGTCCAAGGATCAGCTTTTTCGATGTGCGGGACAAGGGATTCAAGCTTGCCCAAGCATGAGTAAGGCTCTCTTGACGCGTTTGCGTGAGGCGCCCAAGCGCTCCATCCATCCGACGCGATGTGTCGCATCAGCCTCCCGTGTGACTGACTCAAGGGACTCCCATTGCTGCGTATCAAAAAGTTCCAGCAGCGCCTGCTCCATGTGCACCGCAGGCAGGAGCAGGCGGGAGCGGATCGCTGCCAATGGATGCAAGTCAGGGATTCCCTCAAGCGCTTCCATGAAATCTGGGAGGAGAGCTGCCCTATCTTGGGTGTCCATACGACAAAAAAAGCGAGCAATCAGGCAAGCAGGATCGGTCCATGCCGCGTGTTCGAAGTCAAAAAAGCCATATTGCTTGTTGGGCCCGATGAGGGTGTTTTCCACACTGAGATCCCCTGGGGTAATCAGTGTCATGGCCTCAGGCAGTGTCTGAGCCGGATCCTGATTAGCCAGGTCGAATCCAGAAAGGGTCCCTTTCATCACCTCATGCCATGCGGGAACGAGGTCTTCCTCCCAGAAAGCCTTGAGAGGTTCAATGACTTCCAGAGTTTCGGGCAGGCCCGCTAGCAATGCCTGGTTGATTGAGGCCAACAAGGCGCTGACCGAGCGTTCGCGAACTGGTAGCGCTGGCAATGCCGCGGGCAGCTTGTGGCGGGAAAGGTTGATGGTGGCGATGAACTGCCCCGTTGCGCGAACAAAATCGCTGCCAAGCTCCACGGGTTTGGGAGTGCGGCCCTGCCAGAAGGTGAAAATGCCCAAACGCTGTTCTCCATCCCACCCCCGAGCTTGGGCCACACCGCCAACTTGGCATGACTCCAGGTAATCGTAGAAGGCCACCTCCGATTCGAAAGGATCGATGGCACCGGGTTCTGAGTCGGCAGGCGGGTAGCCTTTGAGGACAAGCTCCTGGCCCCGATGACGACATTTGAAGGTGCGTTGGTCCCGACTCCCAGGTAGGGGGGAGATGACACAATCCTCCCCCACACCGAGGGCTACCAGCAGGGCTGCTGCCCTGGCTCGCATGGTTTCTGGGCTCATGGTCCGTGCCCTTAAGCAGAATAAGGCTGTCCTATATCAGGGGGCGACGATTCGGTAAAACTCAGCAGCCTGGCTGGCGGAGACAGTGTGCGAATTGCCTGTGGTCGGGACGGATACCCAAGGGCCCAGAGGCGAGGCACTTTTTTGCAACAGCCCCTCACCCGAACCACCACCGGCTGGAACAGGCCAACTAAGGGTGATCTGATCTCCTGCACTCAGGATACTCAATTCAACCTGAACGGGTTCGGTTTGGATCGATGCCGGGACGAACATGAGATAATTCAGATCCACATTGCCATCGGTCTCAAGGGCCGAGATTCTCAGCGTCTGCTTCCCTCCCCATTCGAGCACCAGGTCTTTGCCCTGAGCATCCTTGAGTGGGAAGAATCGGTATGAGCCGCCGGTCGAACCCACAACGAATGTGCCGAGTTCGCTGACCGTTTGATTGGCTTGGGTAGGATTGGATACTGAACCAAGGGAAAGGGTCTGGTCTGCTCTCCCGCGAGCCCGCAACAACACTTGATAGGTTCCGACAGGAAGGTCACGTGTGTAGTTGAACCACTCCCCGCTCTGGACTCGCTCCAAGTCGTAATCAAGGATACCTTCACCCGCATCCAAATGTTTCTGACGCAGGGTGTCACCGCTGGCCCAAGTGTCGACGAGTTCATCTCGGAAGGCCGACGGCCCGAAGCGATAGCCATTGTCAAGAAAGGCCAGGTAATCAGCATCCTCATCAGTTGGGCGATCATCGTCGATGCTGTCCATGGCATCGATTCCCTGAGTGGATACCCGATCAAAGTAGCAGTTGGCTTCGCTGCCGCCAGGGGTGTTGCAGGGGACTGGCTGGTCGAAAAATGCACCGCCATCGAAGTTATAGTCTTCTGCTTCGATAGCGTAGTTATCCAGAGAAATCGTATCGAAAGTAAAATCAAAAGCATAGGTGCGACCCTGACTGTCTGTAGCGCCTATGCGGCCGGTGTAAACCCGATTCTTTTCCAGGCCGCTGTAGGTGCCAGTCCATTGACTGGGTGAGCCACTTAGCTTGGCAGCGGCGATGACAGGCTTGCCATTGAGCTCCAGAAAGACATCTGCCTGATCCACGGTCGCATCGCCCTGCGGGGTGATCGAGAATTCAATGGGGGTGTCTTCCCCGAGCAATTCTGCGCCTTCGATATCGTTGGTGATTTCCACCGCAGGTGGGCCATCGACATCTTTGCCCGAAGCCAGCTGCTGGATTTCATCATAACTCAAAGCCCGGCTGTAGATGCGCACTTCATCCACTCGACCCTCCATGAGGCGAGCGGCACTGATGTTGGGAAAATATCCCCCGCCAACGGTCACGGGAACTGCGCCAAGATCGGGGTCCACAAGGGTTTCAACTGGGTTGCCAACCCCTCCGTTCTTGTTCTCCAGCACTCCGTCGACGTAGTGGTCCACATCCCCGATGGCCGCCATGATCCCATCATCGTTGGCATCGATTTCCGGGTCGAAGACTGAAATGAAGTGATGCCACTGGCCGTCATTGACCGAGATGCTGTTGCCAAAATTATTGCCGCCCTGATTCTCAGTACGCAGGAACTGCTGGACATTGCCCTCAGCGTCGGTGCCACCATTGAATTTGAAATGCCAGCGCTGTCGCCCAGCATGCACGCCCCATCCCATAATGGCTCCCACAGCACTGGAGTTGGATGCCTGCCATTGGGTCTTGACCCACATCGAAATGGTTCGTGCTCCCGCATCGCCAATACCGTAATATTCAAAGGGCGAATGCAGCATGTAATTCATATCAAACTTCACCGAGCCCCCAAATTTGCCTCCCGACCAGTCGATGACTGCTCCCGGGAAGATGTTTGCCTCGGGTACGGCCTCGCGATCATTGCCCGATGCGTCATTGGCCATGTTCCCCGTACCTTCATCGAAGTTCCAGTAAACCTCCAGACCCTCCCGGAGGGATTGTGCTTGAGTGGAAGAAGAGGCAATCAATAGCCCCCCAGTGGTCAGGCTCAAGGCCAACCAAAATGGATAAATACCTTTCATAAGCAGTTTTGGGATGAAAATGGGTTAATCCGAAAGTTTTGCCCTATCAAGTTCAAATTGGTCTGCCTGGGGTATTCAATGATGGCTTGTGATCAGTCTTACTCACGGTATATTCTTGATCTCAACCAGTTACCGAAAATGAACCGTCGATCTTTTATTCAGTCAGCCACTCTCACTGCCGCCTCGGCAGGCATGCTTGCCAACCCTCAGTTGCTTGGGGATCACCACCAAAACGGTCACGCCCCTAAGTTGTTGGAATGGCGGCAGTGGAAGGTGGACAGCGCAGCGAAGCGTTCCCTGATTGATAGGCAATTGCAACAAGCTGCCTTGCCTGCGCTCAATCGCGCAGGCATCCAGCCGATAGGGGTGTTTTATCCGCAGGACCAAGAAGACCATTCCATCTATGCGTTGGTTCCCTTTCCTTCCTTCGAGTCGTATTACAACATGCGGCGCCTACTCGAGGAGGATGAGGCATTCATGCAGGCCAGTCAGGAATACCTTGGGACCCCCAAGAATGACCCCGCTTATTCCCGCATTGAAAGCACCCTTATGCGTCCCTTTGATGGCTACCCAGATGTCAAGATACCCAGAAAGGGTGAGCGAATTTTTGAGTTACGCGTTTACGAGAGTCACAACGAAGCCAAGGCCGCGCTCAAGGTTGAGATGTTCAACTCCGGGGAGTTCGATATTTTCGAAAAGGTAGGTCTAGATAGCGTCTTCTGTGGCGAAGCGCTCTCGGGGCCAAACTTGCCCAACCTGACTTACTTGGTGGCCTACAAGGACATGGAGGAGAGGAAGGCTGCCTGGGGACGGTTTTCCAGTCATCCCGACTGGGATAAGCTCAAGGTTGTTGAGCGGTACAAGGACACCGTTTCAAAGATTCATCAGACCTTCTTGAACCCTGCTCCCTACTCTCAAATATAAGTGTTGGCTCAGGCTGGGAGCCCTCCCTCAGAGACCCTTTACCGTGATCTGCCTCCTTTGTGGTTGATCTGCTTTGGACTGAGTAGAAGCCAGAACCTGTCTAAGAGCAGGTTTATGACTCAATGCGTATTTGGCGGGGCCACTGGGCGTAGGCTTCCCAGTAAGTCTTCTTCAGGGCGATTTCATCGTCTTCAGCCGAAGGCTGTATGCGACCTTTTTGATCAATCGCTCTGGAGATCAGGGTGTGGTCTCCTGGTCCAACCTCGCCAAGATCCATCCAGAAAAACCGCCAGCAGTAAGGGCTGGTCTGGCTGCTTTCATCCCACCTTGCTTGCTGCCATGCCCCATCATTGAGTTGCACCTCCACCCGCTCTATGGGGGTGCCATCTCCCCAAGCTGCTCCGTAAGCCCTGAGAGCTACCTTGCCTTGGCCAAGCGGCCTCTGAGTCACTCTGGCAATGATGGATTTGAGATTCATGCGGCCAACTGAGGTTTCCTCGTGGATGATTTCACCATCCTGCTCGCGAGCTCGGACTGTGACATAGTCTCTGGCCATGTAGCGCCCCATGTAGCGGCGATCTCTTAATTCGATACGGTTCAACCACTTGACGTTAGCCACCCCATAATAACCGGGCACAATGAGCCTCAGAGGAGCACCATTGCGATGTTCCATCGGGGCGCCATTACGCTCATAGGCCAACAAAAGAGGCAATGCCATCGCTTCCTTGAGCGTCATGCTTCTGCCAAAAGGGACCTCAATTTTGAGTTCCCGGTTGGTTCCTGGTCTGAGCACTTCTTCTTTGGTGTCGGCACCGTAGAAAACCACCTCGGTGGCCTCGGAGCTTGGCTGGCACTGTTGGAGCAGGGGAGCCAGGGGGGTGCCTCCCCAACGGCTATTGTAAACGGCATCCATGAATCCCTTGCTGGATCCATTGCCTGAACACTCCAGAGTCATGAGCTGTTCCTTTTTGGGCATGGAACGGATTTGATCCATGCCTAGCACGGCGGGTTTGTTGACCAGGCCGTCAAGGGTCAGTCTGAAGGCATCCGAGTCGATTTCTGGCATGCCATAGTGTTGCACGTTGAAGACCTGATCCTGTGGTGTGATCCAGTCGGTGAGCATTTCCCAATCCAGACGATTGGGTCGGGTCCTTGGCATGTCCAGAAATGGAACCAGTGTCTCTTGGCTGGACTGGTTTTCAAAGGCTGCCCAGGTCGGCATTGAGAGGGTCAGCGCCGCGTACTGGAGGCTGCGACCAATGGCTGCTCGCCGATCCATGAAAGGGATGGGCTTAGAATCGATAGTTCTCTGGTTGGGTGTCATGATCAGATCAGGATGATGCAAGGCTACTTGGGACTGGGACTTATCTTATAGATCATCTGAGCCCTGAGCTTCAACAGCCTTCTGGGAGTTTTCAGTACCCTTCAGATGTGCTGGCGAAAGTTCAATGAGCCAGTCGGTATGACTCCCGGTAAACCTCCGGACAGGTGTCTCCAGATAAAGTTTTCCAGCGGGGTGGGCTATTCGCAGATGGTAGTCGCCGGGTTGAACCCCATCGAATTGGAAGATGCCTTCACGTTGAGTGAGCTGATAATACGGATGATCAAACACAAACACCCAAGCTTTCATCGCTCCGTGAAAAATGCACGTGATTTCAAGGGGATCTTTGGTCCCGTTGACTGCTCCCGGCGTGAAAAGGTATTCCTGACCTTTTGCCAGGTTATGGTTGAGCGGCGGTTGAGCCTCAAGACACATGACATTGTGAAGGGCTGATTCGCTATTCATGAAGCGGACTTGATCTCCCTTTCGAAGGACTAGGATTTCGGGGACAAACAGATGGTCCTGCTGGTCCATCAGGTGAATAGTTGGTTCGGGGCGCAAGGGTTGCTCTCCATGAGCCCTTTTTCCGGCAGGGATAAGCTCAACGACTGCCTCGCTCAAGTGGCGACCTGGCCCGTGAACAAAATACCGCTGCAGCCGCCATGGATGCTTAGGATCCGATTGGTAGGTGAGTTTGCCCCTAAGGACACTGCCATTTTCCTGGGCTTGTGAGGGCGGCAAGTCGACACCCTCGGCCCCCATGAGGCAGCCAATTAGTGAGACCACCCACAGGAGGATCAGGTGCGTTGCCGAGCAGAAGGTATCAGGCTTGTGCATGAATGAATCAAGGATGTCGATTCACATTGGTCGTCTCGACTTGTTAAGGCAAGTGCGAAGCGTTGAGCCTGGCTGACGACAAAAAAAGGCACCCCGCCCGGTATAGGGAAGGTGCCCTGCTTGCTAGGTTGATGCGATTGAGCTTTTTCTAGACGGCCTGCTCCCCTCGCTCGGAGGTGCGAATGCGGACAGCTTCTTCAATATGAGAAACAAACACCTTCCCATCGCCAATTTTCCCTGTCTTGGCTGATTCAATGATGGTATTGACCGCTGACTCTGCCTGTTCATCCGCTACCACAATTTCCAGTTTGATCTTGGGCAGGAAATCCACCGTGTATTCGCTCCCTCGATAGATTTCAGTGTGGCCCTTCTGTCGACCAAAGCCCTTTACTTCGGTGACTGTCATGCCTTCGATACCAATCTCCCTCAGGGCATCCTTCACATCCTCTAGTTTGAAGGGTTTTACAATGGCTTCTATTTTCTTCATGGTTCGTGACTTTTCTTGGCTCGTGTGGCTCCATCAAGAGTGATCACCCGATTATCTTGATGCCAGCACTTTCTTTGATTCGATGATTATAAGGCTCGGTATTGTCACGAGCCTGTCATGTTTAAGAGTTGTAACCGCTTTCCCCATGAGAACTTTGGTCCAGGCCCATGGTTTCCTCCTCGACACTCACGCGTAGGCCACCCGCCAATTTGTCGATGACAAACAGGGCGACCCACGAGACCACACCACTCCAGACAATGGTAACCAGCACACTTTTGATCTGCACCATGATTTGAGCCCCCACTGTGTCCAGTGCCGTTCCGGCTCCTCCCATGAAATCGGCTGCACAAAGACCTGTCAGGACGGCACCAACAATCCCACCCACGCCATGCACACCAAAAACGTCCAAGCTATCGTCATAGCCTAATTTGTGTTTCAAACTTGTAGCTGACCAGAAACAGACCACGCTGGAAGCAAAACCGATCAGGATGGCCCCCATTGGTCCGGCCGATCCGGAGGCTGGGGTAATGGCTACAAGACCAGCGACGGCTCCGGTAGCAATGCCGACGGCGGTGGGTTTACCATTTTTCATCCACTCAATCAGCATCCAGGTCAGGGCAGCCATGGCTGTGGCGACTTGGGTCACAAGCATGGCCATCCCAGCAGTGCCATCAGCCGCCAATTCGCTGCCGGCATTAAATCCAAACCAGCCCACCCAAAGCATCGAAGCCCCAATGACCGTCATGGGAACATTGTGAGGCTGGAGCGCCGAGCTGCCATACCCCTTTCTTTTGCCTACCATGATGCAGGCGACCAGGCCGGCTATACCTGCGTTGATATGCACAACCGTGCCCCCCGCAAAATCCATCACTTCCCAATCCCAAAATAAAGCCCCGTCACCAGACCAGGCCATGTGGCAGATGGGGAGGTAGGAGAGCAAAGCCCAGGCAATACTGAAGAGCATCATCGCACCGAATTTCATACGCTCAGCAAACGCTCCCACCATCAGCGCAGGGGTGATGATGATGAAGGTCATCTGAAACGTTATGAACACTGTTTCCGGGATACTTCCTGACACTGAGTCGGCAGTGACGCCTTTCAGGAATATTTTACTCAGATCGCCAATCGCCCAGTTCATGCCGCCTTCGGTGCCAAAAGCTAGGCTGTAACCACAGACCACCCAAAGGATGCTCATGACCGCTGCCATGGCAAAACACTGCACGAGCACGGAGAGGATGTTTTTTGTGCGCACTAGGCCTCCGTAAAATAGGGCCAAGCCAGGCAAGGTCATGAACAGTACCAGCACCGTGGCTGTGATCATCCAGGCCGTATCCCCTGCATTGATTTCAGCAGGGGCCTCTTCGGCTACGGCAGCCACTTCGGCAACTGTCTCCAGGGCTGCACTTTCTTCTGCCCCTTGGGCAAGGAATGGACCGGATCCCAGCAGTAGGACCGCGAGCAATAATAGGTAGAATCGTTTCATGGATTTGATTGTGTTTGAGGCCTTAATGTCCAAGACCGAGTTGGGTAGCAGCTCCAGAGCATTGGTGATGCCAGCCTCTCTTTTATTTGGTGCAATTAATGTAAATAACTGAAGCAGAGTTTCTTAATGAATTCTTGGGCAGCTTTTCTGTTGCCGCTGTTTAAAAAAAACCTCCAGCAGAGAATTAATTTGCTCAGACTGTTGTTTTTTGATCAGACCAGAGTGTTCAATTTTCTACACCTGGAAAGCCTGGCCAGTGATGAACCAAGGACTGCCCCGACATGCCGCATTGATTCGAGTCCTGCTTGCAGCTAAGATGCTCAGCATGAATCTAAAGGTGGGAATCATAACCATTTCAGACCGAGCCTCCCAGGGGCTTTACGATGATTTGGGTGGGCCAGCTCTCAAGGAGGCGGCTCAGGGATATGGTTGGGAAGTGGTTGCAGACGCCTTGGTCGCAGATGAGAAAAGGGACATTCAAAGAGCTGTGATCGAACAGCTGCGTCGAGGCGCTGAATTGGTACTCACCACCGGAGGTACGGGTGTCGCCCTTCGCGACATCACTCCAGAGGCCGTCAGGGAAATCGCCTCCCGCGAATTACCGGGATTTGGGGAAATCATGCGAATGGAGTCCATGAAGATTACCCCTAATGCCATCCTTTCTCGAAGCCTGGCTGCGGTGGTGGAAAAAGCTCTGGTGATATGCTTGCCAGGCAAACCCAAAGGAGCCGTTGAATGTCTGGGCTTTGTGGTTGGGGCCATCCCTCACTGCGTGAAAGTGATTCAGGAAATCCCTACCAGTTGTTGAGCTGCCTCGCTCCATGGCTCGGGAAAGTGACCTGTCTGTCGGTCTGACGGCCTGCGACCATTGACTGAACTCTTTATCTTTACCCCAGGAATTTGCAATCACCCCATGTAGGGTTATGCTCCTTTGCTTGGGTCGCAGTCGTTGCTTCAGAAAATAAAACCGCTCAACCCGATTGAACCGTTACTCACAAACATGACATTTTCCCCTTCGCTAGATATGAGCCGAGTCTCTGACACCATGCATGAGCTCAAGCAGCAGTTGATGCGCCATCAACTCTATCAGCGAATCGATAGCATGGAGGCTTTAAGATGCTTCATGGAGTCCCATGTTTTCGCCGTGTGGGATTTCATGAGTCTGGTTCATGCCATGAAGCGCCATCTCTCCCCCCAGCAAAAGCTCTGGACTCCCGGGCCATGCCCGGCCAATTTGCGGACGGTCTACGAAATCCTGCGAGATGAGGAAACCGATTGTTGGCCTCATCCCTCCGATGGCACCATCCACACGACCAGTCATTTTGAAATGTATCGTATGGCCATGAATGAGGTTGGGGCTAGTACCCAAGCCATTGACGAGCTGGTGTGCCATGCGGCAGCCTCAACTGCGATACCCGAGGATGTGGCACAATGGATGACACTTCCCGATGACTTGCGCAGTTTTTTGAATTTGCACCTGCGCCTGGTTCGTGAAGATCATTTCCCTGCCATCAGCGCAGCGTTTTACTACGGTCGTGAGGCCATCCTTCCAGACCTTTTCGAGCAGGTGCTTGCCCAACCCTGGTTTCAGCAATCTCATGCTCCCTTGTTTGTGACCTACTGCCAGCGCCATATTGAGCTGGACGGTGACTCGCACGGGGATCTGGCTCGCCAGATTTTTCAATGGGCCACTGAAAACGACGCTCAGAAGGAAGCCATGGGGATGGAGGCAGCCGTTCAAACGCTCCAGGCTAGGCTGGCAATGTTAGACGGGGTTCTGAGGCGAATGAACTCGCATTCAGGAGCCTAAAAAAAAGGTTCCTTCACCACTCAAATATTTGCCGGGGTCGGGTGGACCCAATCTCCCCTGTAAGCTCTTGCCAGCCGCGAGTTGGCCTCATCATCTCCGATGACCTGTTGGGTTTGAGCGTCCCACCGCAATTCCCTTCCCAGTTCCATGGATAGATTGGCTAGGATGCAGGCTGCTGAAGAAATGTGACCTTCTTCAATGTCGGCCACAGGGCGTCTTCCCTCGGCGCGGGCCTGGATGAAATCCAGGAGCTGCGCACGATTGCCCGGTGCCGCGAAAATCTCGGTTTCCTTGTGTGCAAGATCCTCAGGATAAGCCTCTCGCTCTTCCACGCAGTCTCGGCGAATCACCTCACCCCCATCTTTGGGTATGTAGTCGTAGCGCCACACACTGAGCTTCAGCGTTCCCCGCTCGCCATAAATTGTCGCTCCCCAAGGGTAATCTTTATCAGGGCTGGCCCCCCAGTTTTTCTGTGTCCACACCACTTGTAAATCATCGTAATCAAACAAAGTGTTTTGGGTATCATGCACATTAACGTTGGTATCCTGAGGGCGCATGTAACTGCCTCCGGTCGACGCAATGCGTCTGGGCCAGCCTAGTCCCATGAAATAACGTATGAGGTCAAAGAAATGCACGCATAGGTCGCCAGTCTGCCCATTACTGAATTCCCTTCGATGGCGCCAGCTGCGTGGATGTAGGTCGGGATGGTAATTGACCCAGCTAGCGGGACCTACGTATTGCTCCCAGTCCAGGTGGGCAGGGGGTGCTTCGGCAGGTTTGAAACCACGATGACTGCCATAATAGCTATGGATGTCGATGTAACCGATCTTACCCATGACCCCAGAAAGTAGGTAGCGATCTCGTGCCTCGAGCAGGTGAGGTGTGCTGCGCCTCTCCAGGCCTACCTGCACGGTTCTCCCATACTTACGTGCTGCGGCGACCATGGCCTGGCCTTCCACCACGTCGTAGCTGATGGGTTTTTGGACATACACATCGGCCCCTGCCTTGCATGCCTCGACCACCGGTAGGCAGTGCCAGTGGTCTGGGGTGCCGACCAATACCACCTCAGGGGCCTGGTCCTTGAGTAGCTGGCGGTAGTCGCCATAAATAGGAGGCTTCTTCTTGGATGCCTGGCGACTGGCTACCAGGGTGGCAGCCTGAGCCGCCAGCTTTTGGTCGACATCACACAGGCCTACCACTTCGACTGGCGCAACCTGGATCAAATGAAACAAATCGGTCTTGCCATACCATCCGGTACCGATCAGTGCCGTACGAATAGGGCGATCGATATCCTGAGCAAAAAGACGGGTGCCTGCCGCGGCTAGCCCGATGGCAGCGCTGCCACTTTGTTTGAGAAATGTTCGACGGTGCATGGTTTTTCAAGATGCTTTGTTTGACGGCGGTGACTGCCAAAACGATAGGCCGGGTATCAAGGGGTGTCGACTCCAATTGCTTCCTCTTGCAATGGTTCTGACCCTCTCATGACTCAAGCATTTGTGGCTCTGCATCAAGTCGTCGGGTTTGTGCGTGACCTCAGGAATAAAATACGATACCCCAGAGTCATGACGCAGGATCAAGCCCTAGAACTTTTTGAAAAGACTGGCGCCCTTCTCAAGGGACACTTCATTCTTCGTAGCGGCTTGCACAGCCGTGAATTCTTTCAATGTGCTCTGGCCCTCCAGGAGATGCCTATTGTCGAGCAACTAGGGGCTGGTCTGGCCGATCGCCTGCGAGGCCTTGGGGCGCGAACCGTCCTGGCCCCAGCAATGGGGGGATTGGTGATTGGCCAGGAAGTCGCCCGCCAGCTGGGGCTGCGTTTTATTTTTGTTGAAAAGGAAGCTGGAGAGCTCGTTTTGCGAAGAGGTTTTCGCATTGAACCCGGCGAACCCTTGCTCATCGTCGAAGACGTCGTCACCAAGGGAGGGCGAGTCGCCGAGACGCTTGCTATTGCGCGCGCGCATCAAGCTGATGTCCGAGGCATTGGCCTCTTGGTAGATCGCTCCAATGGCACTGTTGATTTTGGTGTGCCCTTTCACCCATTGATCCGTATGAAAGTGGAGACCTTCGAACCCGATCAGCTTCCCGATGACCTTCGGGGTAGCCAAGCTGTCAAGCCGGGCAGCAAATAAAACTCGAGAGTATGGCGCTTCAGGCAGCCTCAAGGGAGGCAGTGAGATTGACTAAGGGCCATGGGGGCTTCTGATTCACTGCTTGGCAGGGGCAGTTTCATGGGTTTGAGGGTTCAGGCTTGGGCTTACCTTGTTCGGCTGGTAGTTGGGCTTTCTCCCACCCCCTGAAGCCATCATTCATGTGGTAAACACGAGTAAAGCCAAGGTCCTTGAAGAGTTGCATTGACTTGCCGCTGCGACCGCCTGATGCGCAATGGACAAGGTATGGTTTTTTCTTGTCGAGCTTGTCGAGCTTGGCCTTGAAGTCATCCTGATAAAAATCCACCCATTTGGCCTTCTTGATGTGACCAGCCGCATACTCCTTCTCAGTTCGAATATCTAGGATCACCATTTCCTCATGTTCCTTGAGGATTTCATG
>Ga0181576_10002098_pt1 | contig 15085 bp, 6 predicted proteins | sample 101ome_22_FD_132464 | JGI IMG/M metagenome (GOLD analysis project Ga0181576, IMG submission 132464) | Coastal salt marsh microbial communities from the Groves Creek Marsh, Skidaway Island, Georgia - 101412BT metaG (megahit assembly) | ecosystem: Environmental > Aquatic > Marine > Intertidal zone... | reverse complement strand
TGCGTCCGACGCCTGCGTCGCGCGTGCGCGCGCGTGCGCGAGCGGGCGAGCGGTGCGGACGAAGCCATCATTCGCGACGCGTTCGACGCGAGAGGGGTGGCGTTCGGGTGCGAGCGGACGTGCGAGGCGGTGGTCTCGGCGCTGTTCGCGCTGGGACGAGAAAAGTGCGCCGTCGGGGACACCGTCGTTGCGGGCGAGAGAGACGCGCGGGAGGACGATGGACGACGGAAACGAGCGAAGACGTCGTCTGAGAACGGCTCCGAGCCGTCGGAGGCGTCGTCGAGCGTGATGGGGTGGGTGCAGAGGTCGTGCGAGGCGTTGGCGAGGAATTTCGCGGCGGAGCGCGCGCGGTGCGCGCGCGTCTTCGCCGAGGCGTCGAAACGGCCGGAGGAGGGATTCGATGCGGATGCGGTCAAGGTGGAGGTGTTGATGGCGATGGAGAAGAGCGATCGGGATCGCGAGCGGTCGATGTGGCGACGAGACGTCATCGTGAATCATCACAGAGCGCTTCGAGCCGACGCGCGAGAGACGGAGGACGCAGAGAAGACGTGGGAGCGAGTGGTGAGCGAGGACGGGGCGGAGGCGCTGCGAAGATACGCCGAGGCGGCGACGGAGGTTGGAAACCGGGCGTGGGTGGTGAGCGCGTTGGAGTGGTGCGTGAACGCGACTGGATTGTATTTCGGGGACGTGGAGCGGTGCGCGCCGAGCGAAACAGCGCCGACGTGGGCCACGGCGAATAAGCGACGCGCGCGCGCGTTGGCGCGCGAGCGCGGAGAACCTTTCGAGAGCGTGCTGAAGACGATCGTCGAGAGTGAGGACGCGCTCGGGACGCCGGATCGAAGAGTCGCAGGCGCCGCGTTGAAGCTCTTGGACGTCGGTTCGTGTTGGGACTACTTTAATCTGCACTTCAAAGGTCCGTGGCCGGGAAATCTGACCGTGAACGCCGTGGCGTGCGATCTGTGTCCCGCCGTACCATCGGTGTATCGTTGTGATTGGCTCAACGTGCGATTCGGCGAGGAAGAGCGCGTCGCGCCGGCGTCTCGAGAGGGCGAATCCGCCGCTCTCGAAGCGGTGCGGGAACACGACGCGGACGTCATCGTCTTCTCACTCGTTCTGAGCTACTTGCCGACACCGAAACAACGCGGCGAGATGGTGCGCCGCGCGCGCTTGGCGTTGAAAAACCGCGGCGCCGGTCTCTTCTTCGTCATCACTCCACACAGTACGGACAAGGGACACTGTCCGCACAAGGCGCTGCCCGTGCTCGCAGAGTGGAGAGAGGCGTTTCTGAAGGTTGGTTTCGACCGAATCGCCTACGAACGACACCGAAGCGTCCACTGTCTCGCGTTTAGAACGATAGGCGACGGCGAAGAGGCGCGCGCCGCGGAGGGATCACCCCCGGAGCTTCGCATAGCCTTTGACTCTCAGCGTTGACGAGCGTCTTCGCGTCTACTGTTGGCGTATAGCGTAGAATAGACATTGCTTGTTTTCAATTATTAATATACGAACTATCGAGCATACAAAAGCGAAGGCGCGTGCGACGGTCGGCGCGGCGCCGGCGCCGGCATGGCGGCGAAGGACGTCAACGCGTTCTTGCCGGTGCTGACTATGGAATCTAAGATGCGGCACACTTTCGTCAAACGGCGCGGACCGACGGGCACGGAGTTGATCGCGCGTTGAATCGCTTCAACGTTCGGTAACTCACTCACGCCTTTCTTCCCCGTGAGTTGCACGACCACCTCCGGGCTCAGAGCGCCGTACGGGTACGCGCCGCCCATCATGTTCAGTTTCACGCTAAACAGTCTTTCGTTGACGAAATCGACAAAGGTGAGCTCGAGCACACCCGTCGCGCTACACTTGATTCTATTGAGTCGCGGGAACTCGTTTCGGCACCCCTCCATCTCCTCCAAAACGCGTTCAGCGCGAGACAGCTTCGGCGCGAGCTCTTGCAAGACACCCGCGACGCCGCCCGCCGGCACGGCGTCTTCGCTCCACGCGATCGGCGCACCCGCCAACGCGGCGGCGAACTCGCGGCCACCCTTCGGCGTCATCTCGGGTCCATCGACCGACGTCACGCGACCGGCACCCGTGCTCGCGTCGAGCGTGACTCGGAAGAGTGAACCCACGCGAATGGTGAGCTCGGCTCCCGGCGGTCCGCCCACGCCCTCCAAACGCCAGGGCGCGAGACCGCTGAGAACGCCGAGTTCTTCACTGGCGCCCTGCGCGTTCTTCGCCTTGGCGCGCAATCGCACTTGACTAGCTCGTCGCAGTCGGGAGGGCGTATCATCCATGTCGACGCCTCCGAAGGACTTGAAACTAACAGTCGCGTCCGCCGCCACGTCTTGCGCCTCTCGCATGGCGTCGAGTTCTTCTTGCAGTCGGTCTCGTTCAGACTTGATGGTCATCTTGCGCGAGTTCATGCGCTCCAAGTTCTGTTCGCTCGCCACGAGCGCTCTGCGCGCCGCTTTGATCGCCGCGCGCTTGTTTGCCAACGCCTCCAACACCTGTTCCTTCGTCGCCGACGTCGACTTGGCGGCGTCGAAGCGCCTCGAGCTCGCCGCCCGCTGCGCTCGAAGCTTGATGATGTGCCCATTCGCGCTCGAAATCGCCTCCGCCGCGATTGCTCGCGAGTTGGCGATGCTCTGAGAGCTCTTCAACAAGATTTCGCTGTGAAAGTTCAAGCTTTCTCGCACGAGTTCCTCGGTTTCCATTCGTTGTTGCGCAAATCGCTCCTTGGCCGCGAGTTGGCACTCCTTCTTGAGCGCTTTACCCGCACGTCGAAGCTCGTTGGCGTGCGCCGGATCGTCGGAAGCGGCGTAGCGCAAAAGTGGCGGCTGCGTCGCCTCGACGGTGGAGCGCAACTTTTCCGTCTCCGTGGTGAGCGCGTTCATTCGCACGTTCAACTGTTCGTGGAAGCCTTCGAGCGCCTCGATGAGGGGCGCGGTCAAGCAGCACAGTTTCAGCGCCTCGGATTGCGTCTCCGGTGGCGGAGCCGTGGCCAAGGCGCCCATGGCGATGGAGGATCGTCGACCCAAGTTTTTCGCCTCCATGAAGGAAATCTCGCACGCGTAAAAGAACGTTTCTAAATCGATCGGTTTCGAGTTCATGAGAGCGTCTGGAATCGGCGGCAACGACGTCGGAAGTCCTTGCAGCATCGTACCCGTGTGTCCACCCGGGGTGCCAAACAAAGGATTGTGCATCGCCGCGCCGGGAGTGCCCGCCCCGCCGAATTGCATAAAGTTGGCGCCTCCCATCGTAATCGTTCTCGAAGGCGTGAAGGCTTGCATCACCGGAGGAGCACCGTATCGACCCTGCATCGGCGTCGTGCGCTCTTGGTATACCTTTCTCATGCTCATCAACGCTTCATCACCGTGTTGCTTTTGACGCAAGAGTTCCGCCATGCGCAGAGACTCGTCGCCCGGCGTGAAACCGTCGTGCGAGCTCGCGATCGAACCATCCGTGTTCGGAGTGGCCGCGACGCCGGCGCCGTTCGCGGGCGTCACGCCCATCGCCGCTTGCACATCTGTGCCCGTCACTTCGGCGGTGGGGAAGTCGGTGGTCGGCTGGTTCGTCGGCGCGCTGGTGCCGGCGGTCGTCGCGCCGTCGCCGTTCGCGCCGTAGACGTAATTGAACGTGTTCGTACCCATCCCGCCCTTGGCTTGACCTTGCAAATCCAGATTCGTGGAATCGGTCAGGTTGAACGGTCGCGTGTTCGCGGTGACGGATCGGGGCGGTAACCCGGCGCTCTCGCGCTTGCCGCTCTTTTCGTCAAAGGCAAAGGTCAACGAAGGCGTCGGACCCGGCGCGACGGATCCCGGCGTCGGCGCGCCCATGCTGAACGCCATGGTCGCGTCGTCCATCATCACCGTATTTGCCAGATCGAGCGCGCTCGCGTGCGCGGCGTCGACGGCGCGCTGGGTGAGATCGTCGGTGGGCTCAAAGGCGGGAATACCGTCGGTGGTGTTCCCCGTGTCCATGTCCACCTCCCCTTGCGACGTCGTGGTGTGTTCCTCGTCCTCGTTCGCGAGCGCGGCGAGCGATGGAACGGTACCGGTGATGTCTTCCGTCGCGTCCGGCTTGACGCGCGTCGGCGTCGGTCTGTACCCGAGCGGAGACTCGTCCGCGTTCAACAGGTTGGACAACGACGGCACCGCGCCGGTGATGTTCTCCGTATCCGCCGCGTCTAAGAGCGCCCCCATCGTCGGCACCTCCGACGTCACGTCGTCCATGTTTCGAGTCGCGTCAAAGGTGAACGCGCCCGTGCGATCGGCCGAGTTAGGCGTCCCGAAGCGTCCCACGCTCGCCCGTCTCTTGCCCGGCGTGTGCTTCCCTTCGCTATTCAACTGCGCGCTGTTCGGCGCCTCCTGTTCGTCGTTCGCGACCGGAGACAACGAGAAATCAGCCGCATTCGCGTCCTCCGCCGGCGACGGCGTCGCCCCTCCCGCGACGTTGAGCGTCTCCGCCGACGCCTTGAATTCAAAAGTCTCCGTGCGATCCCGCGCCGGCGCCGTCTCCACGCTCGCCTCCTCCACGATCGAAAAGCCCGCCGGCACCTCAGCGCTCGCCTCATACGTCTCACCGCTCTTATCCTCGTCCCCTTCCGGTTCAAACTCGCGCACCGTCTCCAACACCGCCGGCGCCGCGAAGGACACGCGCCGTCCCAGCGACTGTCTCTGCTTTTTCCTCTTCGCAAACGCCGGCGACGGCGGCGCCGCCGCCGCCGCCACCGCCGCGCTCTCACCGCCCTCACCCGAACCCTCTTGACTCACCGCCGAATCGCGTCTCCCCGATCGTCTCCTCGCGCTCGACCGCGTCGCCCGTTCGGCGGTTTCGCCATTCTCCGCGAGCGCCGGCGACGTCGGCGTCCGTCCCCGTCGCTTTAAAATCTACGCGCGCGAACGCACGACGACGACGCGATATTGTCAGTCCACCGTTCGTTCACGAGAAACGTTCGCGCACGACGTCCACGCGCGTTCATTCATTCATTCGTCGCGTCGCATTTAAAATCCATCCACATCACCCACACTCGACCCCCGCGCTCTCTCGCGCGCTTCACACCCCCCCCGATCGATCTCGCACGCACCGACGACGGTGTTTTTACCGTTCCCGCGTCCGCCCGCGCGTTCTCTTTCGCCGGCGTCGACATCGCGCCGCGTCTCCGAGCGTCGTCGTCTCCCGTCGTCGTCCCCCCGACCAACGGCTCTTTGTCCACTCACGGTCCTTCTCATGGTCTCCCACACGTCTCGACTAGGAGACATATCCTCATATACAAACACCCCATGGATAGAGGAATGTAAAAAGGCGCACGTACGTGCCCATTCGAATTCCGCATAGATGGCGTTCGAAGACGCACAGTATGGAACCGGGACAACATCGCGGTCGGTCGGACACCGTGTCGTCGTCGCGCCCGAGGGGAACGGCGCGCGCGCGTCTCGATTCGCACGCGCGCGCGCGTCGGTGAACGCGTCGACGCGTCGCGACGATGGACGAGTAAAGCGTATAAATCTCGCGCGCACCTCTCGACGCGTCGCGAGTTGGGTCGATCGTCTCGCGCGCGCGTCGGTGGACGAGAGACGATCGACGATTCTCCGCGCGTCTCGTCTCGACGCGTCACGCATCGACGCGCGACGCGCGGTCGCGACGCGTCGGTGACGGGCGACCGACTCCGAGGCGCGACACACGTCTTTCGTGACGCGCGGAAGTCTTCGCTGGACGCGCCGACTCGCGCGCGTCCGCGCATCTCCGTCGTCATCATCGTTCGATTCATGACGACGTCTCGCGACGCCGCCGCGTCGACCTCCGCGCCCGAGTCGCCGGATGCGTTTCGTCGTCGCGTGCGCGCCATGTACGCCCTCACGCCCGACGCACGAATACAGGGACTGTGTCCACTCGACGTGAACGCTCGAAACATCGATTCGTACGAACAGGGACGATGGGAACTGGTGACGCGAGACGTCGCCGCCGCGCTCGGCGACGCCGTCGCGCGCGACGCGTGCGCGTTTCTCGACGACGTCGGCGCGATTCAGGATGCGTTCGGGATTCGAACCAACGCGGTGAATTTAAAAAAAGTCCTCCTACGAACGCTCGAGCGCACGCAAGCGCTCGAGGTGCGATTGCGTCGATTATTGACGTATTACAGAGGGGACATGCACAAGGATCGAGGCTATCGCGAGGCGGCGAGATATCGCGCGGCGTGCGCGGCGCACGGACGGTGTCGAGGCGCCATGCAGGCCATCTGCGACGCGCGCGTCTATCTCAAACAGATTTGTTGCGTGCCGAGACATCCAGAGTGTCATCGTCCGAAACGGTTGGCGACGACGCCGAGAACGATGATCTCTCGAGGATTCGTGACGCGCGCGCGCGCGGCGTTGGGCGACGCCTCGGAAGACGACGCCGTCGTCGGGTACGCGTTTACGCGCGAGGACGAGACGCGTCCGTCGTTGACGCACGATTTCGATCGTCTCGTGCGTCGCGCGAGAGAAGAATTACGTCTACCACCGCACGAGATTGAATTCATCGTCGCCACGCTCATCGCGCGAGGCGTGGCGAAAGCGTCGGTGATTCGGGAAGAACTCGCCGCGTTTTCGACGGCGTGCGCGAGGATTCGCGCCGACGCCGAGGCGCTCGCGACGCGCGCGCGACGAGACCACGCGAATCCGGACGACGTCGTGCGCGAACGATTCACCGTCGTCGATGAAACCACCGGATGGTTACACGCGTCGCCGAAGGCGTTGGAGGCGTTACAAATCGCCGCTAAGATCGACGCCCGCGTCCTGGCGCTCGAGGGATCGGCGCCGGCGCTCGAGGAGACGCGGCGATGGATCGACGAAGCGCTCGACGATCCGAGACGAACGCTCTTCGCCGCGGGCGACGACGCGCACACCGCATCGTTCGTTCCCGATGGGTTCGCGCTGGGGAAAATGATCAAGGAATACGCGACGACGATCGAGCGGTACGAACCCGGCATGCTCGCCGAGCTCGCGGGGGCGTTCGCGTCGAACGACGTCGCGGTCGAACGCGTCGCGCGCGTCGAGGGAAAGATGCGATGCGCGAGATGCGATCGATCGTATTCAAAATTATGGATCAGCGCGAACACGCGCGCGTGCGTGGTGTGCGAACACGACGCGAGACGGCGTGGTACGTGTCCCACCGCCTCCGCGTGCGGGTCCGCGTTCGTGTGCCCGCACGCGCGCGCGTGTCTCCGGTGCGAACGCGTCTCGTGCGACGCGTGCGGCGTCTCTCGAGGCGACGCCGAGGACGTGGCGCAACTCGTCGAGACGACGCGCGCGTTTTGTGTCTTTCTCGATTTCGATCGAACGATGTGCGCCACAAAGGCTGGGGCGTCACCGCTTCCGGGGAATTTTAGAGACTTGTCCGAAGACGCGCTCGAAAACGCGGCGCGAAGACGCGCGGCGGACGCCGCCTTGCTCGCCCTCGCGCGTTCGCACGCGCGCGCGTACGTGGTGACGAGAAATTCACACGTCGAGGCGATAGAGACGTATTTACGCGTGCACGGTGTCGCGCGTCCGAACGTGCGTCGAGTGATGCCCGGAGAGAGTAAAGGACCGACCATCGCGCGCGCGCTCGAGGATGAACGCCGCCGCGCCGGCGAAGACGTCGACGTCGACGCGCCGAGCGTCTTTGTCGACGACGACGTGCGCGAACTCTTACGAGAGGACGTTCGCGCGATGCGTGGGAGATTGACGTGCGTTGTGTTCACGCGCGACGCGTCGTGAGCGATGCGCGCGCGTCCGTACACGTCCGCGCGTCGAAGGCGCGCGCTTCGCGGTTCGACGCCTTTGGGGTTTTCGCGAAGAATCTTCCACTATGACAAGGGCGCGTCGAGAAGGACTACGCGACGCGCTCGGTCGAGGCACCATCGACGACGAGACTCGCGCGACGCACGCATCGCGCGATTTCGTCTCGTCGCGTCACTCGCGATCGACCATTCTCCGTACACATCGTGTCGCAAAATATGTTGTCCACGTGTTGTTTATTGATATAATTTTTATTCCGACGACTCGCGCGTCTCTCGTCTAGGCGGCGCACAACGAAGCGACGTCGTTTGCAACCTGTTCGAGATTGAGTTGGCGCAGTTTCGTGAACGGTCGAGGCATATCCAACAAGGATACCACCGCGACGTCGTCCACGAAGACTTCAAACCCACGACACGAGGCGTCTCTCTCTATAATCATCTCCGCCCCCGCGCGTTCGAGAATGAGCGCGCGGAGCGTCTCGGCGACGCGAAGAAAGACGCCTCACTTTTTGGACGCCTTAGCCTTGGGTTTCTTCGCCGCCGGCTTCTTCGCCGCCGGCTTCTTCTTCGCCGCCGGCTTCTTCTTCGCCGCCGGTTTCTTCTTGGCTGCTTTACGTGAAAAACAGGCCGGTACCGTCAGTCTCTCGATCCCTTCGCGCGTTTCGCGTTTAAACGACGACGACGAGCAAAAAATACGCCGCCCCGACGCGCGTCTCACGCCACGCACCCGCCGGTTTCTTCTTCGCCGCCGGCTTCTTCGCCGCCGGCTTCTTCTTCGCCGCCGGTTTCTTCTTCGCCGCCGGTTTCTTCTTCGCCGCTGTACGTCGAACACCGAGCGCGTCTCGCGCGCGCGCTTCGTCGTCAGTCTCCTCGTCGTTAAATCCCCTTAATTCTCACGATCGCGCATTCCCCCTCCCCTTTCAACTCACGCGCGCGGTCGTCGCTCTCCCCCACGTCACGAACGCGCAAACGACGCGCAAACGCGCGACGCACCCGTCGGTTTCTTCTTCGCCGCCGGTTTCTTCTTCGTCGCCGTCGTCTTCTTCACCGACGTCGCGCGTTTCCCCGCGGGTTTCTTCGCGGACGCGGTCGTCTTCTTCGCGGTCGTCGTCTTCTTCACCGGCTTCTTCGCCGCGGGTTTCTTCGCCACCATGATGACGGAGTGAGAGTCAGTGAGAGTCGATCGAGGTCGAGCGCGTCGAGAGGTACGGACGTGCGGTACGAACGCGCGTCGCGAGGTGACGCCGGGACGAACGATTGAATGATTGAATGCGAATTCTCAACGAATGCGCGCGAGCGCGTTCCCGCGAGCCGTGCGCGGGTGGTTTATCGATGACTGTTTCTTCGTCTTATACGTATATACAGTATATATCATACGTCCTAGTATATACCTGTATGCGACGTGATCACTCGTAGATACAAAAATGATCGGATACTACCCAAAATCGGACTCGAATACGGATGTGTTCGGCTACTTATAGATGTAATGTACTAAGTACTCACCTTCGCCCGTTCGTTCCTTATTCTATCCCCCGACTCGCGGTCCCGCGTGGGTTGTCGGTCGTTAGGGAAATGTTATGTTTTAATACGGTCTCTGGGTATATAGTGTGATGAAGAATATGATGGGATTATTCCCAAAATCGAATAACGACACGGGAGAGGACGACGGACGACGACGGACGACGACGCGCGAGGGGACGCGCGCGCGGTCGACGCCGACGCCGCGCGACGAGGACGCGTCTCCTCGGTTCGTCGGGTGACGACGGGCGGTGACGACCATGGTCGCGACGACGACGACGACGAGGATTCAGAGTCGTCTTTCGCATCATCATCCGCAACGTCCGCATCGTCATCGTCATCGTCGACGCGCGCGGCGTGACGTGACGCCCGCGGCGGTGGCGGACTCGAACGCGCGCGGTGAACGCATCGCGTCGACGTCCGACGTCGTCGACGACGACGACGACGACGACGCGCGACGACGGGCGTTGGCGCGAGAGATCGCGCGGGCGTCGCCGATTTCGTACACGGCGTCGCTCGCGGATTGCGCGTACGCGGTGGCGACGTCGTCGGCGACGATGCGCGTGCGAGATCGGAAAATATGCGCCCTCGTCGCGCGCGCCATCGATGCGGCGTGCGAGAGCGGACTGGACGACGAGGACGGGTCGTTGCTCGTCGCGCTCGCGTTGAAACGCGCCATCGAACGAAACGGGGACGATCGAGAGATTCACATCGTCGTCGGGTACGCCGCGGTGACGACGTACGACGCGGACACGGGGGAGAGACGACGCGAGGCGCGCGCGCGCGCGTGGCTCGATGTCGGCGGGAAAATCGTCGACGCGTGCGCGCCGGGACTCGCGTTGTGCGAAGCCGCGAGACGCGCGGGCGTCGATTACGACGACGAGGACGCGATGACGACCGAGTTTGGTCGAGAGACGTTACGCGCGAGCGCGTACGTGCCATCGATCGATCACTCGCGGGCGCTCGTCGTGCTCGGCGTCGCCGTGCCGACGGGCGGGTCCGTCGCCGCGGCGTCGGCGAGACGCGCGGCGCGGCGCGAGGGCGGACACGGACACGGATTGACCCTGCGTCCACCGCCTCGAGATATCGACGGCGCGGAGGAGGCGGTGCGTCGCGCGCGGTATTACCGCGAACGCGTGTTGGACGGTGGGATGATGGGAATCGAACGGTTTAAAGACGCGTCGCCGCCCGAGGCGCGCGCGTGTTTCGACGCCGTCGCCGACGCCGTCGTCGAGACGGCGGTGAGTCGAGAGGAGAGGATCGCGCGCGCGGCGAGAACGGCGTAGAAACGTTTTTTAGGAGTTATATATCATAGAGTTTGTGTATGCGTGTGTGTCGTCGCGCAAACGTCTCGCCGCTCGCCGCCGCGCTTTTTCGACGCCGCCGAGCGCGAATTGATGAAATCGCTCATGAAACCGTCACACGCCGACGCGCGCGCACGAATTCGACGCGTCGCGCGGACATGTCGTCGAATGACGCGAACGCGCGTCGTCGCGCGCGTCCGCCGCCGCCGCCGCCGCCGCCGCCGCCGTGGGTGGCGTCGGGAGCGTGTCCCGCGTACATTACAATCGACGGCGCGGCGCACCTCGCGTCGACGACGACGACGACACCGAGGACGGTGGGCGCGATGCACCACGCGGCGATGTGGACGCCGACGCCGTCGACGCGTGCGTACGTCCCGCCGGGGGCGCCGGGTGGGGGTGGGTATCGCGTGGCGGGCGCACCGGAGACGACGCGCGTCGGGACGGCGCGCGCGCGAGACGGCGGCGGCGACGCCGGGACGACGACGACGACGACGACGACGACGATGGGGACGGGTGGGGGTGGGACGGCGTCGACGGGGACGTCTCTTGGACGCGCGCGCGCGGCGATGGACGCGTCGGCCACCAAAAAGAGACGAACGTCGGCGTCGAACGACTCCGCCGCCGCCGACGTTTCGGAACTGCGACCGGCGGACCCGACGCGTTTGTCCGAGGACGTGCGCAAGTATCGCGAGGAACGCGCGAAACACTGGCCGAGCGATCGTAACGTCAGGGCAAAGTTGGAGGCGGGGGAGGAGGAACGCGCGAGTGAGGCGCGTCGGCGGCGGTTGAGGGAAATTTTAGCGAAACAACGCGAGATGGGACACTTTGAGGCGTCGCAGGAAATCGGAGAGGACGGCGACGGCGTCGTGGAGCCGCCGCCGACGACGACGGAGGGCGGCGGCGCGGCGTCGACCAAGGTGTGTCGATTTTGGTTACAGGGCGGGTGTCGCAAGGGCGCCGCGTGCGATTTCAAGCACGCGTCGGCGCCGAGCAGCGATCAACGCTGTCGATTCTTCGCGCGCGGGAGGTGTAAATCCGGGTCGAGGTGTCCGTTTAAGCACGAACTCGCGGAGAAAAAGACGACGTCGGTGGAGGGTGGGAATCCGCAGACGCTGTTGAAGAAGCTCTTGGACAAGGAGATTCGAAGAGACGAGGGGCGGTTGTTGCAACTGTTTCGATTCTTCGTCAATAACGACTTTTTCGCCGACGCCGGGTCGACGAAGGCGCTTTGGATGTTTCCGTGGGTGGACGAGAGCGTGAAAGTGGTCGATAAACGCGCGGCTCTGGCGTCGTTACCACCCGTGGACGACGAGGCGGACGAGGACGAGAGGAAAATCGCGGAGACGGCGCCGCCGCCTCGCGAAAAAGTCGCCGACGAGCATCGCCGGGAGCGTCCCGACATGGGCTTTTTCGCCGCGTACGACAGCGACGAGGGATCGGAGAGCGCGAGCGAGTGATTCGCGCATTTGTTGTAAGATACCGCAGGCTTTTCGCGAAACCTTGAATCAAAGCTATCGTTTATTCGTGTACATTCGTCGTCGTCGTTCTCTATCGTCTACTTCTATTGTTATAGTTTCGGTTATTGCGGTTATTGTATCTTTGCCCCTGATTCCCTCTCGCTCGCGGACCGCCGTGTTGCGTCGGCGCGTCGTGCGGCCCACCGCCGCCGCCGCGTCCACCATCGTCGTCGCTTCGTCGACGTTTCCCGAGATTGGACTGCGGCGGCGGCGGCGGCGGTTGCTGTCGGCGCGGTTGCTGCTGTCGCTCCCGCCCGTCCCTTTGATTTTGAGGCGGTCCCCGCGAGCGGTCGTCCTGATGCCGAGGCGGCGGTGGGTTTTGGCGACCGCCTCGCACCACGGGCTGGTCGCGACGAGATTGGTGATGGTCTCGCGGCGAGGGCGCCTGTTGCCGCGGCGGCGGACGCACCGCGCGCGCCTGCTGTTGAGGCTCGCGGTCTCGGTAATCTCTTCCGCGCCCGCCTCGTCCGCTTCGTCCGCCTCGTCCGCCTCGTCCGCCTCGTCCACGACGATCGTCTCGCCGTTGACTCGGTCCGTCCGCGCGTTTGTCCGACTCTGGCGTCGTCGTCGCCGGTTTTTCCTCGGTCGTCGTCGTCGTCGCCAGTTTTTCCTCCGGCGTCGCCTCGGCGCATTCTTTTTCCTCGACCGGTTTCTCCGTCTTCACCTCCGGCGTTTTCTCCTCGATCGGCGTCGCTTCCGCCTCCACCTCCGCCTCGGCGGGCGCCTGGTCGTCGGTGTCCGCCGCGCCCGTGTCCATGGCGTCCTCGACCGGGGCGGCGTCCGTCGTCTCGGGGGCGTTCACCGTCGCCGCCGCGCACGCCGCGCGCGCCTCCTCGGCGAGTTGTTCGAGCTCGCCTTCGATGGGTTCAATCTTCGTCGAGAGCACGTCTCGTCGCTCGTCCATCGCCTCGCCCTCGTTCTCGTTTTCCTTCTCCGGTTTCGGCGGACGCGGATCCGGCACGCCCAAGAGTTCCGGAATGACGCTCTCCAATCCCTCGGCGGTGATTTTCGGCAACAGGTGCATGTGGTCGGCGGAGATCAGTCGCAGCGCTCGCCAACGGAACACCGGATCGTTCACACGTCTGTATTGCTCCTCGACGTCTTGCGCGGGGTCCATCTCGATGATGCACGGACCGAAAAACTCTTCCAACGTCGGCGGTTTGAGCGCGTCGCTCGTGTCGCCCAAATTCCACAGTCGGTTGAGTTCGTCGTAACCGAAATCGTGCTTGAGATTCGGATCCGAGGGCGGGTATTGATCCGGCGGCCACTGCGAGTACTTTGGATCGTAATTCTCGGGCATCGGTTCCGTCTCAAAGTCGATGGGCGGTTTCTCAAAGCTCGGACATCCGTCCTCTTTCCATTTTCTCCACCCGGCTTCGTCCTCCACCAGCGACGAGACGAGCGTCGCCGTCGTCTCGGCGCCCGGTCCCGTGCGTTTCAACAGTTCCATCGCGCGATCGGACATCTCCTTGATCTCGTCGTCGACGACGTGCTCGGCGTACTTCTCCGTGCCCACGTGGTCGAGGAAAAACACGCACTGAATCAACACTTGGCGCCGAAACAGGTAATCCGTCATTTGCAGCGGCAACAGCCGACGCGCGGTGAGGAAACGCATGCCGATCAAATCCGCGATTTCCGATCCCACCGGCGCGTCCACCGTCATCGCCGTCTCACCGAGCGGGTGTTCTTCAAACTTTTCCAAGACGACGCGCAGCGCGGCGCAAAACGTGTTCCACGCGCCGTCCTTGGTCATCGTCTCGGGAGGATTTTGAAAGTAGAGTTGAAGCGACCAAAACGTCTTGTGAAACGCCTCGTCCGCGCCGAACGCGCCGGTATCGTCCGCGTCGACGACATCGTTCGCGTCGTCTTCCACCACCTGCACGTCGTCCGCGTCCATGGCGTCCCCATCGTCGCTCGCGTCTCGCACCCACGCCTCTTGTTCAAAAATCGGCGTCACGTTTGGATTCGGCGTCCCGCTCAAATTCAAACCCGAGCGATCGCTCACGCCCATCAACCAACTCATGAGCACAGAAGCTCGTCCCTTTAACCTCGCCTCGCGCATCCCTCGTCCCGCGCATCGCTTCATGAGCGCGATGAGCGTGCGAAGCGTCGTCAATTTCCCTCGTTTCCACACGCGCTCCTCGCGCATTCGACTCTTTCGCGTCTCGCACCAACACACGAGATCCAGCGCCTCTCGCAGCGTGCACGCCTCCATCATCACCTCGATCGTCGTGAACAACGGCGCACCGCTCACACCGCACGATTCCACGAGCGAGAGCGCGCTGTCGAGGAGTCTCGCCGCCACGGACGTCCCGAACGCGTCGGCGCGCTCCTCCGAGCTCCCAAAGTAATCCTCCTCCTCGTCCGAGATGACGGGCGCGCCCTCGGTCGTCGCGCGCATGAGCGCGACGCCGCGCTCGCGCGTCTCTCTCGCGAGCGTCACCGCGGCGCGATGGTAGGCGTGCTCGACGCACGGCGTTTCCGACGTCGGCAGAGGATCGTCCGCGTCGGGGACGCGCTCAAAGACGTTCGCGCGCGCGAGGGCGGCGGTGGACGACGTCGGGTCCACGGGCGCGGAACCGTTGCGCGCGAGGGAGAGGAGGGAGTCCTCGAGCGCGCGCGCGCGACGCGTGAAGTCGGACGTCAGCGCCATGGCGCGCGCGCGTCGGCGTGTGAAGACGGTTTTGAGCGACGGCGAGTCTCGTGCTACAAAAGCGTCGCGTCTAAAGCGCTAGAATCGAATGGCGCGCGCTGGCGCGCGTCTAAAAATGTACTAGAATGTGTGACGCTCACGGGTCTCGCTCCCATTCGTAGGGTTCGTCGGAGCCGGCGCGCCACTCGGCGACGGAGCGCTGGAGAAAATCATAGTCGGGCGCGTCGGCGGCGCGTAAACTTCGTGCGTGCGATAGCACCCGCTCGAAAAAGTCAACGTCGTCTTCGTAATCGTCCGGAACGCGACCGTCGTCGACGCCGAAGGGGGTGAGCAGGGCGGC
>Ga0181576_10002089_pt1 | contig 15114 bp, 10 predicted proteins | sample 101ome_22_FD_132464 | JGI IMG/M metagenome (GOLD analysis project Ga0181576, IMG submission 132464) | Coastal salt marsh microbial communities from the Groves Creek Marsh, Skidaway Island, Georgia - 101412BT metaG (megahit assembly) | ecosystem: Environmental > Aquatic > Marine > Intertidal... | reverse complement strand
TCATTGGGACCCGTCACTCCGAGCATGACGTACTGCTGCTTCGCCTCGCTCCAGTTGACGCGCTGTGCCCAGAAACGAGCGATTCCCACCAAGACCTCGAAACCGTATTCGGCCAGGTAGACCTTGTTCTGCGTGTGCTTAACGTAGTTGTAGATCGCATAGGCAATGGCGCCGTTACGGTGGATCTCCTCAAAGGTGATCTCCCACTCGTTGTGGCATTCCTCACCGTTCATGGTCACCATCGGGTAGAGTGCCGCTCCGTTCTTGAACCCCAGTTTCTCGGCGTTCTCAATGGCCTTCTGCAGGTGCTTGTAGCGATAGACCAAGAGCGTGTGCGCCACCTTTTGATCGGTTGTAGCCATATAGAACGGCAGGCAATACGCCTCGGTATCCCAGTAGGTACTTCCTCCGTATTTCTCACCTGTAAATCCTTTCGGTCCGATGTTCAGACGCGGGTCATGACCGTTGTACGTCTGATACAATTGGAAGATATTAAAGCGGATCGCCTGTTGGGCATCCATATCCCCTTCGATCACGATATCACAATCCTTCCAGATCTGCGCCCATCGCTCTGCGTGTGTCTTTTCTAAGGCTTCCGTTCCGGTGGAATGAGCCCAAGCCAATACATCGTGGCATTTCTGCTCCAGATCCTCCACGCGATGATCTCGGTTGGTACAATTCGCCACCCACTTCTGGATGCGGAATACATCACCCGGTTCGAAGGTTTTATTGGCCTGTACACCGATGAATTTCTTAGCGGTCTCCTGATGCCCGGTAAAAGGCAGGTCGCTACCATTCTTCTCGATCGAAAACTTCATCGCCGAGCCGAGGTGGTAGTCTAGTTTCTTGGTTTGAATCTCGAGGTACGCCTCGTTGTTTCCCGCGGTCTTCTTGACCTCTTCCCAGAACTTCACTTCGTAGTTCGAGTCCTCGTTCATGATGTCGCCATCGAGGTAGGGCTTGATGTGGATCTTCCCTTCGCCATCCAGGATCTTGATCTCATAGTCGACCACACCGAGTTCGCGGTTCTCCATGGAAACGAAGCGTTTGGTCTTCACTTCTACCTTTTCTCCAGAAGGCAAGGTAGCCGAAAACCGGCGATGCAGAATGCCTGTCTTCATGTCCAGCGTTCGCTCAAACGAATCGATCTTCATCGTATTGAGGTCTACCGGCTGGTCGTTCAAAACGATGGAAATGCCGATCCAATTGGTCGAGTTGATCACTTTGGCGAAGTACTCGGGGTAACCGTTCTTCCACCAGCCTACGCGAGTCTTATCGGGGAAGTAGATTCCCGCCATGTAGCTTCCCGAGTGGGTCGATCCCGTAAAGTCTTCTTCGAACGTGGCGCGTTGGCCCATGTGACCATTCCCAATGGCCATGAGGCTTTCGTACTTTCTATTGTTCTCGTCGGAATATCCGCGTTGGATGATACGCCAGGGATCCCTGACGACTAGATCACTAATGGGGTTCATAGGAGTTGAATAGCTTCGTGAACAGAAATCTCTGCAAGGGAGGGTCGGACGACGTCAGCGTCGCCGAGCACGGAGTTATCTCCAATGCCGACGGAGCGCATGCCTCCGGCCTTTGCGGCTTTAACACCTGCTTGAGCATCTTCGAACACTACGCAGTGCTCGGGTCGCTTTTGCAGGGCCTCGGCCCCTTTCAAGAAAACTTCTGGATGTGGTTTGCTGTGAGTAACCATAGAACCATCGACGACTGCGTCCAACAAATGGTCGATCTCGATCTGTTCCAGGATGAGTTTGGCATTCTTGCTCGCCGAGCCGAGTGCCGTGCGAACCCCTTGTGATCGGGATTCTTCTAAAAATTCTTTGGCTCCGGGAAGGACGTCCGCCGGAGTCAGGGTCTTGACCAATTCAAGGTACCAGTCGTTCTTCAAGGCCATGTAGCGTTCGATCTCTTCTTCGGAAAGTGTGAGGTCTCCCCATTCGAGAATGCGTTCGATACTACCTCGTCGACTGGCGCCTTTGAGTTGTTCGTTTTGTTCGTGCGTGAAATCCGTCCCAAGCTCTTGAGCAAGTCGACGCCAGGCCTGAAAATGGAAGCGAGCCGTATCTACCAGCACCCCGTCCAGGTCAAACAAGAAGCCGACCTGATCAGGACTGATATGCACGCTTCCGGTCATCGATCAGGCCACTTCGAGGATTTGCTTGTGCTTGATGTGATAATCGAACAGGTTTTGCACCGGATGCTTGATGATGCGTCCCACATTGCAGTCGCGCTTCTCCAATTCCTCTCGAAGAATATCCTCGAACAAGAACGCGATGGAACCGACGAAGCCAACCTTGTACTTGTGGTACTCGGCAAAGTTGGTCACGTGGATATCGATGAATCGCGCCATGCCCTCGCGGATCATTTCGATGACGTACGCATTGTCCTTATGGTCCGCGATGAACTTCATGTACGAAGCAAGGTAAACGTTCGCGTGCACATTGTTGTAGACCTGATTGAGCGTTTCGCTCCACTTCAAATCAAAACGCTGTTTGAAGTCATGGTACATTTCGGACGGTAGACGCTTGTAGAAATAGTCGGCCAGAACCTTCTTGCCATAGTAGCTTCCTGAAGCTTCGTCGCCAAGAATGAAGCCCAGCGCTGGTACTAGTTCAGTAACCTCATTACCATCAAAGAAGCAGGAGTTCGATCCCGTTCCAATGATGCAGCTGATGACTGGCTCGCCTTCGTACAGTGAGTAGGCCGCTGCGACCAAATCATGGTCAACATGGATCTCCGCAGCGGTAAACACCTCTGCTAATCCACGTTCAACGATCAAGTTGAGATGGTCACTTGAACAACCCGCGCCGTAGAAAAACACTCGGGTGATCTTATCCTTCACATCCTGAAGCTCGGGAGTTTTACTGAGCGTAGAACTCACAAAAGCGGTAGAATGGAAGTAGGGATTGAATCCTTGGGTCTTGAACTCGAGGGCGATCTCACCCTTCTCGTTCAGAATGACCCAATCGGCCTTGGTCGACCCACTTTCGACAATGGCAATCATATCTGGTTGGCTTAGTTCGGTAAAAGCTTAGAGTAGTTTCAATACATCAACCATACGTGATGAATAACCCACTTCGTTGTCATACCATCCGAAGATGCGAATCAGGTTTCCATTCACGCGAGTCAATTCGCTATCGAAAATGCATGAGTGATGGTTGGCAAGAATGTCAGAGGAAACCAATGGCTTCACGCTGTATTCCAATACTCCTTTCAATCGGCTGTCGGCGAATTTCTTCACCGCTGCGTTCACTTCTTCTGCCGTGGTCTCTCCGTCGATCAAGATCGTAGCCTCGGTCAAAGAACCGGATGGAACCGGAACGCGGATCGCGCTACCGTCCATCTTGCCCTTCAGCTCAGGGATCACCTTTCCGATCGCCTTAGCAGCACCGGTGGAGGTTGGAACCATGTTCTCAGCAGCAGCACGTGCGCGACGAAAATCCTTGTGAGGCGCATCCAACAATCGCTGGTCGCCGGTATAGGCGTGCGTGGTAGCGATGAAGCCCTTCTCGATCTTGTAGGTGTTGTGCAATGCATGCATCATCGGAGCCAAGCAGTTGGTCGTACATGAAGCCGCTGAAACAATCGTGTCGTCGTCGTTGATCACATCGTGGTTCACACCGAAAACGATATTCTTGATGTCCCCTCCCGCAGGAGCAGAGATCAATACTTTCTTAGCGCCTGCTTTCAAGTGAAGTCCGGCACTCTCTCGGTCGCGGAAGAATCCGGAGCACTCGAGTACCACATCAATATTCAACTCACCCCATGGCAAGGCTCCAGGGTCTTTGGAGGCGTACACTACGATCTCCTTTCCGTCGATGATGATGCTGTTGTCCGTAGCAGAAATATCGTGACCCTTGATCGGTCCGTAGACGGTATCGAATTCCAAAAGATGGGCGAGCATGGCTGGAGCTACCAAGTCATTGATCGCCACCACTTCCACTGAATTATCTTCTAGTAGGATGCGCATCACGTTTCTTCCGATGCGTCCAAATCCGTTGATGGCTATGCGTTTCATAATCTAGTTTTTCTTCGTTCTATGCAAACGTAATGAATCTTAGTGTATTTTGTACACTTAGTCTGAATTTCATATCTTTACGATCACAAACCATATTTTAGCAACCTCACTAAACCAACCGCAGTCCCATGGCGGAAAACCATCTTCCTCGACCCTCCAACCCCAACGTCTCAGTAGACTGTGTGGTCTTCGGCTTTGACGACGAAAAACTAAAAGTTCTGTTGATCGAGCAGGCCGTTACCGGAGAGTTCGCTCCGCAACTGGCGCTGCCCGGCGACCTTGTCTTTGAAGACGAGGATCTAGACACCGCAGCCGAGCGTGTTCTGAACGAACTTACCCACCTAAAAGGCATCTATCTAAAACAATTCAAAGCTTTCGGAGATCCCGACCGCGTAAAGAACCTGAAAGACCAAGAATGGCTTCGCACCGTTCGACAAGATCCAGCAGCGCGCGTGATCACCGTCGGCTACTACTCCCTGGTCAAGATGGAGGCCTATCGACCTGAGGCGGCGTCCTTCGCCGGTAAGGTCATCTGGCACGACGTGGATCAACTTCCGGAACTCGGATTTGACCACAACAATATCGTTAATGAAGCCCTGGCTCGCCTCCGTGAAGAGTTCGAGTTCAAACACATCGCCTTCGAACTTCTGCCTAAAAAGTTTACGCTCTCCATGCTCCAAAAACTGCATGAGATCGTTCTCGGCGTCGAGCTTGACAAGCGCAATTTCCGCAAGAAATTGAAGAAATCGGACATCCTCAAACCCCTAGAGGAAAAGCAAAGCGGCGTAGACCACAAGCCTGCTCAACTCTTTGAGTATGTGGCACCAAAGAGGTAAGTGTACTTTGGACACTTAGATATTTTTTCCCTATTATTGAAGCGCAAACCAACGTCTTCTCCTCATGAAACCAATGCGCACCCTTTTCATCGCGGCCTTTGTGGCCCTGTCCATCAGCGCCACCGCACAAGTAACGCTTGACCCATTCTTTGCCGGTCAGGATGATTCTATAACGGTATACTACGACGCCACTCAAGGAAACGGAGCCTTGGCAGGTCAAACCACAGTCTACGCCCATACGGGAGTGATCACAACAGCGAGTACCGGACCGACCGACTGGAAATTCGTGCAAGGAAACTGGGGCACAGTTGATCCGAATGTGCTCATGACCGATGAAGGCAACAATGTTTTTTCGATCAGCTATGACATTGAAAGCTTCTATGGCTATCCAGTAGGTACGGAAGTACTCAGCTTGGCTTTTGTTTTCCGCACCGCCGATGGCTCGATCGTAGGTCGTACCGCCGCCGGAGGTGACATCTTCGTGCCGCTTTACGACGGATATGGCGCTGTACTCCTGAACCCGGGAGCAGAACTCCAGATCATTGACCAACACCAGACCTTCGAGGTGGAAGCCCTAGCCTCTGACCCCAGCACCATGCGTATCTGGGTGGATGATAGTACGGTAGCCGAAGACAACAATGTCACGGAACTCAACTACACGCTCAACACGATCAACTTCGGTCCTGGAGCACACTACATCATCTTGGAAGCGACCGATGGCAATGAAACCATCCTTGACAGCAGTCGCTACCTCTTCCGTGAACCAACTGTATACGAGGCTCTTCCCGCCGGTATCTATGACGGCGCCAACTACATCAACGACAGCACCGTACAACTTTTGCTCACCTGTCCGATCAAGGAATTCGCGTACGTCATCGGCGACTTCACCAACTGGGAAGTGGATCCCAACTACGCGATGAAACGATCCCTTGACACCTCCTCCTTCTGGATCGAGATCAGCGGTTTAGAACCGGGAGTTGAGTACCGCTATCAATTCGTGGTGGGCGAGGACCTGATTCGCATTGCAGATCCATATACCCACAAGGTTTTGGACCCATGGAACGACCCTTGGATCCCCGAAGAGAGCTACCCGAACCTTATTGACTATCCTACCGGATTGACCAACGAACCTGTATCGATCTTAGAGATCAATCGCCCTGAATACCCTTGGGACACGACCGTCCAATTCGAGCGACCTGCCCCTACCAATCTGCGCATCTATGAATTGCTGATCCGCGACTTTACGGAGGAGCGTACCTATCAATCAGTCATCGATTCCATGGCCTACTTGAAGCGCCTCGGCATCAACGCCATCGAGCTGATGCCAGTCAACGAATTCGAAGGCAACAACAGCTGGGGATATAACCCATCGTTCTATTTCGCACCGGACAAGTACTACGGGCCAGAGGAAAAACTCAAGGAACTCATCGAAGAGGCTCACCGAAACGACATTGCCATCATCATCGACATGGTGCTAAACCATTCGTTCGGGCAGTCGCCATTGGTCAGACTCTTCTTTGACGGCCCCTCTAATAACCCTTCGGCCGACAACCCGTGGTTCCGCCAGGACCCGGCACACGACTTCAACGTAGGGTACGACATGGACCACGAAAGTCCGTACACCCAAAAATTCGTGGATGATGTGATGCGCTTCTGGGTGGAGGAATACCATGTTGACGGCTACCGCATGGACCTTTCGAAAGGCTTCACCAACAACGTGACGCTAGGCAATGTAGGAGCCTGGGGACAATACGACGAGACGCGTATCGATCTCCTCACACGCATGGGTGATGAGGTCTGGGCAATCGACCCCAGTGTGTACATCATCTTGGAGCACTTCGCCAATAACGACGAGGAAGAAGAACTCTCAAACCGAGGCTTCATGCTGTGGGGTAACGCCAACCACGACTACAACGAGAACACGATGGGCTACGGCGCCAGTTTGGGATGGTCGTCGTACCAAAACCGAGGCTGGGATGACCCACACTTGGTGAGCTATATGGAAAGCCACGACGAGGAACGCTTGATGTATCGCAACAAGCAGTATGGCGATGCCGTGGAAGGGTATGATACCCGAAAGACATGGACGGCTTTGAAGCGCATGGAACTCGCCACCGTTTATTTCCTCTGCACTCCCGGACCCAAGATGTTCTGGCAATTCGGCGAAATGGGATACGACCTTTCGATCAACCGATGCGAGAACGGAAGCATCAGCGAAGGTTGTCGACTTTCTCCGAAACCACCGCGCTGGAATTATTTGGAAAACACCGATCGCAAACGCCTCTTCGAAGTGTATGCGGCGATGAATCATCTTCGCGAGACCTATGACGTCTTCGCCACCACGGATTACAGCATGTTCCCGGTTGGCGATGTGAAGAGCATCAAACTCGAAAGCGCCAACATGAACGTAGCTACGATCTGCAACTTCGCCATGACCTGGCAAGAAGCAACCGTCACCATGCCGCATACCGGTACTTGGCACGAATACTTCACCGGCGATTCGATCGAGGTGACCGGCACGACCTTCGACTTCAACCTGAGCATTGGAGAGTATCGACTCTATACCGACGTGCGATTGGATACGCGTGAGATTCCAGCTGGGATCGCGGAGACAGAAGATGACAAGCTATTGATCTACCCCAACCCTGCGACTGAAAAGGTCTTTATGCAGGCAGGCTCCTACCAAGGAAGTACTCAAGTGGAACTCATCGACATCACCGGTCGCGTGATCCAAAGCACGATGCAACAAAGCAACGGCTCGATCTCGATGGACGTTTCTAATGTGGAATCAGGAAGCTACCTCGTGCGGGTACGACAAGGCCAGAAGGTGCGTCAAGAGGTTGTGATCATCGATTGATCAGCCCTTATACTCTTTCTGGAACCAAGATCCGCCTACAGCGAATACGTTGTTCAACGCTAGAAAATCAGCGCTGGTTTCTCGTGTGATTCCACCCGTTGGACAGAAGGCAACGTCTCCAAATACTTGACCGTAGGCCTTGAGCGCCTTCATTCCTCCAAAGAGGTCAGCAGGGAAGAACTTCAAGGTATCGAGACCCATTTCAACAGCCCGCATGATCTCACTGGGTGTGGCTACTCCTGGTAGGTAAGGTAAGTCCGAACGCTCCATAACTTGGTGCAACTCCGGCGTCAAACCCGGACTCACCATGAAGTCGGCTCCGATGGCCACCAATTGAGCCACCTGCGCTTCCTGCGTCACGGTTCCAGCTCCGATCAACACATCGGAACCATAGTTCTGCTTCAAAGCTTGGATCGCCTTTATCCCTTCCGGGGTGCGCAACGTGACTTCAATACACCGCACATCCTGCGCGATCAAAAAGTCCATGAACGCCTTCGGGTCGTCATTAGGTCCAAAGGTCACCACGGGCACAAGCGTGTGCCCTTCCATGACCTGTCGAATGTTGTTCTGTTTTGCCATATCAAATGATGAATGAAGCGCCTTCTTCGCTCTCTGTGGTCAACGGTCGTAGACGGTTCCAAAGTTCGCGCCCTACTCCAAATGAATCCTTCGGCTCTGCGGCCTGAACTTCCCGTTTTTCTACTTCTTCGATGTTCTCGACGTTCAGCGTTCCCGTCTCGGCATTGAGTTCGATCACGTCACCGGTCTTCAACTTGGCGATCATTCCACCCTTGGCCGCTTCCGGACTCAAGTGGATCGCCGCTGGCACCTTGCCTGAAGCGCCTGACATACGACCATCCGTGACCAAGGCCACCTTGTAGCCTTGACCTTGCAACAGACCCAACGTGGGGGTCAACTTGTGCAATTCCGGCATCCCGATGCTCTGTGCTCCTTGGTTACGCACCACAACCACACAGTCCTTGCTCAGCTCTTGGCGCTTGAAGGCATCGATCACGTCGTTCTGATCTTCGAAGACAACGGCCGGGGCTTTCACTACCCAATGCTCCTTGGCTACGGCACTCACTTTGATCACCGAACGACCCAAGTTTCCTTTCAAAAGCTTCAGTCCGCCGATGCTGTCGAAGGGCGCATCGACTCCGCGAAGTACATCTTCATCCAACGACTTCTCCGGAGCATCTCTCCACTTCAATTCGCCTTTGTCTAGATACGGCTCTTTGGTGTAGGCCTCAAGACCTTCTCCCATGCACGTCTTCACATTCTCATTGAGGTAGCCGCCTTCACGAAGGGTCTTCATCAAGTAACCCATACCTCCACAGGCTTGGAAGTGGTTGATGTCGGCCTTTCCGTTCGGATAGACACGCGTCAATAGCGGTGTCGCCTCAGAAATATCGTTGAAATCGTCCCAATCGATGATGATACCCGCGGCACGCGCGATACCGATCAAGTGGATCGTATGGTTCGTAGAACCTCCCGTTGCACACAGCCCCACGATGGCATTCACCACGCTCTCCGGACTCATCACTTCGTACAAGGGAATGTACTCGCCACCCAGCCTTGTGATTTCCGTCAAGCGCTTCACGGCATAGTCATTCAATGCCTCACGCAACTCGGTCCCCGGCGTGACAAAGGAAGATCCCGGAAGGTGAACCCCCATGATCTCCATGAGCATCTGGTTGCTGTTTGCCGTGCCGTAGAACGTGCACGTTCCTGCCGAGTGATACGATGCCGACTCTGCCTTCAGCAGTTCATCGCGACCGATGCGTCCGGCGGCATACTCTTTTCTCCAGTGCGCTTTTTCGTCGTTGGTAATGCCCGCCTCCATAGGTCCTCCCGGGATGAAGATGAACGGAAGGTGACCAAAACGCAGCGCTCCGATCATCATACCCGGAACGATCTTATCGCAGATCCCGAGGCACATTCCTCCATCAAACATCGCGTGGGACATACCCACCGCAGTCGCTAGTGCGATCACGTCGCGACTAAAGAGTGAAAGCTCCATGCCCGTTTGGCCTTGGGTCACTCCATCGCACATCGCAGGAACACCCGAAGCCACTTGCGCTACCGCACCGTACTTACGGGCAGATTCGCGCAACTTGGGAGGATAGTCCTCATAGGTCTTATGCGCACTGAGCATGTCGTTGTAGGCCGTAATGATGGCCAGGTTCGAACGCTCATTCTTGCTGAGTACCATCTTCTCATCGTCTGCACATGCAGCAAAGGCGTGCGCCAAGTTGCCACAAGCAAGGTCGCCCCGTTGGACGGTGTTCTTTGCCTCAGCGTGCATCAGGTCGATGTACTCTTTTCTTGATTTTTCCGAACGCTTCTTGATCCGCTCGGTGATCTCTTTTATACTTTGATTCATACTGTCTTTATTCTGTCCAATGGATCTCGATCGGGGCTTGCTTCTGGTGCAAAAAGCCTTGGATCGGATAGGGTCGATACAGTTCGAGTTCCATCGCTTCGTCCAAAATAGATTTCTTATCGCTGCCGTAGCAATGCAGGATCAGATGACTGGCATCCAACAAGGCTCGGCGGGTAAAGGTGATGCGACGATGCTGAGCGGTCACGGGATCCGTGATCATGAGCACACGCTCGTTTTGCACATCCATTCCATCATCCAACTGCGGCGACTCCGGAAAGAGGCTCGCCGTATGTCCATCGCCACCCATACCGAGTAATACAACCGTGAACGGCCGAGGTAGTTCTTCTACCGCCTGCTTTGACAGCCTCAGGTTGCGCTCGATGTCTTCCGAATCCTGCACCAGGGGAATGAACTTCGCCTTGGACGCCTTGTCTTTCAGCAACAGTTCTTTGACCATTCCTCCATTCTGATCAGCGTGTCCATCGGGCACGTAGCGCTCATCTACGAGGGAGACGACCACATTCGACCAGTCGAGGTTGGCACGTGAGAGTCGTTCAAAAAGTCCTTTCGGTGTAGATCCACCGGACACTAGCAGCGACGCCCGGCCGCGCTTGTCAATATCCGCCTTGAGGGCAGCGGTGATCTGTGCTGTGAGTTCGTTTTCGAGTGCTTCTCTACTTATCATTCGCCTCCGTTTGCACTTTCAATACATGACGCGACTTCACCCAGTGGGTTCCTTCCTCCATCACGCGATCTCCAGGGCCCCATGAGCCGGCTTCGTAAAGAATGTTTGGCATGTTCTGTCCTGACCAATGCTCAAAGATGGTTCCAGCCCATTGCCAAGCGGCCTTCACCTCGTCGCGTCGCATGAAGAGCGTTTGGTTACCACGAACCACATCCATCAAAAGGCGCTCGTAAGCTTCTGGGAAGCGATCGTCAAAATGCTCGGCGTAATCCAATTCTAGGGAGAAAGGCTTATAGCGGTATCCACCCGGACCCGGCACCTTGACCATCTGCACCAATTCGATGCGCTCTTCCGGTTGAAGGCGGATCGTGAGGCGGTTGTTCTCGATGTACTTCTTCTCCGGGAAGATGTTGTGCGGTACGTGCTTGAAGTTGATCACGATCTCCGAGTAGCGGTGCGGCATGCGCTTGCCTGTACGGAGGTAGAAAGGAACTCCACCCCATCGCCAGTTGTCGACATAGGTCTTCAGCGCTACGAAGGTCTCCGTCTCCGAATCGTATTTCTCGATGTCCTCCAAGTAAGAGGGTAACTGTCCCTCGTCGGTGCGGCCGCGCGTGTACTGTCCGCGTACCACATCCGTCTTGATCGTTTCGGCCGTGTAAGGGCGAAGTGCCTTGAGCACCTTCAGTTTCTCATCGCGCACCTGGTCGGCATCCAGCACGATCGGTGGCTCCATAGCGATCAAGCACAAGAGCTGCAAAAGGTGGTTCTGCACCATGTCGCGCAACGCACCGTAATTGTCATAGAATCCACCACGTGTTCCCACACCGATGGACTCCGCCACGGTGATCTGGATGTTGTCGATCTCTTGGGCGTTCCACGAGCGCTCGAAGATGTTGTTGGCAAAGCGCAAGACCATGAGATTCTGCACCGTTTCCTTGCCCAGGTAGTGGTCGATGCGGTAGATCTGCTCTTCCGAGAAGAACTTCGCCACCTCATCGTTGATCTCCTCCGAGCTCTGCAGGTCGCGACCTACCGGCTTCTCGAGAACCACACGGGTTTCTTTCGTGATGTATTTACGATCGGACAGGAACTCACAGATGGAACCGAAAGCGGAGGCAGGCGTAGCGAGATAGAAGACACGGATAGCATGCTTCGACTTCGCGAACCATTCTTTGGCGTACTTGCTCTCTTTTCCCGTTCCGGGGGCGATCGCTCCGATGGAAATCATCTTCAAGAGTCGCTTGAGAACATCCGGGTCGATGTTCTTGACGTACTCTTCCATCTTGGCCTTGAGGGTCTCCTGAAATTCCTTCTGTGTCTTCTCTCGGCGAGAAACGGCCAGGATTCGGCTATCGTCGTTGATCTGTTGCTCATTCAATCGATGGTAGAGCGCAGGATAGATCTTTCGATAGGCCAGGTCGCCTTCACCCCCGAATACAATCAGGTCGAAGTCGTCCATTTGTTGATGTTGATTGGCTGTCATAATCTATAGGTTCGACCAAAAATAAGTAGACTTAGTGTAGTTTTTACACTAAGTAATGATTATTTGCATTTCGACGCTGGAAATTAATACTCGCTTAATATTGTCGCGCCGTTGTTCCGCTTGAAAATTAAGGATTGAAATTCAATGGACTGGATCGAAGTAGGATACTTTGGATTATTTGTAGCGACCTTTCTTGCTGCAACGGTCATTCCATTCAGTTCTGAAGCCATTGTCGGCACCATGATGGCGGGCGACTTCGATCCGTGGATGCTGCTCTTGGTAGCCACAGCGGGCAATACACTCGGCGGCATGACTAGTTTCGGTCTAGGCTATCTCGGCAATTGGCGGGCCTTGAGTCGCTACCTCCGCGTCAAAGAAGAAAAGGTAGAACACTGGAAGACCACCGTCGACAAGTATGGCGCCTATACCGCCCTCTTGTGTTGGACGCCCTTTATCGGTGACGTCATTGGCGTAGCGCTCGGAATCTTCAAAGCCAATATCTGGCGCACCGCCTTCTGGATGACGGTGGGGAAGGGAGTTCGGTATGCGGTGATTATTTGGTTGCTCTCTTGAGGCGCGAGGAGCTAGGCACTAGTCATCAATTCATTTGAATTTTCTTTGGGCGTGCTCTCGCCTGCGGCGAGATCGGGCTATCCGCGCTACACGGTAGCTTGCTCCTATCCCTGCCCGTTCCGGTTCAGGCGGGCGCTCGGGGTGACCCCCTCACATACGTTCGGGCAAGCAGCCAACACCGCTTCACCACACACTAAACCGTCCACTGTTCACTCCCAAACTGTTCACCGATCACCACTTGACTATTTCCCCACCCTCTACTTCACCTGAAGTACTTCCTCAAGGCTGTCTATCGCCTTCTCCAAGGTCGAGATGTTGGTGAATACCAAACTGAGTCTCTCATTGCGTTCGCGGATCTGAACGCGGTTTGCATTCTCTTGTACGAAGCGAATGACCTTTTCGAACTTGGGGGACTGGAAATAGGTCGAGGTTTGATCCGGCAGGAAGTAGCCGATCAGCTTTTTGCTCTTGTACACCACCTTCTCGAATCCGATGTCTTTTCCGGCCCAGATCAGACGTTTTGATTTCAACAGTCGCTCTACCGATGGCGTGATCGGTCCGAAACGATCTTCTAAGCCTTCGGTGAATTCTTCCAACTCTGCCTCGTTGTTCACATCGGCCAGCTTGCGGTAGATGGCCATCCGCTCGGTGATGTTGTTGATATAATCGTCCGGAATGAGCACTTCGAGGTCGGTCTCGAGTTGACAGTCCTTGACGTACTCGCGGTCTTTGTCTTCCTTGAACAACTCCTTGAACTCGGTTTCCTTCAATTCCTCCATCGCCTCTTCCAGGATCTTCTGATAGGTCTCATACCCGATGTCGGTAATGAAGCCACTTTGCTCGCCCCCCAACAAATTTCCTGCACCACGGATGTCGAGATCGCGCATCGCAATGTTGAAACCACTGCCCAATTCACTGAACTGCTCGATCGCGATCAATCGTTTGCGGGCTTCTTGGGTCAAGGAACTCAATGGTGGACACAACAGGTAACAAAAAGCCTTTCGGTTGCTTCGTCCTACCCGGCCGCGCATCTGGTGCAGGTCGCTGAGTCCGAAGTTTTGCGCCTGGTTGATGATGATGGTATTGGCGTTCGGAATGTCCAGTCCACTTTCGATGATCGAGGTGGAAACCAACACATCAAAGTCGCCCTCAATGAAGCGCAGCATGATGTCCTCCAATTGATGACCTTCTAATTGTCCGTGAGCAAACTCTACGGTCGCTTCGGGAACGATCTTCTTGATCATAGCACAGACCTCACCGATGTTCTGGATACGGTTGTGGATGAAGAAAACCTGCCCGTTCCGTGTCAACTCAGCATAGACGGCATCCTTGATCACCGCTTCATTAAACGTGTGCAACTCAGTCTGAACCGGATAGCGGTTGGGCGGCGGGGTGTTGATGATGCTCAGGTCGCGTGCCCCCATCAGTGAGAACTGTAAAGTCCTTGGGATTGGAGTAGCCGTCAGCGTGAGGGTATCCACATTGACCTTCATCGTTTTGAGCTTGTCTTTCACAGATACACCGAACTTCTGCTCCTCGTCGATGATCATCAATCCGAGGTCCTTGAACTTCACATCCTTGCTGACCAAGCGGTGTGTACCAATGAGGATGTCGATCTTGCCTTCGGCGAGTTTTTGGAGCGTTTCTTTTTGCTGCTTCGCCGAGCGGAATCGGTTGATATAGTCTACCGTAACCGGAAACTCTTTCAAGCGTTCCCGGAAGGTCTTGGCGTGCTGCATCGTGAGGATGGTAGTAGGTGCCAAAACCGCGACTTGCTTTCCATCGGTGGCCGCTTTGAAGGCCGCTCGAATCGCTACTTCCGTCTTGCCGAAACCCACATCACCACAAACCAATCGATCCATCGGATAAGGCTTTTCCATGTCGGCCTTCACCGCTGCGGTAGCCTTCTCCTGATCGGGGGTGTCCTCGTAGATGAAGGAACTCTCAAGTTCTGTCTGCAGATAGGTATCCGGATGATAAGCAAAGCCCTTTTTCATCTTTCGCTCCGCGTAGAGCTTGATCAAGTCATAAGCGATCTCCTTGACCTTCTTCTTGGTCTTATTCTTCACGCTCTGCCAGGCATTCGAACCCAACTTGTTGATCTTCGGTGGCGCACCTTCCTTTCCTACATACTTTGAGATGCGGTGCAAAGAGTGAATGCTCACATAGAGTACATCCCCGCCCTTGTAGATCAGTCGGATCGCCTCCTGCATCTTGCCATTGACATCGATCTTTTGGATGCCCGAATACTCGCCCACACCATGGTC
>Ga0181576_10002081_pt1 | contig 15136 bp, 9 predicted proteins | sample 101ome_22_FD_132464 | JGI IMG/M metagenome (GOLD analysis project Ga0181576, IMG submission 132464) | Coastal salt marsh microbial communities from the Groves Creek Marsh, Skidaway Island, Georgia - 101412BT metaG (megahit assembly) | ecosystem: Environmental > Aquatic > Marine > Intertidal zone... | reverse complement strand
TGGAACCTAGTCATCGTCGGCTCGGGCCCGGCCGCGCTTAGAGCCGCTATTGCCGCAGCCGATGCTGGAACAACACCTCTGCTTCTAGAATCCTCAGGAATTGGCGCGGGAACGGCGGGTACAGATCTATCTGGACTTGCAGTTTCGATAGACGGAGTTAGCTCAACCGCTCATCGCGACGACACAATTACTGTAGGTGGAGAATCAACCGACAAGGTTGCAGCTGCAAGGGTTTGTGGAGAATCTCTCAGCGTCCTTGCCGAATTGGAAAGATGGGGGTTGGTACTCCGTCGCCGAGAGGGTGGCTTACCTCACGCTACTCAGGTTGCAGGACACAGCATGCCAAGAATGACCGGCTGTGGAGACGCAACTGGACGAAATATCACTCGCATCCTAGAAGAACAGGCGATGAAAAGAGGAGTCGTTCGACGTTCTGACATCCAAGTCATGTCCTTGGTAATGGACGGAAAGCAAGTCAGAGGGTTGACCGCTTATGACTCAAACTCTGGCGATGTAATCGGAATTCAATCCAAGGCGGTAATTCTTGCTACATCAGGCCATCAAGGTATTTGGTCGAGCCCATCAGGAGGGGCAGGCTTGGGTTCTGCACTGATTGCAACCGCCGGACTGTCTCTGGCCGGGATGGCAAATAACCCAACACACCCGCTTACAGTAAGGGGAACAGATCTCAACATCACAATTGATGTTCTTGGGGTTGGAGGTAGAGTTAGAAAATCCAGCGGGGAGGACGTTGACCCAAGCGAAGTTGGCGAAGAAGATTGCATTCTGGATCTGAGAGGCTTGGAATCTGATGCGAAGCCTTGGTTCTCTAACACTCGAAACAGAGTAAAGGACAGAACAGGACTGGATATATCCAGAGATGTTATTCCAATAACAAAAAGCATTGCAACAACCACAGGAGGAGCCCCTGTGGATGAGCATGGGCGTGTCACCTTCTCTAGAGGTAAGAAGTGGGCAACTGGGCTCTATGCTGCGGGGCGCTCTGCGCACAATGGTATGCACGGAGAGGGAATTCTCCCGGGCAATCAAATGCTTGATGATTTAGTAGGCGGAAACCACGCTGGAAGCCATGCTGGGGCTTGGGTAAAAGACGCCTCCTTTGGTGGCTCAACTTTAGTCGAGAAAGCAGTTGTAAAATCCTCAAAGAGAGTGGACACTTTGAAATCAGGAAATGGGGTTTCAGTCGGACAAGCTTCTGCTACCCTATCCTCCGTGATGGCATCTTGTACAAACGGGTCAAGAGACGAATCTTCCCTCAAGGCCGCAGCAGATGCTATCTCTGAAATGAAGAAAAATGGAATCAAAGTAACCGATCAATCAACTGTCATGAATACCGAGATGTGTTCAGCCCTGAATCTACAGGGAATGCTAACGTTGGCAGAAAAGATTGCAAAATCTTGAGGTCATGTAATGAGTGGAGAACCAACAATCTTCACACGCATAATCAACGGTGAATTACCCTGTCACAAGGTGTACGAAGACGAACTAATCATTGCTTTCCTAGATATACAACCCCTCACAAGAGGACATACATTGGTCATTCCAAAAGAACCAGCACCTTCCATGGATCAATTGAGTTTAGATTCCGCCGCGGCTCTTGGCAGGGCTTTGCCGATAGTAAGCAGAGCAGTACTCAAGGTGACTGGAGCCACGGCTTACAACCTAATCCAAAACAATGGCCAAGAGGCAGGGATGTCAATCCCCCACGTCCATATTCATATCATTCCACGATACCCTGACTCAACTCACTCATTCCTTTGGAAATATGGAAAGATAGACCAAGACGACGCAAAAACTCTCGCTGAAAGCATATCAGCGGCCACAGAGTAGAATCGGTGTATTCTCAACCCCTTGCACCCTCCGAAGCGTCGTGTCTGACTCAGAAGCCGCGCCTGAGATACTCCCAGAGTTGTCAGAAAGCGCGACTAGATTGAAGCGAGATAAACTGACTCGAGTTCCATACAATCACGAAGGAAAGCACCCCGGAAAGAGATGGGCTCAACTAGCACTAGATTTCATGTTTGAATTGGGTAATAAAGCAATTTTCAGGCGATATGACGCCGACCCAACCCCTTCCGCAGAAGGGGGCGTTATCTATGTTGCAACTCACATCAATGGACTGATCGACCCTATGGTAATTACTCGAGTCCAAAATAAGCGAGTGATTTCACTCGGCCGCCATGATTTGACCACCCGCCCAGTAATCGGATGGTGGTCGAGAAGATTTGGAACGCAACCTGTTCTCCGTCGAGCAGAAGTAGAGGCCGGAGTTGTAGATGCCGATTTTGCGAGATACATGAACGACAGGGGTATGTTGACTGTGGCCTCTTGTCTTGCAACAGGACATTCTGCTGTTGTTATGCCAGAGGGTAAGTCGCATCAAGACAGCAAACTCCATGCATTACGAACAGGATCATCACGTGCCGCTCTCGCTTCTGCTGCTATTGCAGACGAGAAGGGTTTACCCGCACCAGTAATCCAAACTGTTGGTTTGCATTGGCGTACTCACCATTGGCTACGAACTGATAATTACGTAGAGTTTGGCGAATCTATTGAGATACCATCGATATACTCGGCTGAAGATCGTACTCGTCTAATTTCAGGGGAATGGGTAGAGCCAAGCTATGAAGAAACCAGAAAATTACGTGATCGAATATTCGATGTATTATCTCCAATGACTCCCGATGCACCGGATTGGGAAACTTTCCGTTCGTGGAAGCTATTGGCCCATATTGGCGCAAACAAAACCAAAACCCCACTTACGACGTTGGCTGAGGAAGTCCGAGCCACTAGAGAAGTCAGAGAAAGTATTGGTAGAGAAGAAAATAATCCGATGATTAATCAAGCAAAAGAAGCCGCTGAAATTCTCCACAAAAATGACTTGTATGCCACATCTCTAGATTCTTCAAATCGCTTACGAGAAAAATCGATTTCAGAACATCTCTTGGGACTTCTTGGGTTACTACTGATTGTTTCCACATTGCCAATCACTCTTCCTTCATCAGGACCACAATGGGGTCTTGCAAAATACATGGCCGAAGGTAGTGATGAGGGATTGGACTCTCGTACAACTTATTTCATGCTTGCAGGAATGTTTTCACCGATATTTTTCTGGCCCCCCATGGCATTATTGGGCACCTATCTGTACGCAGGCATATCGCTACAATTAGTTACCCTGTACACATTCATTTTGCTCATGCTCGCCTTTTATCTGGCCGCCTCAATCGCATTAACCGGCTATGATTTGTGGGCTGATTCTGCAACTGCATCGCGTCGTGTGAAACTGAGTAAGAGTAGCGAGGGAGAAAGATTTCACGAACTCGTAGAAAATATCTCTTCCAGACTCGGCGCTCTCAAATAGGACATCCAATAGGCCCTATTGATGGATGGCAAGTCGGCGGCTAGTGCGGTTAAGGATTGGCTAGCCAGAGAGAAACTGGAATCTAGAGAAGTTACAGATGCTCAGGCACTCATTCATCTGCACGTAAAATACCCACCAACGAAACAAGGACACGTCTTCAATGTGGTAATTCCAAAGAACCGCGATTTAGTCCTAGTATACTCGATTACCAGAGTAGATGAGGGGCAACAAAACGAGATGCGCGACCATGGAAAAGAGGACCCTGATGCTTGGGAGAAATGGCTTCATGACACTAGAATCCAACTGACTCGTTCTAACCTTGATTGGGTCCTCCACGTTGGAAAGCCAAAGGACGATTTACCAGGTCCATTACAAGCATTCAATCTTTCAAGACCAATATGGTTTGATGGTCTAAGCCAGAATGAATTTATGCAGACAATGAGAAGTGTGTGGCTTTCCAAACTGGAACTAATTCATCAAGTGAAATACGCCTATGGAAAGGGGATTGGTAAACCCGGCAAGGTCGATGATTGGGAAGCAAAGAAAGCCAAACAAAGTACAACTAAGCTCCCAAAGAATGAACCGAAAAGCCACTCAATCGATACCGACGAGACAGGCGGCTTCGGGAGCGAATTCGACCCCGCGGATTGGGTTTGAATCTTCGCTAGAATGGGACGAAATTTCCTGTTTGTCCTAGGGTGAATGGATGACGCGTGAGCGTGTAGGTTAAGTATTCAAAGAAACCAACAAGTATTGTTGTAGCAGCAATGCTGGAGGGAATGAGATGGAGACAAAGAAGGTAAGGAGTAGCATGACACTGGTTCTCATCATGGTGATGAGCCTGTTTGCTACGTTAGAATTCTCAGATAGAGCAGAAGGAAGCGAGATAGTTGTAACAGATGCGATACAGATAGTCGCGAGTGGAACTCACAACGACAGAATGGTTGCAATGGATGCCGACTCAATGGGTAACACGCACTTCGTATGGAGTAGAAACACCCAACACCTATACTACAAAATGCTCGATCCTAGAGGAGAAGTTCTAATCGATGAAACCCAGATCTCCAATCCTGGCACACACCGTGCTAATCATCCAGATATCGCTGTAGATCACGCTGACAAGGTTCACATCGTTTGGACTGACAAATCAGGTCAGTGGACCATATTCTACACTCTCCTAGACCCAGCCCAAGACGACCAAGATGGTAGCGCGGGTTTAGATGCCGTACTTTCGATTATCAATGACGAAGAAATAGCCAGCCACCAACAGAATCGTGATTGGCCTGCTGTAGCTGTAGACTCTAAGAACAATCCACACATAGTTTGGGAAGATTCCTACGAACCACTCGACAAATTTTACCAACAGCCCCAGATTTACTACTCAATGCTGGAAATCGACCGTCCAGGCCGCCAAGCAATTGTTGCAATAGGAAACACACTCCTGACTCCAATTATCGGACACAAGGGCCACCCAGATATTGCAATCGATGCTGATGATTTCGTACAGATAGTCTGGGACGACACTCGCGGCGGTAAGGTGGAGATGGTCGCACCAATCGATACATCCGGGTCGATGAACACTGAATGGGCCGACATGTGCGTTGTATTCTATGGAGGAAACTTCGCTAGTGGAGGCGCATTCCAAGGACTGAAGCCAATGCTCGAAGACGGTAACATTACCGTATTCGAAACACTCTATGCACTCAGTGGAAACTGGCCATCAGCAGCCACCTCTGGTAACTGTGCTACCGCATACCAAACAGGAGGCTCTGGAAGCCAAGGACCACGCACTACACACTTAGGCCAGACTCCGTTAGACGATTCTGGTGGCATTCGATATCTAACTGAGGTAGTCTATGATGGCCAAGCAACGAACCTTCCTCAAGACGGAGGTTATTACTCGGAATTCTGGGGCCCAGGTACAACTTGGGCCTGCCTGTCTTGGAGAGATGCGCAAGGACGCATGGGTAATGCAGCAAACCCACCAACACAGCTGGATCACAGATGGAACCCGAATGCAACCAAGATTGTAATTCCAATTTCAGACGAAGGCCCATACGGAGGGGATCCAGCACAGGCCTCTGATGATATTCAAAGTATCAATGAGGCACACGATGCTTGTGTAGAGGCAGGAGTCGTTCCTGTACCGCTGTTAGCCGCAGGTTGGGGCCAAGGCTCTACAGAAGTAGGATCTCACATGCAAGACCTTGCTCAGTGTCCAAACGGATTCGTCTCAGTCGGGACAAGAACCTGCCCAGGATCGACACTAAGGAACACAGATGCAGGCGGAAAGATGTACAGCTTCCCTACCTCATCAGGTAGTGCAAGCGAACTTCAACAAATGGTCGAAGCGCTAGTGTATCTTGCAACTAATAATTCTCGTGAGATATTTTTGACAATCCTTGATCCATATTCTGTATTGGAAAATCCCCCTCCTGGTTGGACCAAGGGAACATCCGGAACTACCGTAACCAATAATCAGTATGTAGAGGATATCGGACCATCTACTGACCAATTGGGATATGGTCACCTAGTTGTCGTAAATGACACTCGAGTCACTCTTCAGGACGCATTCAGTCTACACCCATCAATCGCAATCGATACTTCCGGAAACACACACATTGCATGGATGGACGGCCGGGCCTATGGATTCGACATAGATGTCAACTACGAGATTTACTACACCAGGCTAAGACTTCGTGGCTCTGCAGCTTGGGACGGAGCTCCTTCAGGACTACCATCCTATGGAATAAAGCAAATCACGGACTCTCCGATATCAACCGTTGAGGGCTTGAATAACATAGACAGCCAAAGGCCATTTGGTGCAAATTCCCACATGCCAGAAATCCTAACCGATTCCTTTGACAACGTCCACATTACATGGCTTGACAATGGAAATGAGACTCAGGGCGAGACAATAATGTACACTCGCCTAAATCACACAAATGATGCTCATCCGAATGGTTTCCCTCTCAACTCATTGGCATCCGGAATAATTGAGCCATGGGAACTTCATGAAATCTCATTTTGGGATTCAGATAAGTTAGGCCCTAACTCACCTTATGCTCCAGATCTAGGACAGCCGCCTGCATTCGCTAATGATCTAGGTAGTGGCGTACACATCGCTTGGTCTGATACAAACCGTTGTGACGAAAACAACAACCAAGGAAGATACACTCTATGCTACGTACATGTACTAACAGGACTGGTATCGGTGGATCTAGCGGACGACGAGACATTCTATCACACCATTGAACCGGGTCAGCAGACCACTTACAACATGACGATCTCAAACCCCACTCCAGGGCCGGCAGAACTTGTTGCAGATACTTACCAGGTAAGTTTACTCGGTGTACCAAATAATTGGACTGTAACCTTGTTCTTTTCCACCAACCACACACCAATTTTCGACTCAACACCAGTATTCCTTCGTGGTGGAGATGTAGTGCCAGTATACATGCGCGTTCGAGCACCAACCATTTATCAGGCCAACGAAGATGAACTAGCAGCAATCACTGTTAGTGTCGTCTCCAACAAGGATCCAGCGATTAATGATGAGAGACTTACGTTGACTCTGATGGACGTAGTTCACGGAATTAACCTCGATACCAGTCATTATCAGGTAGACGTAGAACAGGGTCAATCAGCAATCTTCTCGATTACTGTAACGAATACAGGGAATGTATACGATACGTTTGCATTCTACGACCCAACAACTCACGAAGGTCAAACGGAATGGGGCTTACCTTTCGGTTGGGGCATTTCCTTCCCAACATCGCTTTCACTCGATCCAACTCAATCGGTGACACGCAACTTACAAGTTAGCGTTCCAACCTCTCAAGAACCAGGTACATTCGTCATTTATCTGAAAGGCTGGTCTACTGGAGAACCAGTATTATCGATAGATAGAGGGACTTTTGATGTACTCGAGTTGTGGGTTAATGTATCGATAAGAAGTTCTGGAAATATTATCTTCAATGTTGGAGAAACAAAACAAGATATTCTGCCGGGAGAATGTTCCCAATTTGACATAGCTGTCACTAAGCACTACACACCTGGTTGGCTTGAATTTACAACCCCAGGCGGCCCCGATGAAAGGCCATCTGAGATTTCCGAATCAACATGGCGTTTTGATAACTGGGTAGTTGACCTAGATTTCGAAGGTGCGCCTGGAGGTAACGGAATAGCAGATAATGACCCGAGATATTGGGGCGTTATTGATACGCCATACACTGTTACTGCAATAATGTGCGCCCCGTACAACGCAACCGCGGGTCTTGGTGAAGCTGTCACCGTTAAGGCGAATTTAGAAGGGGCACCAAAGGTCAGAGACTCTGTTGTACTACAAACAAATGTAATCCAAGTCTACGACTTAGATGCAACAGTTCCACAAAATAATCTCGAATTACACCCTGGAGAATCTTTCCAATTGGACACTACGATCGAGAACTCAGGCAATGGACCTGACAGATTCGACATTGCTGTAAATTCGATAACCGACTCAAATGGAGGTTCAGCAGTATGGGATATCGAGATCCCTCGAGTAACCTTCGAAGAGCTCGAAAGAGACACATCACAAGAAGTGCCAATTTACATTAATATCCCGGAGAAGACCTACGCGGGTGAATACACAGTTCGTCTCGATGTATTGAGTGAGGAACCGTATGATGGTACCAAATTGAGAGACACAATTGTTCTGAATGTCGAAGTCGTGGAATTCCATGATATGAGAATAGAATTAGATCCAGCGATTGAATCGAAAATCAAAACTACCGCGCCAGGTAGAACTGTAAGATTCACAATGAATGTCAGTAACTTTGGAAACGTCGATGATCACCCATCGATCCACAACCACACAGAGAACTCTGCCGGTTGGGACCCAGTTCCTGGAATGAACACCCTCAGCGGTTGGAACATCAATTATGCTTTGATAGAAGGATTCGATACAGAGTTCCCAATAGAGCGACCATGTATTCAATTGACCGTCGGTCAAGATATCCCAACAGAAGACTGCTATGTGACTGCTGTGGGAACTTCTGCAGGAACGGTGATGCTTCCAGTAATGCCTGCATACACTACTTTACAATTAGTCGCAATAATCGAAATAGATCCAGGAGCGACACTACAAGATCGCCAAATCGGAATAAAGGTACTATCTGCATTTGGTTCGTCAGAAATCGAAGGTGACCACGACGAGACCCCAATTTGGGACGACTCCTGTACTATCGATCAAAATGAAGATGGTATACCAGACCTTACTCGACCATTCTGTGACACTAATGAGCAAATACTTGAGCTCCGATTGAGAGCCCCCGATCTTGAAATTGTGGATGTCGACGTTGACTCAACTAAAGCCAAGGTCGGAGAGATGTTGCCTGTAACTGTAGAAATAAGGAACATTGGAAACATACACGCTACAGACGTCAACATCATTCTATGTGTAGATCAATCAAAGAGGTCGATTGAGAAGAATGGCTGCTTAGAGGAAAACGTAGCCTACAGACAACTAATCGAGGCTGTAATGCCTGTTGGAAGAAGCGGAGAAGATTCTCCTCCGAAGATTACACTTCTTTACCTAGTGAAAGCGGGAGCTCATGATGTTGTTGTTGTTGTCGATCCAGACAATAATATCGTTGAATCTAATGAAGACAACAACATAATGTCGGTTCCTGGTGGGGAAATGGGCTCGAACTGGGGGGCACTCGACCTAGGAGTTGAGGTAGTCGCTCAGTATTCAGTCCCAGCAATCATCCTAGGTGCAACAATTGCTCTGATGTGGGTTGCTGGAGTCGTCATGTACGGACGCAGAATGGAGGCTCTGACCCGCTTCGCGGAAAAGAGCAGTATGATGGCTAACCTAAGCGATGACGACCAAGTATTCTGATTAGAATTAGCGAGCTAGCCACCACGGTAGTGGTGTGCCCTCACGAGCAGCCACTAGGCTGCCCGTGCTTGCGGCAAAGTCCCGTAGAAGTCTTTCCCGAAGTCCTTCCATCATAACTTCAGCATCCATTGATTGGATACGAAGCCCCTGAGAAAACAAATCTAGATCCAAAGGCCTTCTTGGATGATTTAGCATAGCATGAGCAAGTTGCCTTTCCTCATAAGTCTCAGATGATTCATCAATGGTTGGGGCAACTTTCTGCATAACTTGCTGATGTAATGCGATAACCGCATCTCTTTGTTCGTCTATTCTCTCAAGCGCTTTGTCCATATCGGAAAGCATAGACATGGCCTCGACCAATGGAAGTCGTCGGCGGGTGCCGATATTTTCTACTACCGAGTCTAAATCTCCTGGTAGATTTGAGGACAATCGAATTGGACCGCCTTTCGGCATAGTTCTATGTTCTGCACGGAATAGATTAGGCCCCAAATCAAGCCTTAGTGAAAATGATTGATTGACGGTGTACATTTTCTTTGGAGGCCCGCCTTTGACAGAGGGGACTTTCTCAGAATCAACGAACCCAGCCTCTTCCAAAACTCTGAGGTGCTTTACCACGGCTTGTTGACTAATGTCCAACAATTCGGAAAGCTGCAAAGGGTAGTGCGGCTCCTTTGCGAGATGCTTCAGAATGACTCGACGTGCCTTGTTTTCAAGGATGTTGAGAGATTCATCGAAGTCCACCACGACTTACCAACCCAAGGTTGTGTAGTGGAGGGGGGGATAAAAACCCGAGTGTATTTTGAAATTGGCAGATTTCGATTAACCTTCGTCCCAGCCCTTCCAATCATCATTAGTCTCTTCTTCTTGAATTTCTGACAAATTTTCTTCAGAATGAGGCTCAACAGTCTGGGTAATTGAGGAATTTCTGACAAATGGTTCTGGGACATCAGAAGTATCGTTACCTTGCTCACGATAAGCGTGATAGAGCTCATCAGTAGTCATTACCTTTCCATCAATAACGAGACCACTTACTTGTTTTCCATCCTTACTTGATTTATTTGCTAGCATCAATATTGCAAAAATCACAGCAATTATTCCACTCATTATACCTAAGCAACAGGTAGCGAATGCAGTTAAAATCAAGGGTTCAGTCAAAAATTCACCATCAGAAGCAGTATCATCGACTAACCATAATACTGAGTCGCCATCATTATGCAGAGTGTATGTGCCACTTTCACATCCAGTGGGGAAGCAATATACCCTAACCGGAAAATATGAGGTTCCATTAACCAATCTTTCACCATGTAGTCTACTCGGGGAATTTCCAGAGAATTCTTCGCCTTGCTCATCCATTAATCGTAAATCTGCACTTGGGTCTCCGCCTTCACTTAGCCTTAGTGCAACATAGACGTGCCCCTCCTGGAAATCTACAGAGGAACTTGCTCCAGATTCAAGTCGAACTACATTTTGTTGTTCAGGATCTAGCATTGGCTCCATCTTATCGTAGGCACTTGGTAAGAGTACCATGAATGCGAGTAGCAACAGCATAGAGATTGCTGAAGCCCACTTGGCAATCCGCCGGAAGTTCACAGCCACATTGTACTCAGTGAGCACTCACATTTGATGATTAGTCCATCACATTCCGATATTGTAACCTAATTCTGCTAATTTTTCGGGCAGATATGTTTCAGTCACGAAATCCAAACCATATTTCGCAAGAGACTGCTGCTCAGCCTTCTTCCCTATCTCGAGCATCAAATTGATTTCTTCTTGCCAATCACCATCTGCAAATCTAGGATCAGTCAACTCAGCATTCAATGCTTGAATATCCTTACTTGTTAAATCGTCCGCCGGAAGATCGTATGCATCAATATCCCCCGCTCTAATTCCGATGTAGTCAGCGCTAGGGGTCGCTAGGTATTCAGAAATATGAGCAGTTTTGATTGCTCCATAGGCTATCGAAGCATAAATTCTGTAAGACCAAGGGTCACCGTCAGCGAAAACAATTATTGGAATCTGCCATTCTTCATTCATTCTTTTGATAATCCTTCGAGTAGAGCGTGCAGGTTGCCCTTTCAGATGAACTAGAGCGCATCTAGCTGACTCATCGAATCCATTCTCAACTAGTCTGTCGAACATACCACCAGTCTCTATGGCCATTACAAAGTCAACATCATGCTCGATTAAGCGTAATTTTTCAGCCTCGACATTGTATGGAACCCCATATCCAGAATCACCAACATCATCTCTGCAATTTATTCGCATCCATTCGCCTCGGCGATTCCTTTCTTCAAAGGTAATATTCCCAATGATTCTAGCACCATCTTCTTCAGGCCTAAGTTTGAAATCCTCTCTCATACATTTGGTTACGATTTCCAAATCTTCAGCCAAATTGTTACTTTCATTTTGGGAACCAAATTTCCCATTCCCCCATCCTTCTGAGATGTAGTACATTTCTCTCAATGTCGAGGATTTCCCATCCTCAATCATCTTCTTGATAAATTCTGTAACATGCAGTGCACGCAATAATTGTCTTGCACTCCCGAGCGAGGTTGCGTCTCGAGTAGACTTCTTCTTACCGTATTTGTAAACCCCGAGTTTTGAATCAAATGAAATGTTCTGCTTTGTTCTGACAGGCAATGTCATCGTTGGAGGCTCTCCCTTGAGCATCTTGTTGTGCATTTCACCAGCGATACCGTGTAGGGCTTCGATTACCTGTTCCTTTGTATATCCGTTCGCACTCATTCAGCACCACCATCCCTCATACCAAACCAATCTTCATCTTCGGTGGGAATCACTTCGGCAATTGGAGCAGCTGGTTCAGTCAAATCTTCACTGGGGTTCTCCTGAAAATCCTCAACAGGTTCGGCCCTGTCTAGAACCCTCTCCATTGATCCAATGCCATCGGACTTCGCATGTTCAGCTTCGGCGACCGCTAAGGCCTCGACTTTACGCATTTCATCGAGTAATTTCTCATCGATTTTGTTAGCGCCAATTATGTCACCATTTCCACGGAAGAAGATATCCGTTTCAGTCCAATCACCCTTTGCTAGACCCTCGACTGTAAATCGTATTTCAGCAGATTCACCCGGATTGAGAGTATCCAATCTCCAAGCCCACAAGCCGTTAGTTTCCTTTCTTCCACCTCGAGGGTTTTCAGCCATCTTCACACCCTCAGCTTCGGGCCATTTTGCTAGTATTGTATAGGCCCGAGCTCTTGCAGTGTAGTTGTAAATCGTAACTGAACAAACATTCTGTTTGATGTCGTTATCCCAAGTCACTTCGTCTTCAAGGAATACCGCATTCATTATTCGAGTAATGACCGGAGATAAATCGGGCTCATCCCTTCCCAACATCTCACTTGATTTTCTCGAAATCTCAGGCAAAATAATGTTGATCAAGTCGAATTTTTCTTGAGCCTTCTTTCTTTGTTTACTCTTTTTCAAATGATTTTTCAGGCCTCTACCGACTTCTAGCATAGCCTTACGAATTTCCTCGAATACCTCTTCATTGTCTGAAACCGCTTCCTTAGCTTCACTGGTAAATTGGACGTTAGTGGAAGCAAGATGAATCAATACTGCGGCGGGGCCTTTAGGCAGACCTTTTCCACCTGGGTGATCTAGTCCGTACCTCTTCCAATCTACAGACTCGAGTGCCTTTGTCAGAAGACAACCACCTTGCTGGTACATCAGAGGAACTCGATTTGCAAATCGCAGCACTTCAATCGGTCCATCGGCGGCCAAATCTCCTCCGAAAACAAGACCCACTTCGATTTGGAACGGATTTCCTTGACTCACCGCGGGCTTACGCGTAACTGTCGAGGCGAATCTAGAATCAATTGCTTTCGAAAGTCCCTTTTTGATTAGAATCTCTTCGATAGGAGAGAGACAATCGGTTGGAGGTGCTAGTAATTTTACTTCTTGAAACGAATCTAACATTGCTTGCGCTTCATCAGCTTTGATTCTAACGGGAGTTCTTCCTTCCTCTAATTCCGACTTGCCCAGAATTTCTTTTGCGGCCCTCATACTAACTCCCGAGAAGTTGTGCCTGAGGAAGGAAGTGAGCTTTCTTTCGTCCGCCTCCTTAAGCATCCTCTGAAGTTGTCCAAGATGAATCCCGTGTGGATGAGGCTTAATTTCCTCAACCACTCTTGGTAATTTTTCTGTGGTCCTTATCCAATGACCCTGATCAATTATTTCTCCATCCGCATCACGCACGATAAGTTGGATTGTAGCGTGAGGATTGACAATACTCGTCATCCGGAGATATTGGTGAACGGATTGTCTTCCTCGCTGATATTTTGCCTTCATCACGGTTTTTATTTTGAGGCCGCTTACAACCTCCTCACCATCCTCAAACCAAACATCTCTAATTTCATTAGATTTGGTGGCCTTGTTTTTCCTAGTGTCTAGACCAAGATCAACGTGTACAGCCGAACTATCAGACTTGATTTTCGAAATTACATGGGTCTTTGAGCCAGTTGTCAATTGACTGTACATCACCACTCCTGTAATCCCAATTCCTTGCTGACCACGAGTTTGTCTTATTGCATGGAAACGAGAACCAAGCAGGAATTTTCCAAACACATTCTCAACGGAATCTCTAGGGATACCAGGCCCATTATCCTGGCAAATTAATTCGAGTTTGTCACCTTTGAGTTTGTTTATCTCGACCTTGATGGTTGGTAGAATTCTCGCTTCTTCACAAGCATCAAGTGAATTGTCAACAGCTTCTTTTACGGCTGTAATCACAGCTCTTTGAAGGGTATCGAAGCCTAGGAAATGCTTGTTCTTCTCGAAGAATTCACTAATCGAAATCTGCTTTTGTTTACTTGCAATATTCTCTGCATCTGCCATCGCGACTACCCCCTTCAGGTCCTCCCATAGTCCGTATGACTAGGGGCCTGCTTGTGGTCGAGGTCGCCCGAGTGCTTAGGGCCTTTAACTGTGCTCGATAACTCAGTATTTCGAGTGGAGTTATACACCACTAGAGTGTTTCTCCAACTCTTGCCTGTATGTGATCAGGCGTTTCTATTCCCTCCGATAAATCCGGATTGGGAATAGCCTCGGTGATCCTCCTCTCGACTGACAATAAACCAGCCCACCATGGTCCTGCTAAATCGTCCTGATCATCTACTGCTTCATGAGCTCTAATCTTTGCACTCGCGTGGTCTATGTCCACGGCTACAACCGATGTAGCCCGCAATTCTTTCTCAGTCGGTTGACGTGCCTTGTCCCATCTACCTTTACATAGCGATTCAGATACAACCTCCAATGCATGCATCTTCTCTTCACCATCTAGAATGCGTCCTTTGCCAAATGCGACAACAGATCGGTAATTCATCGATGAATGGAAAAGCGAACGAGCCAGAACAATTGCATCTACATGTGTGAATGTAATACAGATAGGTTTTCCAGATCCAGATTCAGCCATCAATCGACTCGCCTTTGCTCCATGAAGGTAGAGGGTTCTCCCATCCCGGCCATGGATACACGGAATTACAAATGGTCTTTCTTGCTCAATGAATCCAACATGACAGATTAGCGAAGAGTCGATAATTGAATGTACAGTTTCTTCATCATAGTGACCGCGTTCGGGTATTCTGCGAACCTTGGTGTGACTAGCTACATCATAATCAGACATTGACTAATCCTGAACATCCCGATTATTCATCATTTACTCGAACAAGTCCGGATGCCAAGCAGTAATCTTTCCAGTGAATGCACTAGCCATTACAGTTAGAGGACTCGCTAGGTACAATTTTCCAGGTCCAGAGCGACCTTGGAAATTACGATTTATCGCCGATACTGTAACTTGTTCTTCTAGATCAGAAACCCCCGGCCCAGCGCCAATACAAGCGCCACATCCAG
>Ga0181576_10002075_pt1 | contig 15175 bp, 9 predicted proteins | sample 101ome_22_FD_132464 | JGI IMG/M metagenome (GOLD analysis project Ga0181576, IMG submission 132464) | Coastal salt marsh microbial communities from the Groves Creek Marsh, Skidaway Island, Georgia - 101412BT metaG (megahit assembly) | ecosystem: Environmental > Aquatic > Marine > Intertidal zone... | reverse complement strand
CCGAAGGAGCCCAAGGTGGGGGGGCGGGGGCCGGGGGGTCGGGGGGGCCGCCCCCCGCCCCCGGGTTCCCCCCCCCTTTTTCTCTTTATTCCCCCCCCCCAACCCCCCCCCCTTCCCCCCCCCCCCCCCACTTCCCCGCTCACCGTCGCGATGCGGAGGCGTCGCCCTCCCGGGGGCGGAGCGACCGAGTCACGCGCTCCAACCCCCCTGGCACTAGAGTACGACGGCGACGTCGGCCCCGCGTGCATCGCTCTGGCGACGACGCCTGGAGGACCGGCTGGGCGACTGTGCCGTATCTCCCCGTCGACATCGCCCTCTGACGCGCATCATCGCAGCGGTGCCGTCCGGGTGTTCGCGGCGTGCTTCCTGCCGGGCGAGTCGAGGGCTCGGAGGACGCGAGGCCCCGCCCGCCGCCTGCTTTGTCACCAGGGTGCCGCGTTTTCCGGTGAACGCGAGCCGTCCGACTGCCATCTATCGCATTTTTGTCCTCAGACGGCGTATCTTCCGATTTCTGGGCCTATTCGCGGTGGAGAGCCGCCCACCGTGCATGCTCCTCGGCCCTCTCGGCCCTCTCGACCCAAGGCCTCCTCGTCGCCCTCGGCGTCGGCGGCCCCCGCGCCGTCCCCGCCACCGCCGCCCTCTCGTGGCTCCTCAAGGACGGTCTCGGTCGCGTCGGCAAGGTCGTCGCCACCGCCGGCGGGGGCCGCAGCTTCGACGCCGACCTAAAGCGATACCGCTTCGCCTCGTCCCTCGGCATGATCACGTGCCAGTTCGCCGAGGCCCTCACCCCGCGCCTGCCCCCCTCGCTCTTTCTGCCCGTCGCGTCCCTCGCGTCCGCGGGCAAAGCCGTGTCTCTGGCCACCGCCATGGCCGTGCAGCCGGCGCTCCACCGCAGCTTCCTCGCGGGGGGGGAGAGGAAGGAGGAGAGCAAGAGGGGGAAAGGGGGCGAGAGGGGGGCGAGGGTCCGTGGACGCGTGGGGCAGGGGCCGGGGCGGGAGTTGGGACCGGGGGTGGGGCCGGGGGCGGAGAACCTCGCCGAGATCACGGCCAAGGCTGGGGCGCAGCTCGTCGTCGCAGACAACGTCGGCCTCGTCTTCGCCCTTCTCCTCGTCCGCGCGGCGTCGGCAACCCCGGCAGCCGCCGCCGCCGGCCTTGTCGTCCCTCCACTGACCACCGTCCCCGCCGCCCCCGCCGTCGCCGCCGTCCCCGCGGCCGTCGCCGCGGCCGGCGCCGCCCGCTCCGTCCCCAGCTCCGCCCTCGCCCGCCGCCTCTCCGTCCTACCCCCCCATGTACGTCGCCGCTTGCCCCTCGTTGTCTTCCCCTTCATCGCTCTGGCCGAGCTCGGTTGCACTTACGCGGAGCTCAAGGCAGTGCATCTGCGACACCTCAACGTGGAGAGAGCGGGGCTGGTGGCGCGGGCGTGGGCAGCGGAGGGGGGCGGCGTGGCGCTGTCGCCCGCCGAGGCGGCGCGACGGGAGGGCATCGTCCTGCCCCCCGGGGGGCTCGGCGCGTGGTTCTCGCCGCCGCGGTGGCTAGGGGGGGGGCAGACTGCGCGAGGCGGGCTAGGAGGGCTGGCACGACGATGGCCGGGCCTCTTTGCGCGGTACCGGGACGACGTACCGCCGGCCGCGGTCCTGCCGCTGTCGGAGGTCTGCCGCACCGAGGACGAGCTGAGGGAGTCGGCGCGCTCGGCGCCCCACGGAGCGCGGTGCTTGGTGCGACGGGTGCGGGGAAGAGGCGGAGAGACATCGGATGTCATCGGGGTGGCGCTTGCGAGGGGAGCGGGGGCGCAGGACGTCCTTGAGGGGCTCCTTGCCGCGGCGTTCCTGCGCAAGGGCGGCGATGACATCGGGGCCTGCGCAGCGCGGGCGCGGCGCGAGGTTCCGGCACTCATGGAGGCTCTCCAAGACCGGGGGTGGCAGACGGAGCGGATCGTATTTTCGGGGCGGGAGAGGAGCCGGTACGAGCTTCAGGGCGATGTCCTGTTGTGACGGATCCTCGCCTGTGCTGGGTGGGTTGTCACGGGGTCCATCGAGGCGGCCGATTCGCATCTTTTTTAAGCTTATCATCGCGTCATGACCAGAATTCTGTCCGTGGAGCTCGTCAAAATGAGCTCGCGACGCAAACGAGCGATGCTCGAGGCGGAGGAAGAGCAGGCGAGACCCGGCCGCCGGCTCCTCCTGCGACGGCAGCGGCGCCCTTCCCCCGCTCCACTCGCCTCGCGTTTTTTCCGTCACCGACCTCACCCGACTACCGACACTCTCGAAGGCCGACCTCGAGGTCCGCATGTTCGGACATGATAACGACGCGGGCGAGCCCTCGCCGTCGGCCTCGCCCGAGCCTGAGCGCCCCGGTCCTAGCGCCAGGCGTTCCGCCGGGGGCGAGAGGGACAAGGACGGGCGCGACCTCCGCCCTGCCCCCGCGTGGATCGACGACAACGATGTCGGCGAGAATGCCAAGGGCGTCGATATCTCGTCCAAGGGCAGCCGGCGCAAGCTGCGCAAAACGGACGATGAGACCATCGTGGCAGTCGACACGTATGAGGGTCGTCTTCGCGACCTGCACGAGAAGCTGCACCGTCGCGGCGGGCAGTGGGCACGCGACGCCCTCCCGCGCGTGGGAGACGCCCCGGGGGCGGCAAATGGCGCCGTCGGCGTCGGCGACGAAGCCCCGCTAACGATGCGCGCTGGCCCAGTCCTCGCACCACGTGGCACCTCGACCGTTCTACCCGCCGGCCAGCTCGACGTCCTCCGCCTCCGTGACGCCAACCACGACGAGCCTTCCCGCGCCGTCGTCCGCGCCGTGTCCTTCCATGCGGGAGGGCAGGTCCTCCTGACAGCAGGTCTTGACAAGCGCCTCCGCCTCTTTGCCATCGACGGGGCCCGAAACCCCAAGCTGTCGTCCGTCTTCTTCGAGGACACCCCTCTCACGTGCGCCGACTGGTGCCTCGAGGGGAACACCGTACTCGCCTCCGGGCGCAGACCTCATTTCTACCTGCACGACGCAGAGACAGGTAAGACGGACCGAATCCTCGGCCTGGTCGGAAGGGAGGAGGAGAGGTCATGGGAGCGGTTCGGCGTGTGCCACCCTGGAGGGGCCGGTTGCGCCACCGGCTCGGCCGATCTCGCAGGGTTCATCGGGGACGGCGGGGCGGTGCCCCTCTTCCACCTGCGCCACCGGTCCATGGCGGGGTGCCTCCGCGTCGCCGGCGCGGCACGGCACGTCGCCTTTTCCGGGTGCGGTCGCGAGGTCCTTGTGGGGGCCGAGGGGGGCCTCGTCCACGTGTTTGACCTGCGGCAGCAGCGTTGCACTCTGCGAATTCAGGATGAGGGCGCCACGCAGCTCACTTCGCTCGCTTGCTCTCAGGATGGTCCGGCACGGCTTTGGGCGGCAGGGAGCGACGCTGGGGTTGTCAACCTCTACCACCGCTCGGACGCCGATTCCAATGTGGGAGACAACGACGACGCTTCCACCGCTATCCCCGGCATGCCACAATCCCCCGCGGCCCCCAAACCCCTCAAGACATTTCTGCAGCTCAAGACGCAGGTCGACACGGCACGGTTTAGCCCGGATGGATCATTGCTGGCCCTCGCGTCCCGCATGGAAAAGGACGCGCTGCGCCTCGTGCACCTGCCCACGCGGACCGTGTTTCAAAACTGGCCCACGTCGAAGAGTCCACTGGGACACGTCCATTGCCTGGACTTCTCGCCGGGCTGCGGGTACCTCGCGATCGGGAACGCACGGGGACGGTGCCTGCTCTACCGGCTGCGCCACTTTCCCGGGGCGTGATGGGGGGCAGGGGCGGGGCGGAGGATGCGATGGATTCAACGCTGGCATCGTTTGTCACCCGTCCCCATAGTTGTCGTCTCCCCCCCGAGCCCCCGAGGACTGCGGCGGGACACGGTAGAGCACCGACGTCTGCCCTCGCGGCTGCCTCAGTGGACCGCCGTTGCCCACGCGGTTGGTGGGAGGAAACCAAAACTCTCGCCACCCGTCCCCGCCCCACGGAAAAAACCCGCCACATTCGGGACATTTGACCAGACGCCCGTCGACGCCGACCTCGGGAGCGGGCACCTCTGCCGCGCCGGCGACGGCCGGCACGAGCCCTGTCCCCGCGCACCTGTTGCACCGCTGTTGGATGAGAATGCGTTTAACGAATTCGGACGCCCCCACGGCAAAGACGGACGCGGGGGCGAGGAAGCCGACGTAGACCTGCCACGGCATCTGGACGGATTGGGGGAAGGGGGGGTCGAGAAGGGCGGGAGGGGCGCTGTGAGTTCCGGGTGACGGATGGGGCCCTTGTCGCTCTCGCCTGCGCCGTCGCTGAGCCCGACACCATCGACGCGCGGAACTCCTCGAGGGAGACGCCTCCTTCGGGAATGGCGGTCGCGGCATCCATGAGAACGGGGATGAGCGCGCGAGAAGGGACGAGGCGACCGCTGAAGGGGCGGCGACGCCGGTTCCGGCCTGTGGCCGGGATGCCACCTGCCACGACGCTGCAACAGACCGAGCAGGGGGCGGACAGGGGCCGACAGGAGCGGAGCACGACGGGTGGCGCGGAGCACATTGTGTTTCGTATGTTGATGTGGTCGAGACGGGGCTCCGCGGCTCGCTGTGCATGGGACGATTGTCTCTCGCAAGGCCGAAGCGAGGCCGACGACCCAGGCGTCGCCTGACACTATGTTTCGATCGGCTCCCCCAGCCCCGCCAGAAAAGCCCGCACGGCCGCCACCACACCCTCCGTCTCCCCTTCCGCATCTGACTCGACGTTGAGCACGAGTATGGGATCGTGCAACGAAGCTCGCATGAGCAACCACCCCTCCCCCCCCCGCCCGTCGGCCGTCGCCGCCTCAACGTCCCGGCACGTCCACTCGAACCGCCACCCCTCGTGGTTCTCCTCGGCCAGGCGCCACGCCGGCAGGTTCGACGCTGCCGCGCCCCCTTCGGGTCCGTCGTCTTCGCCCCAAGCGCGGAACGCCTCCAGCGTCCGGTCCCCGACGGACTTGAAGTCCACATCGTCGATCCGAAAGCGTGCCTCGACGTCGTCGACTGGATCGGAGTATCCTTCGAGGAGGGCCGCGAGTGTCGCACCCTTATTGCCGGACGCGCCCGTCTGCGACGAGGACGAGGGGCGGAGCGGGCGGGTCGGACGTGGGGAGCGGCGGGGCGCCCACCGCGTGCCCCCATCTCAAGTCTCCTTTCCGTCCCCACACGCAGCCCCCCTCCTCTGCCCCCCCCCTCCCCCACCCCCCCCACCTTGCCTCGCGGGCCGTCCGCGCCATGTGCACCAGCAGCTTGATGGCGAGGTAAGCTCCGTCGTCGAGGTAGTAGTTCTCGTCCATGGCGCCGTGCCCGGAGGTCTCGATCATCAGCGGACAATCGAAGCCGGCCGCCGCCTCGTCGACGCCGCGCTGGATGACGTTCTTGTACCCTCGGCGAAAGCGGACGTGCCGGCCTCCCTTGGCAGCGATGAAGCGCGCGAGCCCTGCCGAGGTGACGGAGTCGGTGACGATGGTGGCACCGGGGCGCTCGGCGAGGACGACGGCGGACAAGGCTGCAATGAGACGGTTGCGGTTGACCTCGCGGCCGTCGGGGCCAACGAGGCCCGACCGGTCGGCATCGGTGTCCAGGACGACACCAAGGTCGGCCGAGGCGGCGGCGACGGCGGCAGCGGCCGAAGCCATCGCCTCGCGGTCCTCGGGGTTGGGGACGTGGTTGGGGAAGGTGCCGTCAGGCTCGAGGCACTGGGACCCTCGCGTGTCGGCGCCGAGGCGCTCGAATGTGGTGGCGAGAAAACCCGCGCTGCCGTTTCCCGGGTCCACGACGACCTTCCATCCCGCCAGCGGTGCGTCTCCCGCGCCGACGCCGTCGACCACGAGGCGCTCGAGGTGGCGTGAGTAGGCCGCGACAGCGGCGCCGGGCGCTCGCTCGACGGCCCCGCCCGCCGACGCGGCCGAGACGGCGCCGACGAGGGCGGCGGCCTGGTGGTCGAGGTCAGGGACGAGGCCCCGGGGATCGGTCGACGCGGCGTGGGCGGCAGCCTCGTTCCGGGCCGACTCGAGCAGCGCACGGATGTCGGACGACGCCAGCCCACCCGTGCGGAGGAAGAACTTAGCTCCGTTGCGGTTGGCCGGGAGGTGCGAGGCCGTGAGCATTACTCCGGCGTGGTAGGGGCGGGACGGGGACCCGGGATTGGCCACCGGGGCGCCGGCCCCGGCACCGCCAGGGGCGTCCGAGGCGGCTCCACCGCGGTAAGCGTCGACGGCGCGGTCGCCGTCGAGGACGGTGGCCATGAACATAGCCGGGGTGGTGGAGAGGCCGACGTCGAGGACGAGGGCACCGACGGATGCGGCGCCGGCGCACAGTGCGGCGCTCAGGGCGGGGCCCGAAACGCGAGGGTCGAGGCCCACGCAGATGCGCAGGCGGTCGGCAGCGGCAGCTTGCGGCGACAGCCGCGCACCTGTCTTCTCGGAGGCCCACCGGGCAAAGGCGCGCCCGATGAAGTAAGCCCGGCCGGGGGTCAGGGTGATGGGCTCGACGTCGGCGTGTCCGAGGTCGGCAGCAACGCCCCGCACGTCCGAGCCATTCTGCAGACGCATAAACCCATCTTTGGACGTCACGGTCGATGAGACGGTTGTAATGCGTCTGAAAGCGCGAAAAACTGGCACCAAAGCTCCTGCTGGGATCTTATGAGAAGCGGGGGAGGGGTGCGACGAGACACCCGAGGTTGGCCACTTTTTCTGGCCGCGCTCCGCGGCGATTCGGCAACCCGACGTAGACGCCAGCATCTCGCTACCCTTATCCACAGAAACTGCCGCAGAGACAGCGATGGCGGCGTCGAGGGGTCGAGCCGATCTCGCTCGAAACTCGCAAGTCAGTCAGTCGCCGCTCCATGGGTTTGGCTGGTGTTCCCAGCCTTTCCTGGCGGCCCGACCCACTCGCGCCTCCACGCGCTTCTCGCAGTTGCTGGAGACGGCAGCGGGCCCAACCGCGTCCCACCCGCTCTCCCTGGCCAGAGCACGGCGGGCGCCGAGAAACGAGCATAGAGAGCCCCGGGGCGCCTCTCGCCCGCCCCGGGGCCGGGGCGCAGAATGTTCATGACCCCTTGCTGTGAGTTGTCGACGCGGTGGAGTATCAGCTGTACGCGGCGGCCCAGAGCAACCCCGCCGCCCGTCGTGGCTTTTTGCGCCCCTCTGACGACGACTCGTGCCACCCGTTGCCCACCCTGCAGACACGGTTTGGTGCTCGATCACCAGCGCAGTCTGCTGCGGGTGGATGATCATGCTCGGGTGGCTCATTCGCGGCGGGTACCCCTACGTCGGAGAGTGGTACGAGGAGCCAGGAGCCGAGACAGGCACAGGTGAACCCCCCCTCACGTTCGCAGAGGCCCGCGCTGGCGCAGCGAGCACGGCCTTTTCCGCCGCGGGAGTCTACGCCTGCCTCCTCGCCGCGTCCCTCGTCGGCGTCGCGCTCAATCGCGTCCGCGGCCGGATGTAGGCGAGAACGGGCGGTGGCCGTGCGGTTGTCGTGGGAGAGGGGCGCAGGCCAGCGGGCACACGATTCAATGCCGCTGTCCCTCGTGTCCCGTGTCTCGATGAGTCCCCCTCTCATCACACCCGTCTCGCCCCTCACCTACCACCCGCCCGCGCCAAAGGTTTGCGCTTGAACGCCTCGACGACGGCCTCGACGCTCGGCTCCCGGCGTCCCCGGAAGACGAAGCCTTCGGGCGTGGCCACAAAATAGTCGCGGACGACGCCGCCGCCGGAATCCGTGCGGCGACCGCGCACCGCTAGAGCGACATAAAAAGCGCCCGTGCGACTCGCTCTTCCAGAGACGGCGGCGGCGCGGGCCGCGCCCGGACGGCCCTCCAAGGCCGCGACCTCGGCGGCGTCTGGGAGGTGAACGCCCAGGGCGTAGACAGCCCTGGCTGAGGGCTCGGTCCGGAGGCGGTTCTCCAGCTCCTCCTCTACGCGGGTCCGGCCCCCGCCAACGAAGCGCCGGTGCGCCGCGACCTCAGCGGCCCGGTCCACCAGCGGCTCAGCGAACTCGGCGAGGCACTGGTCGAGGTCCTCGTAGGTCGCAACGGTGGCCACGCCCACGGGCTCTCCAGGAGGGTAGTGCACCCGTAGCTCGGGACCCAGCGAAACTAGCTGATCGCGCTGCAGGACGTCCTTCCCGCTCTCTTTGATCTCGATGTGGACGAGCGAGTCTCTCGTCATTCCATCGTCGTCCTCGGCCGCCAGCTGCTTGATCGAGAGGCGCAGCGAGCTGGGGCCGCGTGAGCTGGGCGTGAAGATATGATCGCCAGCGGGGCGGTTGCGGAGGTGGGCGCACGCCTCGGCCAACGTGGCGTTGAGGAAGAGCTGATGCTGAATGCGACGGGGCACATACGACAGCTTGGCCTTAGGTGGCGGGGGCAGGGCGGCCGCGACGTCGTGGGCCTCCGGAGGATCCCCGACGCCGACAAGGGGGAGGCCGGCGTGGACACGGCGGTCGCGGTCGGCGGCGGCGGCGCCGTCGAACTCGTCCGAGCGGTAGATGGCCTCGTGCCGGTAGAGCGCCATTTCCCAACGCCCGTCATAGCGCAGCTCGTCGCTCAAGGTGGTAAGGAAGACGGCATAGGGCTGGCCGAGGACGCGGGGCTCGTCGCCCGGCTGGCACGTCTCGGCGAAGCCATGGGGGCTCGAGGGGTCGAGGCGGAGCCGGTCCCCGCCGCGGCGGGGCTCCCCGAAGCTGGGGGCGAGGGGCCGGCGGAAGCGGTCAAGACGCCCGAGGACAGAGGGGTCGCTCTGGTGGTTGGGCGAGTAGGGGTCATCCCGGAGCATGGTGCGGCGGGCGAGGGTCCGGACCTCGTCGTCCCACTCGCGGGAGGGGGTGACTGCGGGGTCCCACGACGACCCTGGCCGGGCTGCACCCCGGGCGGCCATCGTGGGCTCGATGGCCAGCACTCGTGCCGTGATGGCGACGCCACGCGGCACCTCGCTCCCGGCGTCGATGTCGGCCTGGCGGGTGAAGGCGAGGTCCCGGGGCAACCAGGCCTCGATGCCCGACTCAAGCTGAACGACGACAGCGCCGTCCCCCGACCGCGGCGCCGAACGCACCATGCCGCGGACGATTAGGCCCTGCCGGCACAGGCCCGCTGGGTCGAGCGCGGCGCCTCCGCCCGGCCCCGCCGCAACACTCAGATGAAAGAGCATCAGCGGCGACTCGCGTCCTACAGGTTTGCCTCCGCGTAATGAGAGGAGCGGGCGGGCAATCTCATCCACGACGGCTGCAACAGACGCGATGCAGACGGCCGCCAGGTCGTCGTCAGGGCCGACAAGGCCCTCGGGGGCACATCCGCAGAGGGTGGCAAGGCCCAGCTGACTCGACTGACCGCCCCCCCCACCTTGGGCGACAGCCGTCTGGAGATCGGCCCAGAGGCGGTCGGGGTTGACGATGACGGCGAGGCCTTGGGCAGCAGACCGGGGGTCTGTGTCGGACCCGGCGGGTATCGCGGCGTCGTCGGCCATGACGCCGCCGCCGCCAAGGGGCGCGGCAGCGGCGGCAGGGGGGATCACGGCGCTCAGAAGGGCCCCCGCGCGCGCGGCCGGGTCGAGGTCCTCCCACCTGACCCCGTCGACCCCGCTGCGCTTGAGTCCGTCGACGACGGCAGCCAGCGCGCGCGTCGGGGCGGGCGAGCGCGAAGCCGTCGCGCCATCCCCGAGGCGTTCCAGAGCAGCCAGGGCGCGGGCCGCGACGAGCCGGGCAAGCCACCCGAGGCGGGGGTGCACGCGCGTCTGGTCAAGGGGGTCGGTCCGCCTGGCGCCCACTGATCCGAACCCTCTGCGGCCCGCCGGTGCACCGCCCTCGTCCTCAAGGGGGCTGCCCGCCTCATCGTCGTCGTCGTCGCTGTCTTCCGCGCGCCGTTTGGACTTTGCGGCCGTACGCAACGGCCGAACGACGAGGCAGGCCGCGGCGTTCTCCATCACCCCCGGGGAGAGCTTGAGGTCGGCCAGCCCGTCGACCCCTGAGGGCCTCCGGCGCACTTCCTTCAGAAGCGCGTCGGCCTTGCGTCGGCCAAGGCCGGGGCAAAACTCCACTGTTGACGCACGCCAAGGCTGCAGGTGCGCAACGGCGTTGAGGTCGACTCCCTCTTGCGCCACGGCAGCGACGACAACGCGCGACAGGACGTCGATGCGCTCCCCAACCGACAGGCAGGCCTCGCAGGCAGGGTCCGCACCCGAGACGAGGCCTGCGGCGGCGGCGCCCGCTTTGTCGTCGCCACCTGAGCCCGCGCCCGCATCGGCCGCCACAGCGGCGAGGACGGCAAGCTGGTCCTTCGCGCACCGGGCCAAGGCCAGGGCCGCCCGCGCCGGGGCTGGCTGGCCCGGGAGCTCCCTCTCCGCCGCGCGCGTCACCGACCAGGCCGACGCCACACGGCCGTCGACGCGGATGGCATCCACTCGATCCACTTCGTCACACATGGCGCGCGCGTTGTCGACAGCAATGCGGTTCAGCACCGATTCGACGTCCGCGGCGAGGGCGGCCGAGCAGGGGGCGTCCGAGGAGACAAGGATGGCGTGGGGTGAATGGCGCGCGATGAGCTCGACGAGGCGGCGGAGGTCCTTGGCCTTGCGCTCATCCCGGAAGGGAGCAAGGTGGTCGCGGGCCAAGTCTCCTCCAGAGGGGCCGCCGCCGCGCGCAGCAGGTGTGGCCGGATAATCGCCCGACAGCTGAGGCAGGAGGAGCAGGTCAAGGACGTTGCCCCGAGGATCCACTGCGACGGCGCTCGTGACCTGCCCACTCGCCCCGGCGCCCCAAACGACACAGACGAGGAGCAGCGACCGCGGGTCGAGCGGCCGACCGGGAACGCCCGTGTCGTCAGGTGCGGGGCCGGCCAGCTCCAAGGGTGAGCGGGTCGCCAGCGTCCACAGGGCCGCGCCCAGGTCGGCCCGCAGGTGCAACCGCGCCTGCTGGTCCAGATCCTCACGGACCTCTTTCCGGAGCAGCGGGAACACCCCCTCCTTCAGCGCCCGCTCCACCACCGTCCTCCGAAGGGCATCGTACTCTTGCCCTGTCCGCGTCCCCGCCGCCGCCGTCCCCGGCTGCGCGCAGTAGACCCCGCAGATATCCTCCTCCAAGCGCCGTCTGGCGTCGTCGGGGACGTCGAGCTCAAGTCGGGCTAGGCCCAATCGCTCAGCGCAGCTCACGAGAGCCCAGTCGCGCGGCCGGAGCCGGCCCGGGCTCGCCCGGAGCCGCTTGACGCCCCCCAGCAGCGAGTGGGCCAGAACGTTCTGCTCTCCCTCGGTGGTGGGGAGGCAGGCGACGCGGACGTGTCGGTAAAAGACGCGGCGGGCGCGGGAGACGAAGGCGGGGAGAGCGGCAAGTTCGAGGCTGGCAGCATGGGCCGAGGCGCGGACGAGGGCGTCGCCGGCGAGGGCGCCAGTGCCGGCGGCCACAGCGCCGGCGAGGGTGCGGGCAAAATCGTCGGCCAGGTCCGCGGGGAGGTCGGCGGGCTCAGGGGGCGCGGCGGCGGAGCCGTGAGCGGCGTCGAGATTGCGGGCGAGGTCGGCGGGGGAAAGGGCCCACTCGCGGGCAAAGTCGACCGCGCCGCGGCGCCGCAGTGCGCCGAGCGCACCGGCCTTGCCGGCCCGACGGAGCGCCCCCTCGGCGCCCCCCAGGCCCAGGGCTGCCATCGCCGTCGAGGCGCGGTCGCCCCCCTCGGCGCCCGAGGACGGTTCCCCGAGTCCCGCCAAAGCCGACTCGAGCGCCCGCGTCGCGTCCGACACCGACACGTAGTCGTCCGCCGACCGCAATGCGGCGCACGCCACCCGCGCTGTGTCGGCGTCGGCAGCGGCGGTGGCGGCGTTGGGCCCGTCCAGAAGGGCCTCGGCGCGGCGGAGGATGCTGCGGCGGGCGCGGTCGACCCGGGCCCACCGGAGGGCCAGGTCGCTGCATGCGTGGAGGAGGTCCAGCCGCCTGCCGCGCCGCGCTTCCACCCTGATCCGCCGTGGCGTCTGGTGCCCCCCGTTGGCAACCCAACGCGACCCGTCATCGTCGGCGTCGTCATCGTAGCCCCAGTCGCGGCCGTCGACGAGCAAAAGGTCGGCGAGAGGCCCGGGCAGCAAGGCAGCCAGTGCCGCCGGCTCAAGCGGCGCTCCCGAAGGCGGAAAGCGTGGGAGGGCCGTCGCGACGGGGTCGTCCTCCCGCGGCATAAGCAGGCGACCAAGGCCGTGCAGCCCGGCCACGGCGACGCGCACGGCCCTCTCTAGCAGCGCGCCCGGATCCTCGGGTCCCTCGGCCCGCCTCAGAGCCTGGCGGCGCCGTGCGGCCCCCTCGCCTGCCGCGCGGCCAGCCCCGCCCCCGGCGTCGCCTCCGACAGAGAGAGGAGACGCAAGGGGCGGCACAATCCAACCGGCTCCCTCGGCTCGGCAGCCCTTGTCCAGAACCCTACCCAACGCGTGGCTGGGAGGTAGCGCCCGCAGCTCGTCGACGACAAAGCGGGCGCAGGCGTCGAGGTCGTCGGGGCCAAAGGCGGGGTCAAAGGCGGAGGTGTGGACGCCTCCGGCAGGGTTGGACGCGTCAGGGAGCCATCCCCGGAGGGACCGTTCGGGGGCGTCGGCGCGGCGAGCCGCCTCATCCTCGACCGTGAGCATCATACGACGCGCGACGGCGGGGTCCACGTTGGCGACAGCGGCACGGACGCGCGCCGCCTCGGCGGCCGCCGCACGGGCGGCGCGCCTGCGGCGCTCGCCGCCGCCGCCGCGGCGGCTGCCGCCAAAGACGCCGTCGTCGTCGTTGTCCCCTCCATCGTCGACACCATCGTCGTCGCCCCATTCGCGACCGCGACCACCCCCGCTGGCCCCGGCATCCCCCACCCCCCCGCGGCTCCTCCGCCTCCTCCACGCGTCCAGGTCTGCCTCGACGTCGTCGTCCCCGAGCGCCGCGGCAGCGGCAGCCTCGGCGTCGGCCTGGGCCGCCGTCAGCCGCGGATTGCGCCGCCGAGCAGCCTTGGCGGCCTCGATGGCGTCCTTGTACACGTCGGTGTCGTGAACCATGAAGTCATCGAGCTCGTCTTCGCTTTCGCGCGGTTCGGCCCCGTCGCCGTCCGTCGCTCCTGATCTGCCGCGGTCGCCGTCTCTGCCTCGCCCTCTTCCCCCACGGTCTCCGGGGGCAGGGATGAGGCCGCCGTCGGGATCGTTGCCGCCTAGGGGGCCGAGGGCGTCGGCGAGGTCGTCGTCAGCAAAGACACGGCGCTCAGCGTCGCCGGGGGCGGCGTTGGGGTTGGCGGCGTCATCAGCATCGTCGTCGTCCCCGCCGCCACGGATGAGACGTCGCCCGCGTCCCGCCCCAAGGCGACGGCCGGCAATCTCGAGATCCTCCTCGTCGAACTCGGGGGCCCTGTCCTCGGCGCGACGCTTCTTGCGGCGGCGGCGCTCCTCTCGGCGGGCGGCCTTGGCGATGGCCGAGTTGTCTTCGCCGGGGGCGTCGGCGTCGGCGTCAGCGTCCACAACAGCGTCAGCGCGGGGAACAGGGGTGGGGTCGGCGTCGGCGTCGTCGTCCTCAAGGGCGTCGGCGGCGTCGGCACCGCCGGGCGAGGCAACAGCCTCGTCGGCGGGGGCGGCAGGCGCAGCGGCCTCGGCTTCGGGGGCCTCGGCCGGCGCCAGCGCCGCAGGCAGGGGGGCTCCCGCCCTATCCTCGCCCTCTTGTTGGCTCATAACGGGGCGCGCCTAACCTTTATCGTCCCTCGGCGGCGCCGCCTACGGTCGTGGGAGGGGCGAGGCGGTCGTGGGGGGGCTCATCGCGACGGCGAAGAGAGGGGGCGCTCGGTGGCACGATGAAAGGATCGGAGAGACCAACCGCTCTCCCGCCCTTCCTTCCGGCGGAACCGCCCTCGAGATCGACGGGAGGACGGGACGGGACGCCGAGCCGAAGGACCAGCGCGGAGTAAGGGCGTTTCACGGCGGTGGCGTGGCCGCAATGGCGGCTGCACGGCAAACGGTGGCGCCGAGAGCTCGCCTGTTGTGCCGAGCCGCGCGGCGTCCAATGCTCTACTCGAAGTCAGGGGCGACGACCCCTGCTTAGCTGCGAACTGCTCTCCCGCCCTCCGCGAAGCGACGCGGAACCGGCTGCAACCTGAATGAGGCCGCCTCCGCCGTTGTCGGGCTGTCCCAAGACACCCTAACCTCATACCGTGTCGCCCCGAGAAGGACATTGTTAGGCCCGTCTGACCGTTGGCCTTTTCGCCGCCGCCACCGCGCCGCCCGGCCAAGCCCTCTCCTCAAGCTCCAGCCTTCGCGGAGCCTCTCGTCGTCGCGTAGCTAGTCCCATCTCATCCTTTCACTGTCCGAGCTTGCAACGCTCTAGGACTGAGCCGTCCGAGACCTTACCCCAAGATGTCCGGCTTGTCCTTCCAGCCTGTCAACCCTCGTCCCCTCCTTGATAGCCTCGCGGGTAGGCAGATCGTTGTCCGGCTCAAGTGGGGCACCGAGTACCGGGGATTTCTCGTCTCGGCGGACTCCTACATGAATCTGCAGGCGGGTCCATGGTCGGGATGGGGTGGCGGGAGGGGGGGCATCCCCGGTCGTCCCTCCGCCTCGGGCGCTGCAGCTGCCGGGGCGGGGGTCGCTGTCGGTGCCGGTGACAACGTCAGTGCCCGTACCTGTGCCGGCACCGAGGTCGCTGCCGCCGCCGCCGCCGCCTCTGCCTCTCCCCTCCCCCTCTCTTTCCGCCCCGTTCCGCCACGCCCATGACCCACCCCCCCCCCTCACCGTCGCTCTCCCAGCTGCACCAGTGTGAGGAGTTCGTCGATGGGGAGAGCGCGGGCGTCCTCGGAGAGGTGCTCATTCGATGCAACAACGTGCTGTGGGTGAGGGGCGCCGATGCCGATGCCGACGCCGGGGCGGGTGCGGGGGGTGGCGTGGAGGCGGCGATGGCGACCTAGCTGCGGAGGGTGCAAGCGGCCCCGGCGTCGTCCTCCGTCGGTCCACGTCGTCCCGCAAAGACGGCTGCCCCTGCCAGTCCCGCTGCCGCTGCCGCTTCCGCCTCCGCTGCCAGTCCCGCTTCCGCCTCCGCTGCCAGTCCCGCTTCCGCCTCCGCTGCCAGTCCCGCTGCCGCTGCCACTGCCAGTGCCGCCGCCCGTGCGAGTGCGTCGTCATCTCGTCGGTGGGTGGGGGGGGGGGGGGCGGGGGGG
>Ga0181576_10002071_pt1 | contig 15186 bp, 13 predicted proteins | sample 101ome_22_FD_132464 | JGI IMG/M metagenome (GOLD analysis project Ga0181576, IMG submission 132464) | Coastal salt marsh microbial communities from the Groves Creek Marsh, Skidaway Island, Georgia - 101412BT metaG (megahit assembly) | ecosystem: Environmental > Aquatic > Marine > Intertidal... | reverse complement strand
CCCACATGCTATTTCGTGGGATAATTCAGGATCTAGCCCAAAAAAAACGGGTCTGATAACTTTTTTGTAAATATTACTCATTGGAAAAACATTTTTTTTAATACGAAAAGATCTTAAATTACACAACATCGTTGACATTCAAAAATTTTGAGGATTAAGGCATTTGGATGACTAAAAAAACAGGACCTAGTTTAGATTGGTGTGTAGTTCGTCTTTCAGAAGATGAAAATTGGTGGGTGAGTGAAATAAGTGATAAAGAAAATTGGGATATTGAAGGTCTTGGAATAATAGACCCAAAACAATTTCTTTACATTAACGAATTATTGGATTCGATGAATGAATTTGGTTTGGATTCACAAATTGTCGATGATGCTTTTTTTACTTTTGAAATTAAAGAAGAGTTGAAAGGAGGAAAAATCAAACTTGAAAGGGTTAGAGATTCTCTCCTAAAGGCTGAGGACTTGTTGTTTGCACTTCCAGATGTTTTGGATGAAGAAAAGGGACCTTATGCCGATTTCTTGAATCACATATCTCAAATAAGGGTTACAATGCTTAACGATTTAGTAGATTTTAGTGAATCTTATACTCAAGACGAAATGGAAGAAGTACTATCAGAAAAACAGAATAATGATTTTCTAGAAGGTAAGCGAAGTCATTTCAGCGATGAAATCATATCAATATTAGAATTTGTGCCTGAGGGATATGCATTAGATGACGATATCAAGGATGAAGATGGGGAAAACAAAGATGATGACTATTCGGATATTGAAGAAGAATTAGTTGAGGTTTCTGACAAAGAAGAAAAACTGTTGCCAAACGAAGACTTAAAGTGGGAAGAGGATGAGGACAAGGAGGAGGAAGCGACCCCATATGAGGGAGGAGCACCTGATGAAGAGAACTAGAGTTTCTTAATCATTCTTTCCGCAAAATAAGTCAAAATTAAATCAGCGCCAGCACGCTTGATCCCAAGAAGAGATTCTTCTGCACATTTATCTAGATCAAGCCATCCTAGTTTGCTTGCTGCCCATATCCTTGAATACTCTCCTGACACTTGATAAGCGGCGACTGGAAGAGAAGAGTTTTCTTTGGCTGACTTAATTATATCCAAGTATGGCTCGGCAGGCTTTACCATTAGGATGTCTGCCCCCTCTTGTTCATCTAATTTTAATTCGAGGAGTGCTTCTCGATGATTTGCGGGATCAAGTTGATAGCCTGATTTGTCAATAGGTTCATTTTGTGACGATGAAATAGCGTCACGAAATGGACCATAGTAAGCGGAGCAAAATTTTGCAGAATACGCTAGAATGGCAACATGCTCATAACCAGCTTTATCGAGGGATTTTCTAATTTCCCCTATCCTGCCATCCATCATGTCAGAAGGAGCAACAATATCAAAGCCTGACTGAGCAGCAATTACAGCCGACTTACAAAGAATCTCGACTGTCAAATCATTATCAACTTTACCAGAAGAATCTAGAATTCCATCATGGCCATGGTCGGTGAACGGGTCCAGTGCGATATCAGCTATTAATAAAGTATCCTGATGCTGCTCTTTAATTTTTTTGGCAGCTTCAAAAGAAACGGAGTGAGGGTTGATAGCTTCTTTTCCTCTGGAGCATTTTTTTTGGGGCATCACACACGGAAACAGAGCAAAGGCATTAAGACCAATTTCCTTCCATTGAGCTATTTGAGTCACAATAGCATCTAACGGCCACCTGTACACTTCTGGCATCGATTTTATGGGTTCCTTGGTTTCGCAGTGATCACTTACGAAAACTGGAAGTATGAAATCTTCTTTGTGAAGAGAACACTCTCTGATCATTGCTTTTGCTACACTAAGCTCACGGAGTCGTCTGGGGCGTCGATCTAATTTCATGGGATTTGCTTACTAATGGACAATAAAAAGACTATTGTTATGATAGGATAAACTTAAATAGATGTTAAACAATGTACTGTACAACAAATAGGAAATGGAAATTGAGGCGATAGTAAGTTTTATATTACTTGGTTGTGCATTACTATCTTTCATCTTGGAAAAAATAAGTGTTGATGTAACTGCCCTGGTATTGCTGGCAACCATTCTTTTGATATCTTGTTTAAATGTTTTTCCAGCTTGGCCTGATCACAGCGAAATATTTCGAGTCTTTTCTTCTGAAGCACCCCTGACAATAGCAGCGATGTTTGTCATAAGTGCAGCATTAAATCGCTGTAGGGTTATTGAGCAAATATCTAGATTCTTAAGTTTTTTTTGTAAGTTTGGCTACAGTAAATTCATGCTAATTTTACTTGGCCTCGTCGCACTTATTTCGGCCTTTGTAAATAATACTCCCGTGGTCGTTGTTTTGCTACCCGTAATCTTTGCCTTATCTAAACAGTTAGGTGTTTCTTCTTCCAAATTACTTATACCCGTTTCGTATGCCTCCATTTTCGGTGGCTGTTGCACTTTAGTTGGAACGAGCACCAATATCTTAGCTAATGGAATAATTACATCATCAGATGTATACCCTAACTTGGAGCCGATTGGTATGTTTGAGTTGAGTAAACTCGGATTACCTTTATTGCTAGTTTCTCTTGGATTTTTAACTTTATTTTCCAGGCGGCTTCTCCCTGATCGTGAGGGGCTAACAAATATTTTATCTGAAATTGAGCAGAAACAATTCTTAACTGAGGCAGTTGTCCTAAAGTCTTCGCCACTCATTGGTCAAATAGCTTCCAAAAGTGATATTGCAAAAATGTCTGGGACAAGAATCCTTGATGTAATTAGACAAGGTAATTCATTGGGAAGTGCTGCCAAAACTATTAATCTTAATGCCGGAGATAAACTAATACTTTCCTGTAAACCTCAAGGAATAATAGAAACAAAGGAAATAGACGGATTGGATTTAGTTGATGAAACGAAGTATGGCTTAGAACAAATTTCATCAGAGGAATCATTAATGGTAGAGGCAGTTATAGGGCCATCCTCTTCTTTAATTTCAAAAACGATAGTCGAAGCGAATTTTCTCAGTAGATATAACTTATCAATTTTGGCACTTCATCGGAAAGGCAAAAATTTGAATGCACAGTTAGACCAGATCAGATTGCAAGCCAGTGATACGATACTACTTAAGGGAACTAGAAATGACATTGAGAAACTAAGGGAATCCGAGGAAACCATACTTCTCGATCAAGCTATGGTCCCAATGGAGAACTTTAAAAATAAGGCCCCTATTGCGATAGGAGTTATTTTTATAGTTATATTCACAGCTGCTTTAAGATGGTTACCTATTTCCGTTGCTTCACTGCTAGGGGTTGCCCTCCTTTTTCTTACTGGATGCATAAAGCCTCGCGAGGCATATGAGTCGGTCGAGTGGAATATTTTAGTGCTAATCTACGGAATGCTTGCGCTTGGCATGGTGATGGAGTTTTCGGGAGCGTCTCGCATGATTGCTTCTTCCGTAAGTCAAATAACTGGAGGGGGGTTGGAGGGACCTTTAAAGATTATAACTACATTAGTTATAATATATGTAATTACTTCTATTCTAACTGAACTTCTTTCAAATGCGGCAACCATAGTGATAATGGCACCAATTTCCTTAGAAATTGCTAATCAGATAGGTTTGAATGCAATAGACGCCCGAGCATTCCTTTTAACAACATGTATTGCAGCTTCAGCCAGTTTTGTAACCCCGATTGGTTATCAGACGAACACATTCGTTTATTCGGTAGGTGGCTATAAGTTTACTGATTTTGCAAAGATTGGAATATTTCTAAACCTAATTTATTGTTTTGGAACCATTGCGTTAGTATCTTTTTATTGGGATTTTTCATTTTAGTTCATTATTACTCATATTAATAGTAATAACTAAAATTTATTCGAATATTTGAAAACAAAAAGCCGAGGGTAAAATTCGATTTTACTTCTTTCTTTAGTGGATATCACGAAGCAATATGCGGCAATCTCTATCCTTTTATTACCCTTCAACAAAAGAGAAACTTGCGCCGACGCTGTAAAACTATCGTAAATATTTCAATATTATGTACTTATGTAAATGCTATAACTTAATATAGCATGGAATATATTGTGAATAAAATAACTAATTTCAACTGAGTCTCCTCTTGACCCTGTTGCACCCAACACTCAAAATTGATACATGCTAGATTATCCTCAAATAACAATTGAATAGATTTGGCATTTAAATTTACAAATAAGTAACACTTATATCAATTCCATCCCAATCACTCATGTCAACTGATAGTCCAGATAACGAAGAAAATTATGACTCCTCAATGATTCAAAAGCTTGAGGGCTTAGAAGGAGTTAGAAAAAGGCCCGATATGTATATCGGAGATACAAATGAAAGAGGCCTTCATCATTGTGTTTTTGAAATAGTTGACAACTCGATAGACGAAGCTCTTGCAGGGCATTGCAATGAGATAAAGGTAATACTCAATGTAGATGGATCTTGTTCAATTCAAGATGATGGAAGGGGCATTCCGGTGGATATGCACCCAAAGTATGACATGCCGGCACTTGAGTTGGTACTCACAAACTTGCATGCAGGAGGTAAGTTTGGAAAAGGAGCGTACCAAGTTTCAGGTGGTTTACATGGAGTAGGAGCTAAGTGCGTGAATGCCGTATCAGTTTGGTTCATCGCAGAGGTAAGAAGGGAAGGTAAAGTTCACCAGATGGAGTTTTCTCGAGGAATAACTACAGAAAAACTGAAAGTCGCTGGAGATAGTGACACGACTGGTACCAAAATAACATTTATGCCTGACGATGAAATTTTCACTGAAACACGTGAATTCAAATTTGATCTACTAGCCAAAAGATTACGTGAATTGGCATTTTTGAATCCAGGTGTTAAAATTTCGTTACAGGAAGATAAAAATAATCAGAAAGAAGAGTTCTTGTTTGAAAATGGGATTAGCGAATATGTCACATATCTGAATCAAAATAAGACATGCCTAATCGAGGAACCAATTTATTTCACGGGTGAGGCAGAGGCAGAGACCGGGAATGGAAACATCGTTGCTGAAGTAGCATTCACATATAATGATTCATTTTCCGATCAACTTTATGCATATGCAAATTCTATCCATAACATTGAGGGCGGAACACATTTATCAGGATTTAGAACCGCACTGACGCGGGTGATAAATAATTATGCGAGACAAAATGACCTACTGAAAGAGAAGGAACTATCTTTAACAGGGGATGATGTACGGGAAGGTTTAACAGCAGTAATTTCTGTGAAAGTACCTGAGCCAAGATTTGAGGGGCAAACAAAGACTAAACTATCAAATAGGGAAGTAGATGGAATAGTGCAGAAGATTGTTGGCGAGAAAATGAAGCATCATTTCGAAATAAATCCTGATCAAGCGAAAAGTATTATTGAAAAAGTTGTGAATGCTGCTCGTGCTCGTGAAGCTGCAAGAAAAGCAAGAGAGACGGTTCGTAAGGGTGCTCTTTCAGGGGGTGGCTTGCCTGGAAAACTAGCAGATTGTTCTGAAAAAGACCCATCCAGAAGTGAACTTTATATTGTAGAGGGAGATTCGGCAGGAGGATCAGCGAAACAAGGTCGTGATCGATTGACTCAGGCAATACTTCCTTTGAGAGGAAAACTTTTAAATGTGGAAAAAGCAAGATTGGATAAAGTCCTAAACAATGCTGAAATAAGAAGTTTAATAACCGCTGTAGGTACAGGTATTGGGGAACATGAGGGTGAGGGTTCTTTTGACGCTGAAAAAGCAAGATATCATAAAATAATTATTATGACAGATGCGGATGTGGATGGAGCTCATATCCGAACGCTTTTACTGACTTTTATTTTTCGACAAATGAAAGGTTTAATAGAACGTGGATATGTTTATGTGGCTCGCCCTCCATTATATAAGATCAAACGCAGAAAAACAGAGCAATATATTCAGGATGATTCAGAAATGAGTAAAATTCTAATTTCTTTAGGTATGGAAGATTTAAAACTTAAAAGAAACAAGGACAGTTATATTTTTAATGATGAAGAATTATCAAAAATAACCGATCTTTTTATCGAGATTGAATCGATTGGAAAAGGACTAGGAAGGTATGGTTGTACTATACAGCGATTATTTCAAAAACTAGATCAACAAAGTAATTCACTTCCACGCTATCTTGCACGAATTAGAACAGGAAATGAAGAAGAAATAAGATTTTTTAAAGATATCGAATCAAAGATAGGTTTCTTACAATCCCACAACCTATCCGATGATCCAAATGAAAATAATTTTCATAAAGAAATAGAGAAAGATGGAGTTATTGTTTCACAAAGGATTTCCATTCATCAAATATTCGAATCTAAAGAATTGGAACGTCTTATAACAAGTTGTGCAAGCAATGGAATTGATCACTCTTTTTTCAGTGATGAAAAAAGCGAAGCATACAGTTTGACGTCAGAGGGTGATGAAAACCAAATTACTTTAACCGGAGTAAGCCACTTTCTTGAGAGTGTAAGGATTTCAGGAAGAAAAGGTCTTCAAATACAGAGGTATAAAGGTTTGGGTGAAATGAATCCAAAGCAATTATTTGAAACAACAATGGATCCTAATACCAGAAGTCTTGTAAAGGTAGAAATCGCTGACGCAATTAAGGCAGATAATATTTTTACAATGCTAATGGGTGAAGAAGTTGCCCCTAGAAGAGCATTTATCGAAGATAATGCGCTAAATGTGACTTTTCTAGACGCATAATAATTTTATTCTAACCATGAACGAAACAAGTGAAAATTTAATTAACGGTAACATTACCGAAATCATGCAGTCTGCTTACATTGATTATTCAATGTCAGTTATTGTCAGTCGTGCACTTCCTGATGTCCGTGATGGATTTAAGCCAGTACAGCGGAGAGTTTTATACGCTATGCTCCGAGAGGGTCTTTTGCACAATAGACCTTATGATAAATGTGCAGGTGTTGTCGGGGAAGTTCTTAAAAACTATCACCCCCACGGAGATGGTTCTGTTTACGATACTTTAGTAAGAATGGCACAGCCATGGGTAATGAGATATCCATTAATTGACGGACAAGGCAACTTCGGGTCAGTTGATGGTGATTCGGCTGCTGCGTACAGGTACACCGAATGTAGATTAACAAAACTATCCGAAGAGTTACTCAGGGACATTGATGAGGATACAGTTGACTTTACACCGAATTATAAAGAAAGCACAACTGAACCATCAGTATTACCTGCAAGTTTACCTGGGTTGCTAATGAATGGTTCAACCGGAATAGCAGTTGGCATGGCGACAAATATTCCGCCTCACAATTTACGAGAACTTATTGATGCAATCTGCTCCCTAATTGATGATCCATCGATATCCATCGATGAAATTATGGATATTCTTCCTGGTCCTGATTTTCCTTCTGGCGGAAGTATTGCCGGTAGATCAGGGATTAAGTCGTACATGAATACAGGCAGAGGAATTGTGCGAATGAGAGGAAGCATGCACATAGAGGATTTGCCAAGCGGTAAACAACAAATAATTATTACCCAAATTCCATACAATGTTAATCGAGCAACACTTGTAACGAGAATTGCTGATTTAGTAAGGGAAAAGATACTTGATGGCGTTAGTGATCTTCGTGATGAGTCAACTGAAGTAACTAGGATTGTTGTCGAGCTCAAGATGGGTGAGATTGAGAGGGTCACAATGAATAAGCTTTATAAGCTAACAGCCCTTGAAAGCAGTTTTGGCGTTATTTTACTCGCGCTTGATAAGTTGAAACCTAGGCAATTAAATATAAAAGAAGCCCTAGAACTTTATATTGAACACAGACGAACTGTAATACTAAGACGGACAAAATTTCGATTACGAAAGGCTCAAGATAGAGCACACATTCTTGAAGGATATAAAATCGCTTTAGATAATCTTGATGATTTTGTTAAAATAATTCGTGCGTCTAATAATAGAAATGACGCAAAAATTAATTTGTCTTCTAAGTACAATCTTTCAGAGAGACAAACAAATGCAATTTTAGATTTACGACTTTACCAATTGACTGGTATGGAGCGTGGAAAAATCGACGCCGAGTATTCTGAATTAATGGCACTCATTTCTGAATTAACTGAAATTATCGAGAATGAAAGAAAGCTTCTTGATCTTATTAAAACCGAATTACTAGATGTTAAGGAAACTTATGGAGATGAGCGTAAAACGCTTATCACCGAAGCGGAAGGTGATGTCTCAATGGAAGATCTAATTCCTAATGATGGTTGTGTTGTCACAATAACTAAATCAGGATTTATTAAACGAACCACTGTCGATGAATTTAAAATTCAAAACAGGGGTGGTAAGGGAGTTATCGGAAGCGGACAAAAGGATGAAGATCCAGTTTCATTACTTAAAACATGTAATGCCCATGACACGCTTATGTTTTTTATGCAAAACGGAAGAGTGTATGTACAAAAAGCATATGAAATCCCTGAAGGTAGTCGAACTTCAAAAGGTAGAAACACAATAAATTTCCTTGAAATGCAAAAAGGGGAAAAAGTTGCAGCCATTATAGCTGTTGATGATTTTGAATCTAACAAGTCTTTAGTTCTTTGTACTAAAAATGGCGTAGTCAAAAAGACAAAAATTAGTGCGTACAAAAACCATCGTAAGGGCGGAATTATAGGTATAAATGTTGATGACAGTGATGAAGTTCTCGAAGCTTTGCAAATCGAACAAAATGACCATCTAATGGTCTTAACCGCTAAAGGAAAAGGTTTACGTTTTGATTCGCAACAACTTCGTGATCAAGGTCGCGTCACTCGTGGTGTACGTGGTATCAAACTTAAAGAAAATGACAATGTGGTTAATATTCTTAAAGTTGAAGATGATAAACTGCTATTAATCGCAGGAAAAAACGGACTTGGGATAAGAACAAAGTTTAGTTCTTTCCTTCCTCGTGGAGGTGAATCAATCGAAAGTGAGGAAGTTTCGCCTCGAAAAAGGGGAGGTCAAGGAGTAATTGCTATGAATACTGAAGCTGTTTGCGGTTCCATCAGTGTTGATCCAGAGAGTGAAATATTGATGATTACTAAAGCGGGTCAAACAGTACGATGTGCAGTTCAAAATATAAGAGAAACAAGTCGTGGATCCAAGGGTGTAAAGTTAGTTAATTTATCGCCAAGAGATTATTTAGTTGGTGTTTCTGAAGTTGTTGAACTTGACGAAGATATGGTTGATGGCGATCAGACTGATGCAACTGAAGAAATCACTGATGATAATTTGGATACTGTTGATAGTGTTAATTCAGATTCAAAAATTGTTCTAGATTGATTGTATTTTTCAGTCTTTTGGTAAGCAGATAAACGCAGATCGCATCAAATAATGGATTGTGAAATTGGTGCTTATCGTTCTTGCATCTTTTTCCGACTTCTTCTTTTAGTTCTTTTTCGTCTACAAATGTCTCTACAAGAAATCTGAGATCATATTTTTTTAATCTAGGATACAGTTTTCTATAAACTTTTAATGTGTCCAACCAATTGTGCTTGCGTATCTTCTTCGTAATTTGATCAACTTCGTATGGAAAATATTTCTTAATTAAGTTTTTCTCTACATGTGAATTGTGGGCCACGATGAAGGAATAATTCTTTATTTGGAGCTTTTGGAGAATTTGTAACGCTTTTAAACCAGTTTCTTCTTCTGAATATGTTATCTGCTCGTCTTCTGTAATTAGATAACCTATTTCTCTTATTCCTTTCGAAAGGGAACCTTCAAAATCAATATATAGAATTTTTCTCAATGGATGATATTACTTTTAACCGTTTCGAAAATTTTGTGACAGAGGTTACAGATTTTAAGGAAGAATTTAGTAAAATAAAAGCTAATGATGCCGTATCTTTTGAGTTAAAGGAAGACGAAACCCCTGTCACTCAAATCGATTATTTAATTGAGAAATCAATTCGAGCGTCAATTCTCGAAACATTTCCATCACACTCTATTGTGGGGGAAGAGTATCCAGATACTCTACAAAAAAGCTTGTTTAAATGGATTATTGACCCTGTTGATGGCACCCTCTCCTTAACAAAAGGTGTACCTTTATATGGTATACTTCTAGGACTTTTGTACGATAACGCCCCGTTGTATGGTTCTGTTAGATTTCCTTTACTTCAGAAATTAATTTGTGGAAATGGTCAATGGGCTTACGAAAATGGTGATGTAATAAGTTGCGATAACAGCACTACACTTGGTCAAAGCTTAATTCTTACCACAGATGAAAATAGGATAAACTCTTCAAAGTATAAATCGTCTTGGGAGCGTTTAAACGATCTTACATCCACTCGTAGAACTTGGGGAGATTGTTTTGGATATTATCTGGTTTGTAGCGGGAAAGCTCAAATAATGTTTGATATAGATTTAAAGCCCTGTGATATTTTACCCTTGGTTCCCATCATCAAAGGAGCAGGATGCGAGATAATTGAGTTAGAAAAACCCTACAGGGACATTATTGTATGTACTAAAAGCCTTAAAGAAGAGATTTTGGAATGCTTTTGATGGAGCGGGCGAAGGGATTCGAACCCTCGACATCCACCTTGGCAAGGTGGTGCTCTACCAACTGAGCTACGCCCGCAACAGGATCACACATAATTTATTTACATTTTTTTAACAAGTAAAAACCACGTCGCAATATCAAAAAGAGTCGTTTTGCTTGACATAAAAGAATCTTGTTTTATTTTCGTCTCTTTTCAATCTAACCCCAATGCCCTCCGCCCATGTAGCTCAGTCGGTAGAGCGCGTCCTTGGTAAGGACGAGGTCGGCGGTTCAAATCCGCTCGTGGGCTCCACATACATCTATAAACATCAAACAGTCAAAGTAAATGGCCAAAGAACAGTTCCAACGAACCAAACCTCATGTTAACGTCGGTACCATCGGACATGTAGACCATGGAAAGACCACTTTAACCACAGCAATTCTTCACGCACAAGCTAACAAAGGGTTAGCTGAAGTAAAATCCTATGCGGATATCGCTAAGGGAGGTACCGTTCGAGATGCCTCCAAAATTGTAACGATCGCAGTTTCCCATGTGGAATACGAAACTGACAACCGACACTACGCACATGTGGACTGCCCAGGTCACGCTGATTTTGTTAAAAACATGATTACAGGTGCTGCTCAAATGGACGGTGCAATCCTTGTTGTTGATGCTACCACCGGACCAATGCCTCAAACCAGAGAGCATATCCTTCTTGCTCGTCAGGTAGATGTGCCAAACCTTGTTGTTTTTCTCAATAAATGTGATCTCATGTCTGGAGATGACGAAGAACTACTCGAGTTGGTTGATATGGAAATTAGAGACCTTCTTAGCAAGTATGAATTTGATGGTGATAACGCACAAATTATCCGAGGATCCGCCACCAAAGCACTTGAAAATGAAGACAGTGATCTAGGTTTAGGCGCAATTCAAAAGTTAATGGACGCAATCGATTCTGAAGTTGCTGAGCCAGTGAGGGATACAGATAAACCATTACTTATGTCAGTGGAGGATGTATTTACAATCACGGGTAGAGGTACAGTTGCGACGGGTAGGATTGAGCGTGGAATTGTTAAAGTTGGTGATGAAATTGAAATCGTAGGCTTAGGTGAATCACGAACAACAACTTGTACAGGCGTCGAAATGTTTAGAAAAGAACTAGGTGAAGGACAGGCTGGCGATAATGTTGGAATTTTGCTTCGTGGTATTGATAAAGCAGATATCCAAAGAGGGCATGTTATTGCTGCACCTGGGAGTATTAAACCTCACACAAAGGCAAAAGCTCAAATCTATGTTCTGAATAAAGAAGAAGGCGGTAGGCATACTCCGTTTTTCAAAGGATACCGCCCACAGTTTTTCTTTGGAACTGCTGATGTAACTGGCATCGTTGAACTCCCTGAAGGCGTAGAGATGGTAATGCCTGGAGATAACTTGACTGTTGAGATTGAGCTTCAAAAGGCAATCGCTATGGAATCTGGCCAACGTTTTGCTATTCGCGAAGGTGGTAGGACTATCGGAGCAGGTAATATTTCAGAAATTGTTTAAGGATTTTTGAATCTATATAGAATTCTGGGAGAATAGCTCAATTGGTAGAGCACCGGTCTCCAAAACCGTAGGCTGGGGGTTCGAGTCCCTCTTCTCCCGCCACTGTTTTAAGTATTACAATACAACTATGAACCCCTTTCAAAAAATTCGAACTTTTTACAAGGAAACTCTTTCTGAGTTAGGAAAGGCTTCTTGGCCAAATTTCGAAGAGTTACGTGGTTCAACAGTTGTTGTTATTGCTGGTGTTGCCATATTGGGTTTATTTATCTCAGTATCCGACTTCTCTCTTACAAATTGCGTAGAGTTACTTACTCTGCTTATTCGCTCCTGATAATCTGATGAGTACATCAACCACCTCCGATGCTAAATGGTATGCACTTCAATGCTTATCGAACCATGAAGATAAGGTTAAAAGGTACCTCACAAAATACAAAGAGGAAGACGAGGAATTTGCTGGTTGCTTGAACGAAATTCTCGTCCCAATAGAGACTGTTTCAGAGGTTAAGAATGGTAAGAAAAAACAGCGAGATCGTAAGTTTTATCCAGGTTATGTTTTTGTTGAGATGAAGTTGTTTGATCAAGTTGGTAATCTTAAAAAGAAGCCATGGTACAAGATCAAAGAAACCGACGGAGTCATCAATTTTATTGGCCGTGAGAACCCAACGGCCTTAGCTGAAGATGAGATCGGTCGAATTCTCAAACAGGTTAATGAGGCTGAAGGAAAGGAAGTTCCAAAAGTCAAGTTTGCGGTTGGAGAAGTAGTTAAAATACTTGATGGACCGTTTTTAAACCTGACTGGGGAGATTGAAGAAATAGATGCTCAAAAAGGCACTCTGAAAGTTTCAGTTTCAATATTTGGACGATTTACCCCAGTTGAGTTAGAATTTTGGCAAGTCGAGAAAGCAGAGGAAGAGTAATCCAGCTCATTTAATATTATGTCTAAAAAAGCAGTAGGACTTATAAAACTTCAATTACCCGCAGGTGCTGCCAACCCAGCCCCTCCTGTTGGACCGGCACTTGGTGCGCAAGGTGTCAACATTATGGGTTTTTGTAAGGAATTTAACGCGAAAACGAAAGACCAGTCTGGCATGATTTTACCAGTTGAAATTACTGTTTACGCTGATCGTTCCTTCACATTTATTCTCAAATCTCCACCAGCCGCCGTTCTACTCAAGAAAGCAGCTGGACTTGCAAAGGGGTCAGGTGTTCCCAATCGTGAAAAAGTCGGGAAGGTTACTAAGCAGCAAGTCCTCGAGATTGTGAAAACTAAACAAAACGATTTAAATGCTAATGATGAAGAAGCTGCTTGCCGTATAATTGAAGGAACTGCAAGAAGCATGGGAATTGAAGTTACATCATAATAAACAATATGAAGAAGAGAAGCAGAAGGTATTTAAGTTCTAGCGAAGGGATTTCGGAATCTAAAGATTATGATTTACAGGAAGCTCTGGACGGAATTTCTAAACAAAGCCAAGTTAAGTTTGACGAATCTGTAGAACTTTCGGTCAGTCTAGGTGTTGACCCGAAGCAATCTTCCCAATCCGTTCGAGGTACCGTTAAGCTACCACACGGAAGCGGTAAAGATGTAAAAGTACTTGTTTTCACAGAAAACCCAGATGAAGCTCTTAAGCTTGGAGCCGATCATGCTGGCCTTGAGGATCTTATATCCAAAATCAAAGATGGTTGGACTGATTTTGATGTAGCACTTTCAACAACAACCGCCATGAAATCGGTAAGATCAATTGCTCGAGTCCTAGGTCCTCGTGGACTCATGCCTACACCTAAGGCAGGAACGGTTACTGACAATCTTGAAGAAGGCATCAAAGACGTAAAATCTGGAAGGGTTGAATTTAAAATGGATAAAACTGGAGCGTTGGCTGTTTTAATTGGGAAAAGATCATTTTCTGTTGAACAGCTTTTGGAAAATGCAAACTCAGCAATTACTGCCGTTTCGTCATCTAAACCAGATGGTTTTAAAGGACGATTCGTTAAATCTGCTCATATCAGCTCAACCATGAACCCTAGTTACAGATTAAATTCTTCTATATTTAATTAAAATGAGACCTGAAAAAACATATTTAATCGAGGAAGCAAAGAATCATCTTTCTAAGTCAGAATATTTTTTCCTTACTGACTACCACGGGATAGATTCAAAAGAAACTTCGGAACTACGTACCAAATTAGCAGAGAGGGGAGCGGAATTTCATGTAGTTAAAAATTCGTCAATCAGACTCGCTGCAAACCCTGATTTGGTTGATGGCTTGGATTCACATCTCAAAGGTCACACAGCAGTTGTAGTGGGTGGTGATGATGCATCTGGAGTTGCCAAAGTGTTGGGCGATTACTTCAAGGCTAAACAAAAAGTAACTGTGAAAGCTGGTGCTCTTGGAGATCGTTCACTTACAGCCGACGAGATAAAGAAGTTAGCCCAATTACCTGGATTAGATCAATTACGTGCCCAACTTCTTTCTCTTTTAAATACACCTGCAACAAGTCTAGTTACCGTCCTCAGTGCACCTGCACGTGGTATGGTTACAGTGCTCAAAGCAAAAGCAGATAAAGGATAACATATTTCGGGATATATCATCTCGCATCACAAACAACAATAACCGCCGACCTAGAAGAAATTAGGGGAAAACCCTTAAACACCTTTAGGTACTAATCATATTCAGGCAAGGAGGTAAAATAAACATGTCAGACATAACCAAAGACCAAGTAGTAGAATGGCTAAGTAGCCAGTCCGTAATTGAAGTAGCCGATCTCGTAAAAGAGTTGGAAGAAAAGTGGGGAGTAAGTGCCGCTGCCCCAGCAGCTGTTGCTGTCGCAGCACCTGCAGGAGGAGGCGATGCAGGGGGTGCCGCGGCTGAGGAAAAGAGCGAGTTTGATGTCGTTCTAACAGAGTTCGGCGGCAATAAAATTGCTGTCATTAAAGAAGTCCGTGGGATCACAGGACTTGGTTTAAAAGAAGCTAAGGAATTAGTAGAAGGAGCACCGAAACCTGTTAAAGAAGGTGTGAGTAAAGACGAAGCCGAAGAAATCTCTAAAAAGCTCGAAGCTGCAGGTGCTAAGGCTGAAATAAAGTAATGCTTCTAACTTTAGTTTCATAAAACTATTTAAAGCCGTACGGTTGATATTCAACCTGCGGCTTTTTCCATTTTCTTAAAT
>Ga0181576_10002069_pt1 | contig 15189 bp, 12 predicted proteins | sample 101ome_22_FD_132464 | JGI IMG/M metagenome (GOLD analysis project Ga0181576, IMG submission 132464) | Coastal salt marsh microbial communities from the Groves Creek Marsh, Skidaway Island, Georgia - 101412BT metaG (megahit assembly) | ecosystem: Environmental > Aquatic > Marine > Intertidal... | reverse complement strand
TGAAGATGTCTCAGATTTGCCTTGTGTTCTGCGCCTTGCAGGGGAAAGCGCGGCAGGGCATCCATGGACAGCCCCCCTAGACCCGGGAACTTGCGTTCGCATTTCTACGGGCGCTAATATCCCAGAAGGGGCTGACCGCATTTTGATCCTTGAAAACACCCTTTCGGATCACAACAGTGAACAGATTGAAGTGTTAGAAGCCTCTGGCAAAGACCAATTCATCCGCCGTAAGGGGCAGGATTTTCACGCGGGTGATATTTTGGTCAATCAAGGCACACGGCTTAACGGCAGACAGATCGGATTGCTTGCTGCCGCCGGACATCATCGGCTTTTGGTGCGCCGCAAACCCGTAGTGGCCATCCTATCAACAGGAAGTGAACTGGTTGAACCCGGGACTAACCCAAGTGCGGCACAAATCATTTCCAGCAATAGTATCATGATTGCTGAAATGGTGACATCAATGGGGGCAACCGCGATGCCTTTGCCGCCAATCCCTGATCACAAAAACGCACTGCTCGACGCCATAAATGGCATCACAAATGCCGATCTGCTGGTTTTGACGGGTGGTGCTTCGGTTGGCAAGCATGATCTGGTGGCCGGCATGATGAAAGATCATGATGGTCTTGATTTCTGGCGCATTGCCATGCGTCCGGGGAAGCCAATGATCTTTGGGCATATCACTATCGGATCTGTGCCATCAGAACCCACAACAACACCTATGCTGGGGCTTCCTGGCAATCCGGTGTCTTCGGGGGTTTGCACACTCATCTTTGTTCGTGCGGCTATTCGCGCCATGCTTGGGCTTTCGCCTGACCCTGTGACGCGTAAGGCGGTTGTTACCACTGACCTTCCTGCCAATGACCAGCGTGAAGAATATATGCGCGGAATGATCCGATATGACGACGCATCTGGCCTTAATCACTTCACCCCTCTTTTGTCCCAAGACAGCGGCAAGATGAGGGATTTTGCCCTTGCTGAGGCATTGATGATCCGCCCTGCTCATGCTGATGCCCTTTCCGCAGGAAGCATGGTTGATATCATCTGTCTTAATTCCGCAGATTCCTAAATCATCCTTGACAATCAGCACATAATTAGATCAAATCATGAACAAATCATGATCACATTCGATTGTGATCACATTAGATCGTAATCACGCTGGCATAATAAAGGAGCAGAATATGCTGACCCGAAAACAACGCGATATTCTCACCTTATTAATCAGGCATGTGGAACAGCATGGGGTAGCCCCCAGTTTCGATGAATTATGTGATGCTGCCGGATTAAAATCCAAATCTGGCATCCACCGTCTGATGTCAGGGCTTGAAGAAAGGGGCTATATCGCGCGGCTTCATAATCGGGCTAGGGCTGTTTCTATTCTTCGCCACATAGATGGTTCAGATTATACGGAAAATAGGCCGAACCCTAATACTGCAACCACACAAGATTCCGCCAAGGCAATTTATGAAGATGTGGTAGAAATTCCCTTACTTGGAAAAATTGCTGCTGGATCACCTATTACCGCCCTGTCTGACCATTCTAATCTGATGACAGTACCCCAATACATGATCGGAAGAGGTGAATATTTTGCTCTGACCATCGAAGGGGATTCGATGATTGACGCTGGCATTCTTGATGGTGACACGGTGCTAATTGAACGTTCAGACACCGCCCAAACTGGCGAAATTGTGGTCGCTTTGATTGACCATGAAGAAGCGACATTGAAACGGCTTCGCCGCAAAGCTCATAGCATTGCGCTAGAACCAGCAAATTCGCGTTACGAAACCCGGATATTTGGCCCTGATCAAGTCAAGATCCAAGGCAAACTAAAAGGTCTCATTCGGCAATATTAACACTCTTGATGCGATAGGATTGCCCCTGACTTGTGGCATAAATCAGCATTCCGCCCCTATTATAAAGCATGGGTTCGTCAATCAGCTCTGCCCCTGTTACACAGGGATATTTTGCCTTAACAAGGGTAAGCACCAAGATTGCATTTTGACAAGATTTTGTTAAGCTACGCCGATCCCACACCATCGCAATCACTTGGTTATTCCCCGACAACACAGTGCAAAAACCATCTCCGCAAACGCTATCCTCATGATTACGAATATAAACAGCCTCTGCAAAACCAAATGATGTTGCCAGAAGTCTAGCAGCAAAACCATCATCACGCGAACTGCTAATCACTAGCCTGCCATCATGCGAAGTCACAGCTAGCATCGGTTTTCCATAATCAAGAATAACCCCTGCAAGGGGACGTTGCTGGATCGCCCAAAGCAGCACAGCAAGGCCAACCAAGGGTACGCCAAGCCAACGCCATCTGCCTTGTATCAAAGCCATGATCATAAAGGCTGATGCCAACCCAAGGGTTGCCAGGGCCAAAGGTGGCAGGACCGCAAGTCTGGCGCCCTGCCAGCCAGACACAACACTAGCGAAATGGGACAGCAACAATATTGCTGCATTCATGATGCTAAGCGGCAAGGCTTCAAACCCTAATGGAGCAAGCGCTACCGCCGCCGCACCCATAGGCATGATCACAAATCCCATCAGTGGCATTCCCAGCACATTTGCAAGAACTGACCATGTTGTTGTTACGCCAAAATGGTGGAGCGCAAAAGGCAATGAGGCCAGCGTTGCGATAACAGATGACAACGCAATTGCCAGAACATACCGCACCAACCTTAACGGCCAGGAAATTGGCCGAAAAGGACGATATTGTTGCCAATACGTCCACACCACCACCAAACCAAATACTGCTGAAAATGACATCTGAAATGCAGGGCCAAAAAGGCTGGACGGATCGCATAACAAAATGATAATTGCCGCCAGCTGAACATGGTGAAGCGTAATACCCCGCCGTGATACCAACACAGCAATAAGCGATAAACCTAGCATAAGAAATGCCCTTAGCGCACTCACCGGAACACCGGCAAAGAACAGATAAAACAAACATAGAGGCAAGGCCAATAACGCCGACAGCTTTAAGGGATTGAAGCGGCTAGAAAACACCGGGAAAAGCGCCAAAGATGAACGCACCAAAACCATGATAACGCTGCAAATCAGCATCATGTGAAGTCCAGAGATCGCCAATAAATGTGCTAACCCTGCTCCGCGCCATGCTTCGCGCAAGTCATGCGGGATCGCCGCACGATAACCAATGAGTAAAGCTGACGCCACAGGCGCACCCCATGCGTTATCCATATGCTGAAACAATTTGTCTTGAAAACTACGTCTGGCTTTTGCTAGTGACCAGCCCTGCCCGGGTGTAATACTGACAATCTCACGCACAAAGCCGCCTGCTAATATTCCACGCCTGAGGGCATGGCGTTCAAAATCATACCCTCCCAGTAAAAATTGCGGCAAAAGCGGTTGAAAATTAACCTGCATCACCACCACATCCCCGGGCAGAAGTGGCGGCGCACCTGATGGGACAAGCAATCTGGCTGACCCATCAGCAAATTGATCTGCGACTGGGCTTTTGTCTTTGAGACGAATGATAATCTGTTGTCGATTGCCGCGGTATCTTTGGCTTTCCACCACTAACGCCGTCACCATAATCTCATCTTTTGGCACGGCAACCGATAGAGGCACAGAGCGCAAATCATGAATAATGATCGCTTGCCCTATGATCGTCACCGCCACTGCACCACTTAACCAAGCCAAACGCCAATATCCTCGCAAGGCTAAAATCAACGCGATCGCCATCAGCATCAGAATGATCAAAGCTACCCAAAACACCAGCCATGAGGCCGCCATCATCATTACGCCGGAACCGAGGTCATGATGGAAAATGACATAACCAGATATGACCCCAAGCATCAGGCAAAGCATGATCACCAGTGACCATCCCCCGTTGCGTGAGGCTGTTGGAGGAAGAGGTTCCATTTCCCACACTGATGTTTGCGGAGATTGCTTTTCTGGTGCTGGCGATTTGTCTGTCATCGTGCTATCCCTCAATATCACTTCATTATGCCCGTTAAAGGTTAATATTTTATGAGCGTCGTCACGAGATTTGCCCCATCCCCCACAGGCTTCCTTCATATCGGAGGCGCCCGCACCGCTTTATTCAACTTTTTGTTTGCCCGTCACCATGGCGGCAAATACCTTTTGCGGATTGAAGACACAGATAGAGAGCGTTCTACCGATCCTGCCATTGCCGCTATTCATGAAGGCTTAAATTGGCTTAATCTAACAGGTGATGATGAGCCTATTTATCAGTTCAGCCGGATGGAACGGCACGCCCAAATTGCCCATCAATTGCTAGAAAAAGGCCTTGCCTATCGCTGTTATCTGACGACTGAGGAATTAGGCCAAATGCGCGAAAAAGCCCGGGAAGTTGGGCACCCCATCCGCTCACCATGGCGTGACAAACCTACTTCAGCCGCGCCAGATGCTCCTTTTGTTGTTCGCCTTCGCATGCCAGAGACGGGCGCAACCACAATTTCTGATGCGGTTCAGGGTGATGTCACCGTTCAGCATCAGCAATTGGATGATCTGATCATGCTTCGAAGTGACGGCACGCCAACTTATATGTTGGCGGTTGTTGTTGATGATCATGACATGGGTGTTAGCCATGTTATTCGCGGTGACGACCATCTTAACAACGCCTTTCGCCAACAACAAATTATTGCCGCGATGGATTGGCCTCAACCTATTTATGCTCATATCCCCTTGATCCATGGGTCTGATGGGGCAAAGCTGTCTAAGCGCCATGGCGCTTTATCGGTGATGGAATATCAAAACATGGGTTTCTTGCCAGAGGCGGTAAACAATTATCTCTTACGCCTAGGTTGGAGTCATGGCGATGATGAAATCATTAGCCAAGATGACGCGATATCATGGTTTGATCTTAGCGCAGTTGGCAAATCACCCGCACGTTTTGATATGGATAAATTAACGGCAATGAACAGCCATTATATTGGTGCCGCCTCTGATGACACCATTATCAAGATGATCACCAGTGCGCCATTAACGCCCGAAATGGAAACACGCCTGCGTCTGTTGGCTCCGGCGATCAAAGAGCGTGCGCAACTAGTCACTGACCTGCCTGACATGGCGGATTTTGCGCTTAGCCCCGCCGCCCCTGTGATTGCAGAGGACGCCAAGCCTATTTTAGGTGACGATATGCTGAACCGGCTATCAGCATTTGCCACAGCTTATTCCCTGAATGATGCTGATATCCAATACAGGGATCCAGAGGCAATTAAAGCGTGGCTGAATGGTTGGCTAGAAGACCAGGGCATGAAGATGCGTGACCTTGGCCCTGGTCTCCGAGTTGCCCTAACAGGAAAAAAACAAGCTCCTGATATTGTTCTGATTCTCGCTGTTTTAGGCCCTGAAGAGACCAAAAACCGAATTGAGACTGTTTGCAATAAATAAGCCCTGCGGTTATAATGCCTCTTCGCATTAATAGGAATTTATCAGATCATGACCATGAAAACAGTTACTGTTACCGATAACAGCTCAGGCAAATCTATTGACCTTCCCGTTCTTGAAGGCACACTTGGTCAACCGGTCATAGATATTCGCAGCATTCATTCAGAATTGAATATGTTTACATTTGACCCCGGCTTTATGGCAACGGCGTCCTGTAAATCACGACTGACTTATATTGATGGCGACAAAGGCCAATTGATGCATGGCGGTTACAGCATTGATGAGTTGGCTGAAAAAAGTGATTTTCTTGAGGTCTGCTATTTGCTTCTTCATGGGGAATTGCCAAATGTTGATGAAAAAAGTGAGTTTGATTACGCCATTACAAATCACACTATGGTGCATGAACAGATCAACTCCTTCTTCCGCGGGTTTCGCCGCGATGCCCATCCGATGGCCATTTTATGTGGCGTTACAGGGGCGCTTTCTGCCTTTTACCATGATTCCACTGATATCAGTGACCCGATCCAGCGTATGGTCGCCTCACGCCGCCTGATTGCAAAGATGCCAACCTTGGCAGCTATGGCCTTTAAGTATTCCTCTGGTCAGCCCTTTAATTATCCTCGTAATAGTTTGAAATATGCTGAAAACTTCTTGCATATGTGTTTTGCTGTGCCGACCGAAGAATATGAAATTAATCCTGTGCTGGCTTCGGCTATGGATAAAATTTTGATCTTACACGCTGATCATGAACAAAATGCCTCTACCTCAACCGTTCGGCTTGCTGGCTCATCTGGAGCTAATCCCTTTGCATGTATCGCCGCTGGCATTGCCGCATTATGGGGGCCTGCGCATGGCGGTGCGAATGAAGCTGTTTTGGATATGCTAGGCGAAATTGGGAGCACATCTCAAATCCCTAAATATATTGAGCGCGCACGCGATAAAAATGATCCGTTCCGTCTGTTTGGTTTTGGGCATCGGGTTTATAAGAACTTTGATCCACGTGCCAAAGTCATGCGTGAGGAATGCCACAAAGTGCTAAAGCAGCTTGGCGTAAGTAATGATCCTTTGCTAGAAATTGCCCTTGAGCTTGAAGAAATTGCTCTGAAAGATGACTATTTCATTGAGAAAAAACTCTATCCTAATGTAGATTTCTACTCAGGCATCATCCTCAAGGCTATGGGTTTCCCTACCTCAATGTTTACGGTTTTATTTGCTGTTGCCCGAACCGTAGGATGGGTATCTCAATGGAAAGAGATGATCGAAGATCCGATGCAAAGAATTGGTCGTCCGCGCCAGCTCTATACAGGCTGTTCCCCAAGATCCTATATCCCAATTGAAAAAAGAAGCTAAGTCCTAGCCTTTTTTAAGGGCATCTTTGATTGCGGCCACTGATGCCATGGCAAAATTGCTGTGCTGTTTTGGTCTGGCAGAGGCATTAATGATAGCAGCGATATTTGGCCCCTTTTGTGTATCAGACAAAGCCATCTTCACATGATGACACATTGCTTGTGAAGTTACCTGCTTCGCCAGCAAAAAGGGATAAAGGGGTTGATTTGCCAGAACATTCGCCAAAACCACCTTACTCATATCCATGACTAACCGCCCTAGGGTTAGGGAAAGCCAATCAGCATCATAGATGATCACGCCAGGCAATCCTGCTAGGCTGGCCTCAAGCGTGGCTGTTCCTGAACAAATGATCCCTGCATCCCCTGCGGCTAATGCCGTCATCATATTGTTGTCACCTGATACCAGTTTAATATCGCTATGGTCAGCTAGATACGCTGTGATGAGAGGTTCAACATAAGATGACACGGGCAAAATGGCAGTTAATGACGGATATTCAAGTTTAAGATCATCATATGCCTTCATCATGCGCGGCAATAGTCGCTTAACCTCACCGTTTCTACTGCCTGGGGCAAGAACCACGATGGGGGTTTTTTGGTTTAAACCTAGGGCTTTTCTGGCTTCTGCCTTGGTTGGAATTTTACGATCAAAAAGAGGATGACCAACATAATCAGTCTTAAGCCCATGCGGCGTAAAATACGCTGGCTCAAAAGGAAACAAACATAAAAGCCGATCGAATGCAGCGGCAAAGCTTTTGGCTCTCCCACGCCCCCATGCCCATACCGTGGGGGCAACCAGATGAAGTATCGGGGCATGCCATCCTGCCTTTGCCATTGCTTTTTTTAGACGCCGGGCAAAACGCAAGGAAAATCCCTTACTATCAATGGTTAGAATAGCATCCGGACGCCGCGCTACAATCTCAGCTACCAAATGATCTGCCAATCGCGATAAGCGAGGCCATGCCTTAAGAGCCGCCCCAAAGCCGATAACAGTCAGGGCGTCCTGTTCAGCGATAAGATCAAGGCCAGCGGCTTGCATATCCTTGCCGCCAATACCAAAGAAATGCGCGGATGAACCAAACTCACGCATGATCGCTCCGCCTAACAAATCGGCAGATGGCTCACCTGCTAATACAAATAAGGACGGCGAGGCCTTCACCCCTCAACCCCTAAAATGGTAACATGATGGGTCTTTGCTGCGGCTAATGTTTTTTGACGATCCGCTATCAGCACTTCACCTGCCCCAAGCGCGATCACTTTGATCTTTGCTTTTGCTGCATGAATAACGGTATCAACGCCAATAACAGGTGGATCAAGACTACGATCCTGACCAGCTTTTGCCGCTTTTACCAACACAGGAGGTGAGAGCGATGGGTCAGACAATGCCCCAGCGCGGCTGATCATGGCGTTCGTGCCTTCTGCGGCCTCAATCGCTAACACGCGTCCGCCTTGAACCACAACTGCTTGACCAATATCGGAATGCCCCATTAGGCGCAATACGGCGAGACCTTTATTGATTGCCTTATGGTCCTGCGCGGATGGTTTTCGGCCAATTAATTTTCCACTTTCAACATAAAGTTCGCCCAACACATCTTTCATATCGACAATGCTTAACTCATAACGTTTAAAGGTGTCTTTGATTAATCTTAACGCGTTATCATCACTAGCCATCAAGGCTTTGATAGCAAGAGACGCGGCGGCCAAATCTGGCCTAATAGCGGCTAGGGAAGGACGCACGAAACGACCTGTCATTAAAATCTCATGACAAGCCTTTGCCTTAAAACAATCAATTATCTTTGTTAATGCCCCAACACGAATGCGCTCAACCGCTATGGGGAAATCCGCATCGGCAATACCGTCAAGCGCAACAATCACCGGGTCATAGTTTAGCTCCAGTAATTGTTCAGTCACAATCACTGGCAAATGACCAGCGGCGGCGATTAAGCCGATTTTCCGTTTAGGATGAGTTGCCATTTCCATTAGCTTGCATAATCGGCCGGTTATGATCAGATTCAATAAAGTCTAAAATGATCTTGGCATGGTCATTGTGGCCATAGGTGTCTTTGACCTGAGCAATGCGTTCCCGAAATGTTCCTGTGTTATTGCGGAAAATGCTTTTATAGACAGAACGAATAGTGTTGATCTGGGCTTTAGTAAAACCATTACGTTCCAGACCAATAAGATTAATACCATCCAAATAACAGCGGTTTCCCATAGCTTTCGCAAAAGGGATCACATCATTATCAACCTTTGACATTCCACCAATGACAACATTTCGCCCAATACGGACAAAAGGCTGCACCCCGGCCATGCCACCTAGATAAGTATAATCATCAATGACGACATGACCACCGACCATAACATGATTGACCAGAATCACATGATCCCCAACATGACAATCATGGGCAATATGTGAGCCAACCATAAACATCCCATGTGACCCAATTATGGTACGCATACCCCCGTCAGCAGTACCCCGGTGCATGGTAACTTGCTCACGAATATGGTTATGATCACCAATCTCAAGGGCTGATGCGTCACCTTCATATTTCATATGCTGGGGGGCAGTGCCGAGCACAGCATAAGGGAAAACATGATTGTTTTTGCCTAAGCTTGTATGCCCTTCGATAATGACATTCTGATGAATAGTTGTCCCGTCGCCTATCGTCACATCAGGGCCAATAAAACAATAAGCACCAATGCTGACATTCTCACCAAGATCAGCCTTGTCATCAACAGTCGCGGTAGGATGGATTAAGGTTGCCATGAAAACTCTATTTGTTAGGGGGCATAATCATAGCGGAAAATGACGCCGAGGCGACCTTAACGCCATTATTCATTGTTGTGCCTTCAAACTTATGAAGTGTTGATTTTCCGCCAATTCGCTTAACATGCATTTCAAGAACATCGCCCGGATGGGATGGTGCACGAAAACGGGCGTTTTCGATGGTGGTAAAATATACCAACATGCCTTTTAGTTCATCTCCTGCACTATGAGATATCATCACCGCCGCCGTTTGGGCCATTGCCTCAATAATCAAAACCCCAGGCATGATAGGAAACCCAGGAAAATGCCCATCTAAATAAGGCTCTGTGCTAGTGATGGCTTTGATGCCCACAGCCTCTTCCCATGGGATGATATTCTTTACTTTATCCACAAGCAGAAATGGATAACGGTGCGGTATCAGTTCTAAAATATCACTATGTTTTAAGATTATCTCTTGCTGATCCATTACACTCTCTCTTTCGCTTTTTGTTTAACCTCGCGGACAAGGCGGCGCAGGGCCGCAACCTGATAACGGAAATCAGCCACAGGCACTGCTGGAAATCCGCCCATGACCTGATTGTTTCCCACCTGTTTTGTTACCCCAGTAAGGCCAACAAATAAATTATCATCACCAATGATGACATGATCTGCCACCTTAACCGCAGGCCCAAGAATGTTACGGCAACCTATTTTAACGGATCCAGCAATCCCCGTCCTAGCGCAAATGATTGTCCCATCACCAATAGTGACATTATGGGCAACATTACAATGGCTATCAATCATCACACGCGCACCAATTACCGTGTTATTGAGCATACCGCGGTCCAGCGAACACTTAGGACCAATGTAACTATGATCACCAATACTAACACCCCCAATATGGGTCACAAGATGGTTTTCACCATCCTCGGTTAGCCCAAACCCTGTCTGGCCTATAACAACACCTGCCCCAATGACAACATGATTACCAATAGATGCGTTCATGATATTTGCATTTGCCATAATCATCGTATCATGGCCAATGACAACCTCATCTGCAATCACAACCCCAGATTTAATGATGGTGTTATCGCCAATAACAACGCCGTGCCCAATATGAACAAAACTATCGATCTGAACATTCTTCCCAAGTTTTGCTTCTGGGCTGATATCCACCATTGGATGAATTTGTCCGGTAGAGCCTTCTGGCGGATACATTACCGCGAGCAAGGCAGAGAACCGATTTTTGGGATGATCCACAACAATATAAATTGGCCCAGGCGGAGCTTCTTTTTCCAAATCCTCACTAATAAGGCAGACAACGCCTGAGACCTCAGAAATTTGGCTTAACACTTTTGCCTTATTAGCAAAACATACACAACCTGCTTCAGCATGATCTAATGACGAAGCCTTGAGGATCTGATGATCTTCTTGATTGATTTTGTCTTCACCCGTTAACAACCGGCCAGATACCAGTTGGGTTGCCTCAACCACCGACAAGGATCTTTTCGCCGATTTCGATTTCGCATTCGCCACAGACATTAATTATCCTTATTGGAAAAGGTGATCTTCATGTCTTTGGTGCGCTCATTTAACCGGCTCAAAGCTTCTGGGGACATATCAATTTCTGTTTCAAACAGCACTACATTCTGTTTTTGCATCACAAGAGCGTAACCTTCTTCTGTTGCAATTTCTGAGATAATTTTCAAAAGCAACTGACGGATCTGATCATTGGCCTCTTTTAAGGCGACATCAAAGCTTTGTCTTTGCCGCTGAACTTTCTGCTGTAGCACGATGACACGATTCTCAAATGCTTTCAAACGGCGGTTAAACTCTTCCTCATCTAGGACAGAACGCTTGTTATTGAGATCTTCTTCAGCCGCTCGCAATTCAATTTGCTCTGCCTCAATCGTCTTTTGAAACTTTTGATTTTCCTCATCAATCACAGCCCTAATTTTAATCATTGCTGTTGATTGCCCCATCACACTATTGATATCCACAACGCCAATTTTCATAGGTGGAGCAGATGTGGTTTCTTGTGCTATGGCGGCCTGGTTTGCCAACATAAGCATAGCCACTGTCATGATGGAAATAACAATTAAACGCAATCTGCGGCAAAGCTGATAAGCTTTATGAATAAACATTCGGCATGAAAAAGTTAGATCTGAGATCCCTGTCTGTCCAGACATCAGAAGCGGCCCCCAAAGCTGAACTGGAAGCTTTGGGTTTCATCGTAGCTTTCCTCTTTAATTGGCACAGTCCAGGAAAAGGTTAATGGCCCAATAGCGGTATCCCAGAAAAACCCATAACCAAAAGTAGATCGCATACTATTATCATCTGCCCCTGTTACTCCAGTGGTATCATCAACACCCCAAAGCGAACCAAAATCATAAAACACCGTCCAGCGCACCGACAAATCTGGATCAAGCCCTAAATCCGAAACAAGATTTATACTACTCGAATAATATTGATTTCCGCCAACCGCCGAATCATCACCCGTATCACGGGGGCCAATGCCATCACTTTCAAAGCCGCGAATATCACGCCCACCAATAACAAATCGGTTTGATCGTGACACATTTTCGCCTAGACCGTCCACGACACCGATCTTTCCATCAAACCCCAAGACTGCACGTTTGAAGGCAAAAGGTATGAAATATTGCCCTCTTGCCGTTGTTTTAACGTATTGCACATCACCGCCAAGCCCTGAAACGCTATTGGCTAACCTCCAATAATGCCCTTCTCTTGGATCAAATCGGTTATCTCGCTTGTCTTGTGACAGTGTATAGCCAGCCTCAGATATGATTTTACCGCCGTCATCACCACTAATGGATGTGGCTGTAGTGGAGCTACTGGTTGTTTGAGTTTCAGCCAAGAGATAACTGATCCGGTGATAATAATTGTCACGAGCACGAAACCCAACAGCAGTATCAATACCTGTTCTTTCAATAGTCACAGAAGAATACTTATCTTCATCCCTAAAGAGATCTAAGCTACCCAACAATTCCCGATCCCAAAGATAAGGCTCAGTAATGCCTAAGCGGAAATTGGACTTGTTTGTTGAAACGGCTGCATTTGCCCGCACACCGCGACCTGTCCCAAGAAAATTGCTTTCCTCAATCCCAATCTGAACGGATCCGTCATCCAAAGACGAATACCCAAATCCAAGGGTAAACGTGCCAGTGGACTGTTCTTCCACAGTCACATCAATGACCGACTGGTCTGATTGTGTTCCAGGCAATACTTTGCTTTGAACATTAGAGAAGTATCCAAGATTGCGAATGTTACGGATAGAGTTGCTTAACCGTAACCGATTAAAACTGTCCCCTTCAACAATTTCAAACCTACGGCGGATCACCCGATCAAGCGTGCGGTCGTTCCCATTAATACGAATTTCCTCAACAAAATTACGCTGAGCTCGGCCAATATTAATGATCACTTGAAGCGTATTATTGTCTTTATCTAGCACAAAATCTGGTTCGACATTGATAAACGCATAACCAAACTCTCCAAGCTTATCAGTCATTTTGGATAAGGTTTCATCAAGATAGCGAACATCATAAACATCGCCTATCGTGATGGTGCTTTCGTTCTTCAAGGTGTCTATATCTACAGTCTCAATATCGGAATTGATGACGACATCTGAAACGGTATATTGCTCACCTTCGTCAATGTGGAAAGTCAAAATAAAACCACTACGATCTGGCAGCAACTCCCCTGATGATCGCACAACACTGAAATCTGCAAATCCGTTTTGAAGATAAAACTCACGCAACTGCTGTTCATCTAGGGCAAGCCGAGCGGCATCATATTTGTCATTACTCGACAAAAACACATACCATTTCTTTTCTCGTGAGGCGATGACATTGCGCAAAGCTCTGTCACTAAATTCCTGATTACCAATAAACTTGATTTTGCTAATCTTAATCAGCGGGCCTTCATCAACCTCAAACACCAAATCAACACGCTTATCTGGTAGTTCAATAATTTTAGGTTCAATCGTGGCCGCATACCGCCCATTTTGACGATACACTTCCATCAGCACGGCCTTGCCATCAAGGGCGATTTTTCTTGTAAAAACCCGCCTGGGCCGAATATTTAAAATGTCTAACAGGCGATCATCTTCAATGACATCATTGCCCTCAATATTAACGCGGTTAATGATTGGGTTTTCATCAACCACAACCACGAGATTATCCCCATCCAAACGCAAGGAAACATCGTGAAAAAGATCCGTGGCAAAGAGAGATCGGACAATTCCATTTAGCTGATCTGGTGAAATCTGATCACCAACACCAACCGGCATATAGGACCGGATGGTCGCTGGACTGACCCGTTTGGCGCCTTCAATAGTAATCGCAGATATCGTGAGCGTGTCATCCTGTGCACGAACAGGTATTGCCATTAACAACTGGGCCAAAAAGACTACGGCAACAAACCGGATCAGGTTAGACATCTTAAACCTCAATAATATTTCCAAGATAGTATAAGCTAACTAGCCTGCCAGTCAAAGCACTTACACCTTATCGCCCCTGACAAAAACCTAGACTCAATTAGCAAGGCGATGTGACCCAGCTAAAGATATCAAAAACTGTTACCAACAGAATGAGGCTTAAAAGAAAGGCTATGCCAATCCGCATAATCCATTCCTGTAAGGCAGGGGTCAGAGGGCGCCTCATTATTGCCTCCAGCCCAAAAAAGGTTAAATGTCCACCATCTAGCGCTGGAACAGGGAGCAAATTAATAAACCCAAGATTAATTGAAAGCGCTGCAATTAGCAGAAAAAACCGGACAAAGCCGCGTTCTTCAACCGCTTGTTTTGCGGCTGCACCAGTAATTTCAGCGATTTTTACAGGTCCGCCCATTTCCCCTTTATTAGCTTGCCCAGTCACAAGACGGCCAAGTCCACGCAACATTGCCATTGATAAAAGATAACTTTCTTTACCAGCTGCCACGACGGATTGCCCAAAACCTAATGTGTTAATTTCACCACTTGTATTAATGACGCCAAGCTGACCATATTGTGCGCCACTGCATTCTTCGGTAATCACACTTGGCGTGATCGACATATCCATTTCTCTGCCATCACGCTTGATCACCATCGTTAACTCACGCCCTGGGTTTTCAGCTACTAGCATGCGCAAATCATTAAAATCGGTAATACGATACGCATTGATGCTGATAATGCGGTCACCCGGGATTAACCCAGCCTGTTTTGCGGCACCATCTTTGACCAAATCATCAACAACTGGTGGTGCAATAGGTTTACCAATAGTCATGAAAACAATGGCAAAAATGGCAATACCAAGAATAAAATTAGCGATAGGCCCCATGGCAACAATGAAAGCACGCTGGCCTAGCGTAGCCCCCATAAAACTGCCTTTTTCGTGGCTTTGATCAGGGTCAGGGATGCCAGTTGGGTCTTTATCACCACGCATCCGAACATAACCACCAAGAGGAATGACTGAAAATCGCCAACGCGTCCCAAAACGGTCATTCCATCCGAATAATTCTTTGCCAAAACCCACTGAAAACACTTCGACATAAACACCTGATCGTCTTGCCGCCCAGAAATGCCCCCATTCATGGACAAAAACAATCAACGTCAAGACAAACAAAAATCCAGTGATATAGATCACAAAATCCAGCATTTATTTTCCCTTTTTGGCTATCCATGATCGCGTAACCGCCATGGCTTTATCATTAGCATCTAATACAGATTCT
>Ga0181576_10002068_pt1 | contig 15189 bp, 9 predicted proteins | sample 101ome_22_FD_132464 | JGI IMG/M metagenome (GOLD analysis project Ga0181576, IMG submission 132464) | Coastal salt marsh microbial communities from the Groves Creek Marsh, Skidaway Island, Georgia - 101412BT metaG (megahit assembly) | ecosystem: Environmental > Aquatic > Marine > Intertidal zone... | reverse complement strand
GGCTTCGCGGCGGGCGGAGCGACGGCGGCGGCGGGCTTCGCCGCAGACGGCTGGGACACGTGCGGCGCCGTAATCTGCGCCTTCCACGTGTTCTTCACGGATTTCGATAATACGACAACCTTTGTGTTCATCTCTGTGTTGTCGTACTCTTCCTCGTGCTCCGGGACCTCGTACGATTTCATCTTACTCAGTTGAGTACCGATGGACGTACGCGTGAGCGCCTCCAACGTGACTGGAATCATCTTCAAAGTTCTAAGAATACTGACTAAAAGAGTCGATTGATACCGTCGCCTCGCGTCCATCATCCAATCCTGCAACACATCGAGACCTTTTAACTCGGCCGATTGCCCAAACTCTCGCAGGCACGACTTATTCTTCGTGCCGCGAATGATTTGCAACAGGAGCGCGCGCTCCTTGGGCTTGGTCGTCTCTCGCATCATTCGTACAAACTTGGGAATGGTGCGCAGCGCCACGTCACCTTCCGCATCTAATAAGGGGTCTAACTGTATCTCAAACGCTGATTTTTTCGCCCTCGGAGGCGCCGAGGGCGCCGCCTTGGGTTTCTCCTTCTCTTCGCCGCCTACGACTAATCCCGCGGGATGGTACCCGTGCTTGTCGATCCAATCGCCCACCGTCGCCCCCGGTTTACCATCCGAACGCACGATGCGCAGGCTGATTTTCCACTTCTTCGCGGACCCGCGTCCACCGTCTGACTCGAATTTACTCGGGGTCATCGTTTGATCGCCGCATCGCACGCGCTCTTGTAATTTCTTGTATCCTCTCTTGAGCTCGAGCCTGCCTCTGAGGTCGCCGCAGACGACGTCGACGGCGACGTCTCGCGGAATGCCCGGGAAGGGGACGCCCTCCTGTAACGGCGGCACGTCTGCGGACGCGGAGGACGGGAACGCGGGGGTGTCTTCCTCCGTGTCCACGTCCACGTCTTCGACGTCGTCGGCGTCACCGGGGGCGTACTCTTCCTCCTCGGGCGCCGCCTCGTCCTGGGCGGCGAGTCGCGCGACTTGGTCTCGAGCCGCGGCGGCTGACGCGCGAGATGATTTCGCAAAGGATGCGAAGATTTGTTCCACCGTGGAGATGTCGAGACGAGTTCTCTCCACCCACTCGTCCAACACGCCGCGATCGACGGGCATCGTCGACGACTTTGCGGCGGCGGTGAGCTGCGCGCGCACGCCGAGCGGCATCTTGGCCAAGACGGCAGCCAACTCGTCGCCGCCGTACGAAGTCGTCGGTTCAGCATCCGTGCGCTCACGGTCGGAGGAAGACGACGACGATTTCTCATCGATGACGCCGTGCACGCCTCGAGGAAAGCCGCCCGTATCGTCGTCCGACGATGACGAGAGCGTCGACGTCGCCAAATTGATGACGGCGTTCACCGAGTCGTCCATCGACGCCGTCTTCTCCTCTCTACAACAAAAGCCGTCACACTCTGCAAGCTAATTCCAGTGACGACGCGCGCGATCCACCTATTATTTATTTAACAGGACGAACACAGCAGACAGAATCAACAAAGAAGATTTCAACAATCGAGTGAGCGCGCGCGAGCTCCGCCGTCTCCGCGCGGCGGCGTAGGCGTTCTCGTCCCCCGTCCCGCCGCGCGCCGACGACGAATCCCGTCGCGCGTACAAACAACGATCCGATCGACGACGGTCGCGTCCTTCGCGTCCTTCGCGATCGGTCGGCTAATTTCTTTTAGGAGTACAGTAGAGTGGTGTGGGGTGCGTCGAAGAGACCTCTCCTCTCTCGCGCGGTCGGCGAGCCAAACCCTTCTCGATCGAATCGAATCGAATCGTCGACGACCGGCGCGCGTTCGACCGCGAGACGCGCGCGAGACGACGACGAACCGACGAATGAAAATGCGCGCGCGCACAGCGTCGCCTCACCGACGCCTCGCGCGCGCGTTTCGACGCCTCGCGCGCGCGAATTCCACCGATCCGCGACTCGCGTCGCGATCCGACGAATCCGCGCGCGCGCGTTCGATCGACCGGTCGCGCGCGGTGTCGTCGACGCGATCGGGTGCGACGAAAACGGTCGCGCGCGTTCGTCGACGCGGTGCGTCGCGAGTGCGCGCGCGCGCGCGTGTGCGGACGATCGCCGGAATGGTGACGACTTCGTTCGATCCATCGTCGTCCCGAGACGAGGACGAACACACGCGGACGAATCAGGACCCACGCTCGTGTGGGGGGGGGGGCTCATCGGTGGGTCGTGACTCGTCAAAGTCCAACCTCCGGGCCGCGGACGATCCAGCCTCACTCGCGACCTGTGGAATGAATGAATCGTCGACCGCGCGCGCGTCACACCGCGCCCGTCGTCGACGCGCGCTCGATCGATCGACATGGCGTACGCGCACCAGCCGAACGGTCCGGCCCACGGCCCGGGCGTCGTCATGCAGACGGTGGGAATGAATAACTCGCTCTTTGGGTGTTTTGACGATTGCGGGGACTGCGTGTACGGGTACTTTTGTTTCCCGTGTCACCTCGGGTCGATCGCCCAGCGTTCGGGATCGGGTGATTGCTTCTTGACGTGCTGCATCTCGATGTTGTTGCAACCGATCCTCCCGCTCGCGATGTGCTACAACGCGAGCGTGTATAGAAAATCGTTGTACCGCGTGGGCGTCAACGCGCCGCTTCCGTGCCTGTCGTGCGCGTGCTTCTGCTGCTGCTTGCAGTGCCAAGTGAGTCGGGAGGTGAACGATCGACAAGCGGCGGCGGCGTCCATGCCGCACGTCGGCCCCGGCGTTGGTGTCGCGGGACAACCGCAGATTATCGTCGTGCAAGCGCCGCCGGCGCAAGTCGTGCACCGATAAACCGCCGACGAGACGACGAACGCGCGCACGGATGCGCGCACAAGACGCGTCGACCGACATTGGTCGACGTTGGATGTATGATGACGCGCGAGAGAGCTCGACTCGACGCGACGCGGCGATACAATTAGACGAGACGACGGACGCGTGTAAAGAATAATTGTTTCGTATCGACGAAACGCCGACAGTTTCGCAACGCGAGTCCTCGACGCGCGCACCGACCGACGCGCGCACCGACCGACGCGCGCGCACTTTCGCGACGTTTTGGCGCGTCGACATGCGCCGACAGCGCGACGACGTCGGCGCAGCGGACGCGCTCGAGCGACACCGACCGCCCGAATTACTTCTCGTTGACGCGCCGACGACGACGACGACGGCGACGACCGGGGAGGCGCGCGCGACGCGCGACGCGCCGGCGTCTCGCGCGACGTCCACCGGCGCGCGCGCGTCCGCGTCCGCGCGACGAGGAGGAGGACGCGCGTTCGAGACGTCTTCGAGCGCTGACGGTCAACGACCGATGACGACCGATGAGGACGACGCGCGCGCGATGGGTAAGAGCGCGGCGCGCGTGCGCGTCGAGCGCGCGCTCGGAGGCGCGTTTGAGTATCGCGTCGTCGTCGCGCGCGCGGTCGAGGCGGTGGAGAAGGTGTTCGATACGCGGGCCGAGGCGCGCGCGCGGGACGGCGGCGGCGACGCCGGGTGGCGCGCGTTCGACGACGACGAGACGCGGGCGTTCGCGGTGGACGTCCGGCGAGAGATTGAACGATCGATGCGCGCGATCGAAGATGAGATTCAGGGCGAGTTCGCGTCGCGAGAGTGTGCGGTGCGACCGATGGAGCGCGAAACGACAACGGCGACGGCGACGAGAGCGCGCGCGGCGGCGAGAGCGACGACGACGACGCGGAGAAGGACAGGCGTCGCGTTCGGAACGACCGTGCGCGCGCGATGAATGAGTAGACTAGTAGTAGATGAAATACACGCGTGAGACGACGAGGCGAATCTATTTTTTTGTTTTGCGCTTCTTGGAAAACTTTCCGCCGCTCTCCCGAGCGCGCGCCGCCGCGGCTTCGGCTTTGCCCTTTTCGCGATAGGCGCGCTTGAGCGTTTCCCTCTTGAGCTTGCCTCGCCACTCGTCCTCGATGCTCTGCGCCTTGGCGTGCGTGGCGCGTCGTCTGGCTTGTTGTTCCTCGCGCTTGGCCATCTTTTCGTTGCGAATGGTGTTGAGTTGTTGCACCATCGTCGCGAGCTTCTTCTCCTCCTTGTCGCGCACCACGGCGCGTCGCTGTTCGAGCGTCTCGCGCGTCCGCGCCTTCTCCAGTTTCGGCTTGGACTTGAACGGCAACGCCTGTTGAAGCGCCTTGGGAACCTTGAGCTTGTTGAAGACGCGATTCTTGCGCTCGATCGGCTTGTAGATGGAATCCGGATTGACGGGAATCGGCAAAGACTTTTCGTATCGCAATTGTCCGACAGTCTTCATGCCTCGCCATTCCTTTGAATCCTTGAACATGCTGGTCGTGACCGGGTTGTAGAACTTCGGGACGTCCACCTTGGTCCACGTGCGCAGGAAGACGATGTCCGAGAGCAAGAGCTTATCCTCGAACGAGGCGCGGAAACTGCCCTCCTTCATGCCGCCATCCTTGGATCCGTGCGTGCCCTCGCCCGGCTTGACAGCCTTTTTTATCGTACCACGAATGCCAGACACCGTGCGCAGAGCGGCGCCCTCGAAACGACTGACTTCGAGCGCCGAGTTGAACATACCGGAGATGAATGCGGTGTTCTTGAACACCTTGGTCGGCGTGCCGACGAGTTTGAGCTTTTTGACTATTTTGATCGAGTGATCGAATTCGAGCACCGTCGCCGTGGCGGCTATTCTGAAACTCGCCTGCGACGACACCATGCTCTGAAACGCGATGACGCCCGTGTTTTGCGGCGTCAGTGGTCCGTAAAACGTGGCGTAGCAGTGCATGTGATCGGGCGTGTATTTAATCATGCGATGCCTCGAGTTGGCGTCCATCATGGAATACACAGGAATGCTCTGGAAGCGTCTCCACCCGATGGAGAAGATCAACGGATCTTGGTTCTTCAGCGTCTTGCGGTGCCATCTGTGCTTTTTCAGACGAAGTTGTTGAAGACCCATGATCTCTTCCCCCGGAAGAATCCCGCCGATGACGATGGGACGCGTCGGATCAAAATTTTCCACCCACTCGCACGGAGCCTTGGCGAGGACAATGCGGAGGTAAGAGCCGGGACGGAAACCTTCCATCGCTTGACGCGTGTGTTCGGGCAACGTGTCGAGGATGGATCGGGAGCGCGCCGTCTCTTCTTTCATCTGGTTTTTGACGAGCTCAAAGTACGACGATGGACCATCCGGATCGACAAAGTTCGGGCTCTTTTCGTTGGCGGCTTTACGACCTCCGGCGGAGACGAATTCTTCGTGTTTCTGACGCTTCTCTTCCAACCGTTTCTCCTCGTCGTCGCCATCGTCGTCGTCGCCGTCCTCGTCTTCACCCTCGTCCTCGTCCTCGTCCTCGTCGCCGGCGCTCTGCGCCCCCGGACCGAACTTTTCGCCGGTTTCCAAATCTTCAAAATCGCCGTAGACTTCGTCGTCGTCGTCCTCACCATTTTCATCGCGAGGCTGCGCTTCGCTTCGCGCCTTGGCGGCGTCCCAATCGCCGGTGACAAATCTGTTTCTCAACGACGGATCATCGAGGTCTAACGCAGATCGAACCTCGGGCAAAAATTTCGTCCTATCGAACGAATCCGTCGTGTCCATCTTTGAATCGGAATCGTCTTGCTTTTTGAACAAGTCAGATTCTGAGTCGGAGTCAGACTCCGCGCCCGAATCGTCGGCGTTCTCGCCGCGAACGGTGCCTTCGACGTCGTCGTAGATTAGTTCCATGAGCGTCTTCTCGCGCTTTCGACCTTGCATCATCTCTTTCCACTTTGACGCGCCGGCGCCGAGACCTTCGTTATCGTCATCATCGCCGTCGTCTTCCTCATCCTCGTCGTCGCCCTCCTCTTCGCTGTCGGCATCTTCGTATCCTCTCTCGGGTTCTTCGATGAAATCCGCCGCTCGTCTCGTTCTCGTATCGCCAGGTTTCGCCTTTCTTCCAGGGAAATCCGCGTCCTCATCGTCGGACTCGTCGTCTGAATCCGAGTCGTCGTCGGATTCATCCTCCGACCCGTCCTCGTCGGACTCGACGTCGAACGCGCGCGTCTTCGACTTGTCGAATTCATCGCCCTTCAACCTATTTCCACCCTTGAAGAGAGAGATCTCGCTATTACGAAGCTTTTCATCCACCGCGATGCGCGTGTCTTGCAACCCGTGCACCATCTCGACGCCGAAATCGACGGCGTGCTCCTCGGGCAACGGTCGACCCTCCGCCAACAATTTCTCCTCGAGCTGACGCTTGGAAAAGTTCATCTGCTTATCGTCGACCGTGATGTACACGGCGTCTTTGTCGTACAGTAGACCGCCGACGTCGCTCATGGGCGCGTAGATGAGCTTTTGCTTTTCGTCCAATTTCCGTTGTTTGCGCTCCTTGCTCGGAAGCGGGCACGGATCGGGCATTTGCACGATTTCTTTCACCGCCATGTCACCAACGCCCGCGACGTGCACGAGTTGGCCGTGTTTCAGGTTGCACCCGTGCAGGAACCCATACAGCGCCACCTCACGATCGCACACGGGATTGTCGTGCACGAGCTCGGGCTTGGTGATGTCCTCAAACCGGTCGCCGACGACGTACGGGTGTGACGTTCGCCAAATCAACGGTTTCGTCTTTGCCGTGGATATGAAACGCGCCAAATTCATCGTGTCTCGCAGATTATACCTGCCGTTTTGCATTCCCGAGATGTAAAACAGTTTCGCGCCGTCGTAAATTTCCGTCCAGAATCGATGCTTGAGCAACTTTTTCGTCTTTTTCAACTTTTTCACGTCGTGAAACTGATCGAGATGTGTCAACACTCCCATCACTCGCGGAAATCCATGCACTTGAAGCACGTTTAAAAACTCAAACGTCTCCATCTCGAATCCAAACGATCCATCGACGAGCAACAGGACCAAATCCGCCACCTTGGCCGCGTCCACCATGTCGTTCAAGTCATTCTTAACCTCCATGATCTGTATCCGTCGCTTCTTCCCCGTCACCAGCGTCAACGGCCCTTTAATCTCATTCAACGCGTGTCTCGTGTAATGTTTCACCAACGACCGCACGAGCGTCGTCTTCCCCACCCCCGGCGGTCCCTGCACGACGACGACGAACGGCGGCGGCTCCTCGCCCTCCCCCAACTCTCGCACCGGCGCTCGTAACTTCCGCTCCGCCTTTTCGATCGCCACAGTTCGCGCGCGCTTCGCCTTCTTCGCCCCACTGAATATAAACGCGCGCGGATTATTCCCTTGCCGCCCGTCGCCGCCGCCGCTCCCGTCGCCGCCGCCGCCTTTGCCCTTTGCATTCTTCTTCGCGTGTTTCGCCCCCGCGCGCGGCGCGCGGTGCGGCTTATCGCTCGCCGATCCCAACACCGCGTCCATGACGCCCGCGCCGATCGCCTCGTCGTCGACGACGCGATTCGCCGCGCGCGGGCGTCGCGCCGCGTCCACGAATGATGATTAAAGGGACTCGTCTCGACACGGCACTCGTCATTCGACGACCACGAGCCATGGTCCCGTCGCGGTCCTCCACCGACGTCGTCGTCCCGATGACGCGCGCGCGCGCGTCGACGCACCGCGCGTCGCGTCCACCGTCGGTCGGTCTCGCGGTGCGTCGTCATCGACGAGGACCGCGCGCGCGCGCGTCCACGACGGATGACGTTGATGACGACGCGGATAGCGCGTCCGTGTCTCGACGCGACGCCGTCGACGCGTGCGCGTCTCGCGCGGCGTGGCGCGGACACGTCCCGACGCAGAGCACGCTCCCGCTCAATCCCGACGGATCGGTTAACTACGCCTCGATCGACGCGAACCCGATATCCAAGGTGCTGACGCGCACGATTCGGGGACTCCTCGTCGACGAGGTGGGCGGCGACGACGGCGATCCGACGCCGTGGACAGAGTTTCCAGGCATCATGACGGCGGTGCGAGAGGTGAATGACATGAAGGGGGACGCGAGAGACGTGCAGGTGCGGGCGAAGAGGGTGTTTGCGGGGATATTGCCGGCGTTGAAGATTGGATGGATACCGCCGATTTGGAAAAAGGTTGTGGCGCCGCACGCGCCCGAGTGGATGGCAAATTACGCGTTCGTGCTCGTGTTTACGAATTTGTTTCCGTGGTTGATGGGTCCGATGGAGGGCGTCGATCACGTCGAGGTGCCGACGCCCGAGTGGTTGCGAAAAACGTTCGCGAACGCGCCAAAGTTTATAAAAGTTCCGCAGGCGGTCAAGGCAGAGCGGTGTCGATTTTTGGAGACGTCGCAGTGCGCGAGCGTGTGCGTGAACACGTGTAAAGCCCCCTCGCAGGAATGGCTCAAAGAAGATTTCGGCATGGATTTACACATTCAACCAAACTACGACGATTTTTCCTGTCAATGGAAGTTCAACACGCCGCCGCCGCCCCTCTACGAGGACGCCGCCGTCATGGTTCCCTGTTTCGCCAAGTGCGACTCCGAGTACAAGGGCGAAAAGGATGCGTTTCGCCAGCGCGTCCGCGTCCAAACCGGTGTCGGCATCGTCGACGGCGTGGACACGTACACCGGCGAAACGCTCGAACAGATCGCCGCCCGCGCGAGCGAAGAAGCCAAACGAGACGCCTCTCGCGGCGCGTACGCCGACGGCACCGCCGCCGACGCCTCCGCCTTCGCCGCGCGCGCCGACGACGTCAAATCCGGCGGTAAGTGTTGGTCCGTCGACGAGCGTCGCGACGCCATGAGCGACGTTCGCGCGTCCTAGTCCGCATCGCCGTGTAATCACACCTAAAGTCGCGTAATAATAAATATCTTTTCGATAGGGGAACCACCCACCCTTCACGCGCCCTAGATAGAATGACACATTCGTCGACACTGCGCGACGCCTGCCAGCCGTCGTCGACGGTGACGATGACGACGCGATTACTCGCCCCCGTGGGCGCGTTCGCGCTCGGCGCGTACGCGGAGAATCGCGGGTACGTCGACGCGGCGCTTCGAAAAGCGCGCGATGTCGATCCGAACGTGCGCGCCGGCGTCGACGCGCTCTTCGCGGCGGTGCGAGACGGTGAGCGCGCGGTGGCGGGCGCGGTGGAGGGCGCCGGGGCGGAGAATGCGATCGAGGCGGCGATGCGGGCGATGCGAGAGACGCTGGCGGCGATGACGGCGCCGTTGTTCGCGACGAGCGGGAGAGAGGCGGAGGCGACGCTGGGCGGGGGCGCGGGACGATCGGTGGAAGATGGCGTGATCGGGGAGAAAGCGACGTCCGTGGTGCGCGGTGTGCGAATGCCGACGCTGGGTGTGCGCGAGATGTTCATCGCGGGCGCGTTGACGGGGATGGTCGTGGCGTACGCGTACGGGCCCGAACGGTGCGCGGCGGCGGCGAGACGTGCGTACGCGAGGTGTGTCGAGGCGGTGAACGACGCGCGGGCGTACGTCGAGGCCAAGATGGATGAGTTTTTGTCGTTGGAGTTTCGCGAGGCGATCGAGGAGACGATGGACGGGTTGAAGGAAGCGCTTCAGGGGGCGCAGAAACAGCTCGAACCGTTGCTCAAATCGAGCAGCGATAATCTCTTCGCCCTCGCGGCCAAGAGTAAAGAGACGACGACCGCGTATGCAGGCAAGCTCACTGCCTTTGTCGGTGACTTGAACGAAAAGTATCTCAACGAGGCCGTCACCATCGTTCGAGCGAGAGCGGTCGAAGGGTTTCAATCCGCCAAATCTGCGGCCAAGTCGGTGGCGCCGGCGCTGGACGCCGCGCGTCGCCACGCGCGCGAGTTCCTCGCCGCCATTCGCGACGGTCTTGTCGCTCCCAAGAGTGATAAATCACAATAAAAGCGACGTCGTCGGCGCTCTCGACGGCGTTCACCCGAGCCCGCTGTTTATGTATATATCATTACCACCGTTCTGTTCCCAACCGACCCATCCGCTCAACTTGTCGTCACACCGCGCGCGAGGATGGATCCCGCGGGTCCGTCCTACGACGCGTCGACCGCGTCGTGGTTTCAGGACTCCTACGCCCTCACCTCGCTCCCGCTCGCCCCGTCCGTGCGCTCCAAACTCCAACGCGCGGGATTCCATTCGGTTCGAGATTTGATTCGCATCACGGGCGGTTCCGCCTCCTCGCTCGCGCGCGAGGCGTCGTTGACCCTGGATGACGCGAACGACGTGCTCAAGGCGGCTCGTCGAGGCGGTGAGGGCGCGGCGCTGCGCGGGGCGAGGAGCGCGGCTGAGTTATTAGAGGAGGAGAGAACGCGAGGACGCGTCTTTACGTTTTGCGAGGCGTTGGACGACGCGTTGGGCGGAGGCGTCTCGAGCGGGGAAATCACGGAATTTTGTGGATGTCCGGGAATAGGGAAGACGCAGTTGGCGACACAGTTGTGCGTGTCGACGCAGACGCCCGCGGCGTTCAATGGATTGGAGGGAGAGGCGGTGTACGTGGACACGGAGGGGAGTTTCATGGCGGAACGCGCGATGGACATGGCCTCGGCGTTGGTGGAATATCTCGGAAAGATGACGGCGATGACGCCCGAGGACGGTGGGAAGCGTGAGATGGAGGAGGCGATGAAAACGTTTACGCCGGAGAAGATTTTACGCGGGATTCATCTGTTTCGATGTCACGAAGTGACCGAACTCTTGGCGGTGTTGGAAACGTTGGGCGAGTTCATCGCCGAGCATCCCAAGGTACGATTAGTCGTCATAGACAGCGTGGCGTTTCACTTTAGACAGGACTTTCAAGACATGGCGCTTCGAACGACCATCTTATCCAAGATGACGAATCGATTGATGTCCATCGCGACGGCGAGACAGGTAGCGGTGGTGACGGTGAACCAGGTGACGGTGAAGCCGCAGCGCGACGGACCGGCGCGATTGGTACCGGCGCTTGGGGAATCGTACGCGCACGCGTGCACGACGAGGGTGATTTTGAGCTGGGAAAACGACGATCGCGTGGCGTTCATCACAAAATCACCGCGACTCGCGCAGGCCCGCGCAAAGTACACCATCACCGCCGGCGGTGTGCGAGACGTCCGAGGCGTCAAGCGAGCGCCGAGCTGATTCGATTTTTCGAGATACGTGAAGAATTCTAGTTACAATATACATGTGATGATCCATCTCTAGTAGCGATACTTTGTGCTGTAATCGCGCGGCGACACGACCAAACCTCTCCCCTTGCGCGCGCCGGTGTAGACAACCTCCACGATGTCGATAAACTCTTGCTTATCGTCCATCGCCCAGTTGACCTTGTTGTTGTTACCCGTCCCGAGATCGATCTGAATGTGTTTATTTCTAAAGAAGAACATCACCGTGCACGGATCGTACAGTTCGTACATTGCATTAAAGTCCGGAACCTGCGTTCGCGAAGGCCAGCCGTCAGTCGCCGCGTCCCGAGCTCGCGCGCGTCGAGCGCATCGAGCGCGTTCCTCTCTCGCGCTCACCTCGTTGATGTCCACCAGATAGATGATAGCAAAGTTTTTAATCTTATCCGCCACTCCCGCCAAGGTCTGCGCGCGTCCGACGGTCAGTCTTCGCGTCTTTGCTCGCTCGATTTCGCGCTCGTACCTCATCCATGCGCATGCACGTGTCGTCGGCGTCCGAACCGAACCGTATGACGACAACGCGGTCCTCCTCGGAGAGGATGGCCTGGTCCACCGCCCAGCCGTTTTTTAGATGGGGCAGCAGATACGACATCCCGCGATGCGTCGGTGGGTGTTTTTCGCGGCGCTCGGCGAGTCGAAGAGTGATGTAGAGGAGCGGGAACGAGCCGGCGAGAAACGGCGAGCGAAGGATCCGTCGTATTCGTGGTTTGTTTTCATTACGTGGCGTGGTAAGTCTAAGTTTAACGTTTCTTTTTTCGCGGTCTCTCGTCGCTGTCGCTCATGTTGGCGTCCTCTCTCGCCGCCTTCTCCTCGAGCTCGTCCCAAGACAAACCTTCCTCTTCGTCTTCGTCCAACTCTTCCTCCTCGTCCTCGTCCTCGGAATCGTACACGCTCTCAGACTCGGACTCCTCCTCGGATTCTTCCTCTTCGCTGTCGCTCGGTTCGAATTCGCTGACCTCTCCGTCCTCGTCCTCTTCCTCGTCGGAGGCTTCGTTGTTGAGGAACTCCCAACCGCCGGCTTCGAGCCAACCGTCTGGGTCCTCCTTGATTTGACGCAACAACGGCTTCCAGTTCAAGTTCGCCTTACCCTCGTAGTACTTGATGTCGAGCGTCGTCAACCATTGCTTGATGTTTTCCAAGTATTGGCTCGGAATTTGATCGATGCGATGGACCTCGCGGTTAAAGTCGCGGAAGATGATGGCCATGTCAAAGTTCTTCAGGTGGAAACCGACGCGCTCCAAGTTGACAACCTCGATGTCCTTAGAGGCGATGACGAGCGGAGGGAACTCGGTGAGCTCGACCAAGCACGACGTCGTCGGCAAAATTTTCGCCGTGGTTTTGTGCGCGACGCCTTGGAAGGCGAGCTCGTGGTACGGAGAGTCAAACTCCAAGTTGAGGTGAGGGAAATCCTTTTCCCAAATGTCTTGCACTCTCTTCGCAAAGTGGCTAAACTCTTTCTGGATCTTCTTCTGACGCTCGCGCTCGCGCTGCTCGTCCTCGATCTCATCCGGATCGTACATGTTACGACGACCGCCGTCCAAGTTTTGCACCGCCTCCATCACCTCTTGATAGAATTGGACGTCTTGCGTCTTCTTCTTGCCGATCATGATTGGATTCTTCAAGTGGAAATGAATCAACGTCTTAATCTCTTGCTTGGCCGGCTGGAAGAAGGCGAAGCGAATGTTTTCGTACATGATATCGACTTGTTCGTCCATCTTGGCGCCGATATACCGCAAACCGTTCGTGTGCGCCTCGAGGGTGCCCGCCTTGCGACCGCCACGACCGCCGAACGTCGGCAACATCCACAAGCCCGTCAGGCGGTGCACGCGCCCAGATGAGAGCACGAGTCGCTCTTGGCGAACCAAATCGGCGCGTTGCGCGCGTTCTGTTTCTCTAGCCACGATGTTACGTCGCAAAGCTTGAATCTCTTGCACGACGTGATTGGCGTGACGAGCGTCGACGCTTCGGAAGCTCACCTCCTTCAAGAAGATCGAGTTCGGAAATCTCACCGCGGCGGCGTACTTTTGTTGCGCCGCGGACGAGCCGGTCGGGTGCTGAAAGTTGATACGAATGAAGGCGTTACCAGCGTCTTGACTCACGGACGCGGACTTCACGGACATGATGTGGAACGGCACGAGCTGACCGTAAATGGGCACGAGGACGGATTCGCGCTCGGCGTCGACGGCGAGCACGAGTTCGTTGTGTCTCGGCGTTGGCACGTCGCGCATAGACTTGTAGGAGACGAATTCAGCTGACGAACCCATCGAGGCGTTTTGAACTTCATCCTCGCCCGCTTGCGTTAAACGCTTATACGTCTCGGCGTTCTTTTTATCCGCCAACGCGCGCTGTCTGCGCTCGCGATCCTCCGCCGAACTCGGACCGGATTGCTCGGCGCGCGTCTTGGCGTCCAAGATCACGCCTCCTTGCTTGATCTTAATCTCGGCGTCCGCGTCTTCCTCGTCATCATCGTCGTCGTCGTCGTTCGTCACGTACGAGATTTCCTTGACGCCCTTCGGGTTCGTCGTCAGGACGGACGCCGCCTCGCCGCCGGCGCCGACCAAAACCGAGTCGGCGATCATGATGGCGTACGTCTCACTCTTGCTCCCTTCCTTGGCGGATGGTTCCTTCAGACCTTGCAAACCGACGGCGAGGTTGAACAGCATGCCCGACTTGATCTTGTTTTCGCACTTTCCGTTCAACGCAAAGGTCATGTCGCGGAACTCGAGACCCATGGCGGTGCCGACATTCTTCGTGAGCTTGGACGCCAACATCGCCCCGTCGACGCCCTCAGCGCTCGTGAGCGACGCCCTGACGGCTTCGTACACGGAGGAACACGTCGCACCGTCGACCAAGGCGGCGATGCCCGCCGCTTGCGCGGCGAGGACGGCGGCGTACGTCGCCTCTTGCGCCGGCGTCGGGTCCACCATGTACGTGCGCCCGACGTTGGAGCAATACTGCGTGTATCGCGCGCCGACGGACATGTGCACGACGGCGGGAGGAGAGGCGTAGTGCAACTTCGTTCCCGCGCTCTCTGCGCTGTACTTCAAGTCGTACTCACCGCCGGATTGGAAGATTGGAGGATAACAAATGTCCACGTGCTCAGGCGCGATTTTCAAACCGAGCTTGGACGGATCGATGATGGTATCCTCCGTCATCTCGGACAATTTGGCGTGCGTCATCTTCTTCTCGTCCTCGATCGTCTCCTCCATCTGCGACACCGCGTACGCCAACGCCTTGCTCGTCAGCGTCACCGCCTTCTTCACCAACTCGACCTCCTTTTCGTCCTTGGCCGCCATGGCGTGCGCCAACCCGCTCGTGATATCCTTAATCTCAATCCCCGCCTCGTTCAACGCGCTCGTCACTCGCGTCATCATCACCCCCTCATTCTTCTCCTTCGCCACCATCCCAACCACCAAACTCTCGCTCTTGATCGCCTCCACGAAGACATCCGCCTGCGCGCTCCCGTCCTCGCCCTTTGGCTTGACGAGCACCTCGAGATCCAACCCGCACGACTCCTTCAACAATTCTCTCGCGCTCTCCAACAGCGCCGCCTTCTTCCCACCCGCGATCGCTCGCACTTTACTCTCCGTGAACATCAACAGCGTGTCCGGAAGCTCGTACGAGAACAACCACACCTGCGTCGCGACGCCCTTGAGGTACCGCAAGTCATCCTCCGTGTTCGCCCCCGTCCCGACGACGAGCGCCGTGGCGCCTCCGAACGCCTCCTCCGCGCCCTCCCCGCGCCACGTCGCGTAGAGCGCTTGCACGCGTCTCGCACACGCCGCACCGTCCATCTCCGGCGCGCCCATGGTCGCGCGCGCGTCTCGTATCCCCGCGCGAGGTCGACCTGGGATCGATTTCAAATCACAAAAAAATCAAAAATCAACGACGCGCGTCGCCGGTCCGTCCTCTCTCTCACCCACCGTCGCGCGCGCGTTCGCGGACCGCGAGACGAACGATGCGCGTCTCGATCGATCGATCGATCGCGCGCGCGCCGTCCGTCCGTCGCGCGACGCGGTCTGCGGCGCGTCCGACGAGTGGCGGACCGGTGGGTTTCAAGGTTTCACATACGGACCTTTTTGCGCGATCGTCGTGGGCGCGCGGCGACGGCGACGGCGGCGACAGTGTCGGTCGTCGACGACGCGGGACGACGCGTGGAAAT
>Ga0181576_10002062_pt1 | contig 15225 bp, 8 predicted proteins | sample 101ome_22_FD_132464 | JGI IMG/M metagenome (GOLD analysis project Ga0181576, IMG submission 132464) | Coastal salt marsh microbial communities from the Groves Creek Marsh, Skidaway Island, Georgia - 101412BT metaG (megahit assembly) | ecosystem: Environmental > Aquatic > Marine > Intertidal zone... | reverse complement strand
GCTAATACGAATCCACTACTTGTTGATACGGATAATGATGGTGTTAGCGATGCCATTGAGGTTGCCGATAAAACTAACCCATTAAACCCTTGTTCATTAGTTGTAGAACATCAAACAGAATCAGCAGGAATGACCTATTGGGATTCTCTTGACTGTGATAATGATGGAATTCCAAACGGACAAGAATTATCATCAACTCCAGCAAATTCTGGTTCTCGAACTACAAGTTTATATGCATTAGATTCTGATGGAGATGGAATATTAAACTACATAGATCCAGACGATGATGGTGATGGAGTAAATACTATTGATGAGCTTGTTTTAACTTCATCAGGCACCTATGATATTTTGGATTCAGACGCTGATCAAATTCCAAATTATTTAGATGCTGATGATGATAATGATAGTATTGATACCTTAGTAGAAACATCGATTGATACGGATGGTGATGGTACTCCAAATTACTTGGATGCTGATGATGATGGCGATGGAGTTATAACAGCGTTAGAATTATCCTTTAGTGATGCTTCTGTTAATACAACCTTTGACTCAGATGGTGATGGCTTACCTAACCATTTAGATGCAGAAGATAATTATGAGCCTTCTGTAGCTTTAATAACTGTTGATTCTAATTCGTTTATCTATTTAGATACCGATGGAGATGGAATCATCAATATGATTGATATCGATGATGATAATGATGGATTTACAGATGCTGTTGAAGTTAGTTGTAATGCGAACCCATTACGTATTGAATCTCAACCAGGAGATTATGACCGTGACGGAATTGCTGATTGTATCGATGATGATATTGATGGCGATGGTGTAGCGAATAACCTAGATCTATTCCCATTAAATCCATACGAAGCTTTTGATAATGATGGCGATGGTATTGGAGATAATATAGATGCCGATGATGATAATGACGGTGTTGTTGATAGTGGAGATGCCTTCCCATTTGATGCGAGTGAATCTGCAGACGATGATAAGGATGGAATCGGTAATAATGCAGACACTGATTTATACAACGATGGATTTGAAGATACTTTTAGTGGTGTATCTGGATTGCTTACACCAAATACAACAGGAGTGGAATCAACATGGGTAATTCCAAACATCAACTTAAATCCTTATAATGTTGTAAGTGTGTATGATAAAGACAAGAACTTAGTCTTCCATACACAGAATTATCAAAATGATTGGAAAGGTACTCATAAAGATAGTGGTGAATTATTACCTTCAGGTACGTACTATTATCAGGTTCATTTCTATGAATCAAATAAAACAATGTCTGGTTGGTTATTCATTGCTTACTAATAATTAAAACTATGCTTATGAACTCTATTTATAAATCACTTTTAGTTGTCATGTTTGTTGGACTAGGAAGCTTAGTCTATGGACAACAACAACCGAACTATTTATTTTACCAGCAGAATATGTCGGTAATCAACCCTGCCTTTTCAGGAAGTGAAGGACAGTTTCTAGCGATGAACTATTCTTCGTCATGGGTTGGTGTAGCAGATGCACCACGATCTGCCACACTGGTTTACAATACTGCTGAGCGTAACAATGCTTCCTGGGGATTCTCGTACCTTTCTGATAAGGTATATGTAGAGAACCAAGGAATTGTATCGGTTGACTATTCGTATAAAGTTCAACTTTCAGAAACGACCAACCTTTATTTAGGATTAAAAGGGGGAGCATTATATAATGCGTTAGACTTGAATGGACTAAATCGTATCACCAATGAGCCCAATGCGGCACTTAGTGGTATCGAGAACTATATGAATCCTCTTCTTGGAGTGGGTGCTTATATCAAGGGAGAGAAGGCCTTTTTTGGTATCTCAGCTCCTAATGTTTTAAACACCAAACGCTATAAGGAGGTTAATGGTATTGCCGTAACAGCAACCGATCGTCCTCATTTTTATATGACAGGAGGATTAAACTTAGCGATAAATGATCAGATTGGTTTTGAACCATCGGTGTTGTATCGATTTGTAAATGGTGCACCTAATTTAGTAACCGCCTTTGCTAACATCAACTTCAATAATCAAGTAAAAGTAGGAACAGGGATCTCTAATAACTCCTATATCTCTGGGCTAGTACTCTTTACAGGACTAGAGCGTATGGATATTGGTTATGGATATGAGATGGGACAACGTAACTCTTCAGTAGCACTTCGAGCGAATTCTCATGAATTGATGATCCGTTATAAATTAGATTAATACGTAGAACTATCTAACGATTAAAGAGAGTCCTTAGGGACTCTCTTTTTTGTTTTATACAAATACATCACGATGGGATAATGATCGGAATATCCACCTAAATAGTTGGTTCCGCTATATGTTCTTTTAGGATAGCCTTCAATCAAGTGCTTAATAATAGAAACTGATAAGGTTTGATTTCAAAAGTTCCCAACGGATCTGTAAACTCATAAAGCGTATCAGTCCATAAGTCTTTTAATTGGTGCGGACCCTTTCCGAGTACATCAACTATATTTTGTGCTAATTGATGAGATTGACCGCTATAATTTAACAGGCAAGTAATATGCTGATCTTCCCTATATCTCGTAAATGCTGCAATTGCATATTGCTCAAGAGTGATCCATTTGGTATTATTTAAATCAGCAAAGGCTTTATGTCCTTTTCTGATTTGAATCAATCGTTTGTGGTTATTAAAAAGTTGTGCCTCAACTGTTTGAGAATCAAAGCGTTTTTGAGCATTATCCCAATCAAAAATGGGACGATGCATCCATCTATTGTCATAGGATTTAGAAGGATCTTCTAAATAGGTATAATCGTTAGTTGACCCTAGTTCATCTCCGTAGAAGATAAGAGGAATACCTCCAGAAAAGAAACTTTGGGCTTGCATTAGCGTAATTTTATCAATGGCTTCTTGAATCAATTCTGGATTCATTTGTTCAAGGGCAGACTCTAGGCCACAAAGCGATGCGAGTGTACCTGAAATACGCGCATCATTTGTTTTTGGATTAGTTCCAAAAAGTGCTCCTTTACTCCTAGAGTTAGGGAATTTACCTGTAAAGTAGTTTTTAAGATAGGTTCGATGTAAATAGGGATCTTTTCCGGCATTAGCGATCATATAATCGTCATACCCTAATCCGATATCATCATGACACCGGGTATAATTGATCCAACTACATCCAAAAGGTTTTTGATCAATAACCGATAGTGCTTCCCTCATTACTCTTGTGTCTGCTGTTGCAAGGGCATCCCACTGAGTGGCCATCTGGGTTGCATTGTATGCAAGATCACACTCATGTGCTTTAAACCTTCCTTTACCAAAATAATCAAGAATTTGATGCGGACCTACAATAGCCTCTCCTAAAATGGCCATCCCTGGTGTGGAAACCTCCATCAAAAGTTTGATGAGCTGAAGTAGTTGATGCGCCTTAGGAAGCCCTTGGCAGGAAGTTCCTTGTTCCTTCCAAATAAAAGCAGGGGCATCAATTCTTAGGATATCTACCCCGAGATTCGCATAAAAATAAAGGTGTTCCATCATTGCAATCAATACGCGAGGATTTTTAAAATTTAAATCCCACTGATAGGAATGAAATACACTCATTACCCATTGATTCATTTCAGGAATGAAGGTAAAATTACCAGGAGCACTCTCTGGAAAGACTTCAGGCATCGTATATTCCATTTGGTCAGGAATACTTCGATCAGGATAACAATAATAAAAATCTTGATAATAGGGATCACCTGCTTTCGCTTTCTTAGCCCATAAATGTTGATCAGAAGTATGATTCAGGATAATATCTAACATGAGATACATTCCCTTTGATCGCATGGATTCACTTAAGGAGTTTAATTCTTCCAGCGTTCCGTATTTTGGATTAACCTTTTTAAAATCAGAGACGGCATACCCTCCATCACTTGCCTGTTCTGGGCTCTCAAACAACGGCATTAGATGTAGAAAATTAACACCTAATTCTTCCATATAATCCAATCTTCGTTCAAGTTCTGGGAGCTTACCAGCAAAACGATCAACATATAGACTCATTCCAGTAATTTCCTGCGAACAAAACCAAAGGTCTTTTTGAAGTTTGTTAAGATCCACTTTTTTTAAATCCGCGGAACGTTGATCAAAACTTGTAAAAACAAGATCGATTAACGCATCAAATAATTGAGTAGCCTCTTTTTGATGGCCATAGAGCTCAAGAAAAAGGTCTTCGATATCGGAACTATTTGCAATAAAACGCTCCTTTAATTTTCTCTTTTCGAGATCGGTTCCGCTGAGTGACTTAATTCTAAAGTCTACCTCAGCGATAAGGTGATTTCTGAGCATAGCTGCTTGATTCGCTAGTTAATACTGATAGGTTTTACAGATTCCATTTGTAAGATGTTCAATAGTAAAGGTATACTTCATTAAATCCGCTTGAAGTCTAATGCTTTCTGTAAGATTTTTCCACTCGATCGATAAAATGTGATCTTCCGTAGGAAGAAGCTGCATTTGTCCTTCAAAGGCTTTAGCGGTATTACGAATACGAATGAGTTCCAATTGATTTAGGACTAATGAAGAGGAGAGTTGCTCTTGCATATGTCCCACACTTAGATTAGTTCGATTGATTTCTTTATGCGCATCTCCACCACCTCTTTCAACAGCCAGATAGTCATTTTTACCTCCAAAGAGGTCCAAGTACCAGATTTGAGGAATACCGGGAACAAAAAGTTGTATTGCTCTAGCCAAGAGCATTTTTTGATCATCTTCCCCCAAGGCAGAAAAATAAGTGGCATTGATTTGATAGTAGGAAATTTTATTGCCTTCAGCATCGTAGAGGTTTTTAACTCTTCCACCACGTTCTAGAATAGTATCCATGATAGCTTGAATTTCTTCATCCGTTAACAGCCCTTCATGGTAGTGTCCATTGACCTCTTTTCCTTTGAGATCTAATACTGGTATGCCATCATGACAACCAAGCATATTAACGGTTTTATAGCCCTCCTGCTGAATTTCAGAAATCCATTTTTTTAAGGCAGCAGCGGAATGACTTTCTAAGGTATGTATGCATAAACCAGGCAAGAAAAAATCATAGATGGTATAGCCTTTTTCAGCGACCTCTTTGTGCAGCTGTTGCCCATATTCTGCATGAATTTCAGGAAGTAATTGAAGCTGGTAGCGATCAGCCATTTGGCTGATACGTTCTAAATGTTCCCAGGTACCAGGAGTATTAAAAAAATTTGTTGCCCCCACTTCTTTATGTAAATAGGCAAAGGCATCTAGTCTGAGAATTTTACATCCGTAGTCAGCTAGTTGCTTTAACGTTTGATCGTAAAAATCCCACACCAATTCAGAATTGGCATTCACATCCATTTGACCTAAATACTGTTTTTGTCCCTGTTCGTCTATGGTTACTTTTTGATAAAAGGTATTCCAATACGGCTGTTTGCTGCCATCAGGAAACTCTACTTCTAAAATTGGAAGTCCTGATTTTCTCATAAAGAGTTTCGATAAATAGGCTTCCTTAGGAATAACAATTCCATCCTCATTAAGCACTCCATTTCCTTTCCAAAACTCATTCCAATTGATAAAGAAATCCTTGTATTTGGAATCGTTTCCATAGGTAAGCAAATCTTTGAATTGAGCAGAAGCTACAGAAAGATGATTGAGAACGATATCAAATTTAAGCTCAATCCCTAAATCTTTTAACTCTTCTAAATCGTGCTGGTCAACTAATTCCTTGTTGATGTTATAATCAATAATAGAAAATCCTCGATCTAAGTCTGAATTAAAAAAAGTGGGTAACGCATAAAAAAGAGAAAAACAATCCTTAAACTCATCACGTTTTAAGATGGCTATGAGTTCAGATAAGTTTCCCCCCATACTATCAGGGTAGGCATTGAGCATCACCCCATTATTCTGCTGCTGATTCATCTAAAAGAAGTTGTGTAAATACATTGATGTTATTTGGAAGTCTTCCAATATTTTGAAGTTTTAATGCGGCAAGTTTTAAGGCGATTGAAAGGCATTCTTCGATTGGCTTTTCATTGATATACGCATATAAAAATCCAGACCAAAAAGCATCTCCAGCACCAGTGGCATCAACTACTCGTTCTAGTTTTATTGCCGGGAGTTTAATGAGTTCTTCTCCTTTTTGAGAAAGTTTCACCCCTTTAGAACCAAGGGTTAAGCAAACGATATCTGCCCCAGCTGAGTGAAAGAATTCGAAGATGTTATCATGACTCATCTTTTTATTAAATAGTCGCCTCATATCATCTTCACTCACTTTGATTAAGGGATTGTAAGAACAATAGGTTTTTATGGCTTCAAATGCTTCCTCTCGTGTCCCCCAAATCTCGTACGCATAATTCACATCAATACTCAACTTACAGCCTGCTTCAAAAGCTTCTTTGGCTTTGTTTAAAATAGTAGTACGTGCAGGATTTTTACTCAAAGCAAAACAGGTGGTGTGATATATTTTAGCACGTTTTAAATCTTCTAGCGACAATTGATCTTCTGATATTTGAAAATCAGCAGAACGATAGGGGATAAAATCAGGAGTCCCATCCGTGCGAGAAACAAAAATAACGGAGGTTGAATAGTCTTTTAAACTTTTAATTTGACTATAGTTAACCCCAACCTCATCAAAGCGTTTAAAGATGTAATCTCCAAAACCATCATCACCAATACAGGCGATAAGTTTTGAATTGAGATCTAATCGAGAACAGTTCATCGCTACATTGGTAGGAGAGCCTCCTAAGTAACGATGGTAATCTTTAGTTTCATTAATTCCTACTCCGGATTGGTGACCGATAAAGTCAATCAACACTTCTCCAATACAGATGATATCAATCGTCCTATTCATAGTTTAGTTATTAATGTCCAGTACTAACAATTTGGGCATCTGGATCAATTTTTTTGTTTTTGATAGTCATGGTAATTCCTGCTGCAATTAAAAGAGCTACCCCTGCGAAAGTAATCGCTTGCCGAGGATCATTATCTAAGAAATTTTTGATGATGTATCCAAAGGATAAATTTTGAAAAATCATTGGAAGAACAATCATCATATTGATAATTCCCATATAAACACCATAGCGTTCTTTAGGGATATCTGAGACCACCATTAAATATGGAATCCCCATCATTGAAGCCCAACCTACTCCGAATCCAGTGATGGCAAAAAAGAGTAAATTTTTGTTTTCGATATGAGGAAAGGCTAAAAAGCCTGCAGCAGCTAAAAGCAAACACACAGCGTGTACATTTCTTGCGGAATATTTTTTTGCAAAACCAACCAATAAAAATGCTGTTAAAAAGGTAACAATATTGTACCATCCATTAACGAGACCTGTCCAGCTAACAGCTTTTTCATAATTTTCAGGATCTCCCATAGGAGTTGCATTCCAGACCGTTAAGGCGATACTTTTTGATGAATTTTGCCAATAACAAAACAAGGCATACCATTGAAAAAGGTACACCAGTGCTAATTTCCACATCACCTTTGGCATATCTTTAATCGCAGAGGCAATTTCAATAAATGGCTGTACTACTGATTTTTTTTCAGCTTTCATTTTCGCAAGTTCTTCATCAGAGGGAGGAATTTCAGTAGTCGATTTAATACTCCAAATGATGGATCCTATGGAACAAATGGCTCCTAAAAAGAAGGAGGCATACACCCAGGTAGGTAAGGAACCTGTTTTACCGATAAAAATCATCGGAAAAATAAAAAGGGATAGGTTAGCGAGTGTTTGCCCAAAACCAGTAAAGAAACTTTGCATTTGAAAACCAAGAGGACGTTGTTCATCGTCTAGGGTATCTGCTATAAAAGCTCTGTAGGGTTCCATAGCAGTGTTATTACCAGCATCTAATATCCATAATAATCCTGCAGCCATCCATAAGGAGCTACTAAAAGGAAAAGCGAACAAGGCAATGCTACACAAAAGCGCCCCAATAAAGAAATATGGGGTTCTTCGTCCCCAACGTGGATGCCACGTTTTATCACTCAAAACGCCAATAATAGGTTGAACTAGTAATCCTGTAACGGGACCTGCTAAGTTTAGAATTGGAATCTCATCGGGAGATGCACCTAAAAAATCGTAAATGGGATTGACAGCTGATTGCTGTAATCCAAAACTGTATTGAATTCCAAAGAACCCAACATTCATGTTTAAGATTTGCCAAAAGCTTAATTTGACTTTGGATAATTTTTTAATCATAGTTTGTTTGTTTGGATGGGCAAGATATGAAATTACGAGTTTATTTTTTTTTAAATCATTGTGATTTAACACTATAACCTTGTAGTGTTAGTCCGCTATTATTCTTTAGCGTTGCTAAATTAAAAATCAATTCATTGCGAGTTTTTATTTAAATAAATTCTAAATAGTATTGTCAGCAATTAAAATGAACTGTATATTTGCATCGTTATTTTTAATCAATCTAAATAAACATAATGAGAAAAATTGCGTTTCTTTTCTTTTTGGTTTTGGTTTCAGGAACGAGTACCTACGGACAACAATCCGAACAAAGCTTTGATACTATTCAACATCTCGATGAAGTTATTATCAAAGCTAACACCATATTAGGTAATCAATTTGTCGCTAAGAATAGAACTGGATCCGCTTATTTTATCTCTTCCAAGGAGTTAGCTGCATTTTCTGCAACGGATATTAGTCAGGTATTAAGCCGTGTTCCGGGTATTAATTTTTATGAAGAAGATGGTTTTGGACTACGTCCAAATCTATCGATTAGAGGGACTTCTCCACAACGTAGTGCTAAAATAACGCTTATGGAAGATGGTGTACTAATTGCTCCAGCTCCTTATTCCGCACCTGCAGCATATTATTTTCCAACAATCTTTAGAATGGAAGCTGTAGAACTACTTAAAGGAAGTAGTCAAATCCAGTATGGTCCACATACTACAGGTGGTGCATTAAATATGGTGTCAACTTCAATTCCTGATTCTTTCCAGGCTCGTTTCAAAACTAATTTTGGAAGCTTCAATAGTTCGCAAATTCTAACTGCTGTAGGAGACCAGAAGGGCCCCTTTGGCTATTTATTAGAATACGCAAATTACAATTCAGATGGTTTTAAAAATTTAGATTCCAATGATCATACAGGATTTGATATCACCGATGTAGTAGCTAAAACACGTTGGATCGCTAATAAAAATGCTAAGAATTTACAATCGGTTGAATTGAAATATCATTTTTATGATGAACGTTCCAATGAAACCTATTTAGGACTAACTCAGCATGATTTTCTAAAGAACCCATATCAAAGGTACGCTGCGTCACAGGGCGATCTAATGGAAGCTCAACAGCAACAAGTTATGGTAACTCATACCATTGAATTCAATAAATTGTTTGAAATGACCACTACGGGTTATTTTAATCAATTTAAACGTAATTGGTATAAACTTGACGATGTGATATTTCAAGGAAATAAACAATCATTAGCACAGGTAGTTTCTAATCCAGAGGAATTTTCAACTCATTTAGAGCTGTTAACTGGTGCAGTAGATGGTGCTGTTAATTCATTACTACTGAAAGCTAATAATCGAACCTATACCTCAAAAGGAATTCAAACTAAACTCGATCGACACTGGTATAGTTCCAATGGAGCATTTAATGATGTTGAATTTGGATTACGGTATCATTATGACAATGAGGATCGATTTCAGTGGGAAGATGGGTATCAATTAATCAATAAGGATTTAGTTCAAAATTCAGAAGGGGTACGAGGAGCTCAAGGAAATAGAATTTCATCAGCTACCGCTTACTCCTCTTATCTTCTATACAAATGGAAGCATCGTGGACTCACGCTAACTCCAGGTGTGCGTTTAGAAGATATCACCCTAATGCGAACTGACTATGGATCATCAGATGCACAACGCACGGGATCAGATTTAAATGAGCGTTCCAATAAGGTCAGTGTATGGATTCCTGGTGTAGGATTTAATTATACGCTATCAAATCAGCTCTCGATTTTTGGAGGAGTTCACAAGGGGTTCTCACCTCCTGGAAGTAAAACAGGTGAAATGCCAGAATTAAGTGTAAATTATGAGTTAGGCTCTCGATTTAATCTCGGTTCTTTAAGCGCAGAACTCGTTGGTTTTGTTAACGATTATGAGAACTTATTAGGATCCGATAATGCAGCCAGTGGAGGAACTGGGTCGCTCGATCAGTTTAATGCAGGAGCGGTTCTTGTTCACGGTCTAGAGGTGTTATTAAATTATCAACTGATTACTACGTCAAATTTTCAATGGCCAATGTCGATAACCTATACCCTCACCAATGCGCTTTTTCAAACTGATTTTACTAGTAGTCAAGAATTGTGGGGTGCTGTAACTATTGGAGACCGTGTCCCTTATATCCCTCAACATCAATGGAACATCAATACTGGAATTGTACTGCCAAAATTGGAATTAAATTTCAATGCTCGTTATCAAGGATCGTTCCCTACCTTAGCTGGAATTGGACCGGAATCAAAACCTCTAGCATCGTACTTTATTATCAATGCAGCAGCACGCTATAAATTAAGTGACCAGATTGATTTTAAAATGAATGCCATTAACTTATTAAATGAAGTTTATGCGGCTTCTAGAGTTCCAGCAGGATTTAGGGCTGGTCACCCTTTTGGGCTGTATGCAGGAATTTCTTTTCAACTGTAAAACTCCAATGAACCCAGTTATTAATGTGGATTTTTTTCCATTCCTAGTTTTAAACCATTAACTGTTTTTAATCAATTAGCGATTGATACACCAAGGCTCTTAGGGTATCGTGATCGTTTACATTGGAGATGGGAATTACTTGTGTGAAGTAGACTACTACTAATTCTTCCTTAGGATTAACCCAATAGGAGGAGTGATACGCACCACCCCAACCGTATTCTCCAACTGAGGAGGGTTTAGCAAAAGCGCCAAGATCTGTGACAAGTGAAAAACCTAGACCAAATCCGGTGCCGCCAGTCCATGGAAACTCAACAGAGGCAAGATGATTAGTAGTCATGAGTTCCACGGATGTCCTGGAGAGAAAGCGATGATTATTATAGACCCCATTATTGAGCATCATTTGTAAAAATTTAGCATAGTCTGTGGCGGTACTAAGAAGTCCGGCCCCTCCAGAAAAACTTTTGCGAGGTCCATTTACATACAGCCCTTGACCTTGCATTCCTCCTGATTTAGGAGCTCTTATTAGCTTATTATCGCGTTGATTGTAGACGGTAGCCAAGCGCTCTTTTTTAGCTATTGGAAGGTAAAAGTGGGTGTCTTTCATCCCCATCGGATCTAAGATCTTTGATTGAATAAATTTATCAAGGGGCATCCCTGAGGCTATTTCAATTACAGCACCAAGAATATCGGTATTGTATCCATAAACAAATCGCTTTCCTGGCTGTTCTTCTTGAGGGAGTTGTGCTATTCTTTTTACGGTTTCAAGAATAGGTTCATCTCTATGAGCAAAATACCAACCTTGAATTTCCGCTTCTTTCCAAAGGGTTGCTGCAGCACCACCCCCATAGCTAATACCAGCAGTGTGAGTAAGTAAGTCTCGAAGAGTTATGGGACGTTCTGCTGCTACTATTTTATAGCCTTCTTTGGAATTATCTTTAACCGCAACCGTTGAATTTTTAAATTCAGGAATATACTTACTGAGAGGATCTTGAATCAATAGCGTTCCTTCTTCTTGAAGCATCATAATGGCGACACTAATGATTGCTTTAGTTTGAGAAGCTATTCTAAAAATAGCATCTGTACCCATTTTTTTACCTTCCTCTACATCACTGTTTCCTAAAGCTTCAAAATAGACTATTTTACCTTTTCTTGCGATGATTGTAACGGTTCCTGGAAGTTGACCCTGTTCTATGTATTGTTCAAAACGATCGGTTATTCGATCAAGTCGTTTGGAAGACATACCAACAGCCTCTGGAGCAGCATGCTCCAACACTTGTGCATTTAAAAAAAGGATACTAAAAAATAAACTAGTAATAAAAATGAATTGTTTTTTCATAGCGTAAGCGTTATTTATGGGTTGCTTAAAGATACTAAAGGAATAGTAAAAACAAGAATTACTTCCAACGATATTACAACCGTGCAGTTACTTGATTCTTTGGAAAGAGTCCTTTAAGATCAAATACAATACTATCTGGGGTATTCTTTAAGCAAGCTAGTTCTAGTTGATGATACTCCTGATGACCTACGGCGATAAGTATACTGTCATAAGTTTTAGGGTCACTGATCAAATCAATTCCATAAACAGTTTGTACTTCCTTTGTATTAGCGTAGGGATCATGAACGGAGACCTTAATTCCATAGTCCTCTAATTCAGAAATCACCTGAGGAATTTTAGAATTTCTGATATCAGGACAGTTTTCTTTAAAGGTAATACCAAGGATTAAGCAGGAACTTTGATTAAGTGTAAGTCCTTTTTGTCCCATAAGTTTAACCATTTTTTGAGCAACAAAACTCGGCATAAAATCATTAATCCTTCTCCCGGATAGGATCACTTGTGGATCATATCCCAGTTGTTTTGCCTTGAAGGTTAGGTAGTAAGGATCTACACTAATGCAGTGTCCTCCAACAAGACCTGGTGTGAATTTTAAGAAGTTCCATTTAGTTGCAGCAGCTTCAAGTACTTCTCTGGTATCAATACCTATACGATCAAAGATTAAGGAAAGTTCATTGATAAATGAAATATTAAGATCTCTTTGAGCGTTCTCAATTGCTTTAGAAGCTTCGGCTACTTTAATACTGGAGGCTTTATGGGTTCCAGCAGTAATGATGCTTTGATACAATTGATCTATAAATTCAGCGACCTCTTCAGTTGATCCAGAGGTCACTTTTTTGATTTTAGTCAGGGTGTTGGTCTTATCTCCAGGATTGATGCGTTCGGGGGAATAGCCACAAAAAAAGTCTTGATTATAGCATAGCTGGCTAAACTCCTCTAAAACAGGAACACAAACTTCCTCCGTACATCCTGGATAAGTGGTGCTTTCATAGATGACAACATCACCTTTTTTTAATACCGATGCAATCGTTTTTGAAGCTGCTATTAAAAATGATAAATCAGGCTTTTTGTCCTGATCAACAGGAGTAGGAACCGTTACAATATAAATTGAAGCCGCTTTAAGAGAAGAAGGATCACTGCTGAGATGTAGTCCATTGTTTAGTGCTGCGAGGAGTTCCTCTTGATCGGTTTCATCAGTGAGATCAATACCACGGTTTAACTTCGCTACTCTTTTTTGGTTGATATCATACCCAACAAGCTTGTATTTTTTAGAAAAAGCAAGTGCTAACGGAAGACCAACATAGCCTAGTCCAATTATAGCAATCACTTTGTTTTTATCCTCTAATTTCATCCTCGCTAAAGTAGTAAATTAATGCGTAGAAGTTGTGGCAAAAAACCATTCATGCATTTTTTGTATCTTCCACTTACTAAAGTTATAATCTTATGAAAAGAACCCTTTTTATTGTTATTACTGCTCTTTCAACAGTAGTAATGGCACAGCTTCCCTCCACGGATTCAGCGGTCCTAACATCTCTGGAGTATCAACAATCACTCAAAGAAAATTCACGGGTAAAAAACCTGGAGTTCTCCTCTATTGGACCTACGGTGATGAGTGGTAGAGTGGTAGATGTTGCTGTAAATAAAGACAACCCTTCAGAATTTTTCGTTGCCTATGCCTCTGGTGGGCTTTGGTATACCAATAACAATGGGACATCGTTTGAGTCTATAATGGACAATGCCCCAACACAAAATATAGGGGATATTGCAGTCGATTGGCCGACAGGAACACTTTGGGTAGGGACAGGAGAAAATAATTCTTCACGTTCTTCATATGCAGGGATAGGGATCCTTAAATCCACGGATCATGGAAAGACATGGGAACACATGGGACTTGAAGATTCTCATCATATCGGAAGAATTTTAATCAATCCTCATAATCCAAATGAGGTTATTGTAGGTGTTTTAGGTCATCTATATTCCGAAAATGAACAACGAGGAATTTATAAAACAACCGATGGGGGTCAAACATGGAAAAAGACCTTGAGCATTTCTACTAATACAGGCATTATTGATTTGGCCTCAGCTCCTGAAAATTTTGAAGTCATGTATGCTTCGTCTTGGCAAAAAGAGCGAAAGGCATGGAATTTTAAAGGAAATGGTTCTAATTCAGGAATCTACAAGAGTCAAGATGCAGGGGAAAGCTGGAAGTTGGTTTCGACACCAGCAAGTGGTTTCCCTTCTGGAGCAGGTACGGGTAGAATAGGTCTTGCGGTCTATGATGCACAAACGATATATGCAATTCATGATAATCAATTTCATCAACAAGGCAAAGAGGATTCTGATGAAACTAATGGCTCCTTAAAGAAAGATGATTTTAAGACGATGACCTCCTCTGAAGTTCTAGCGTTAGCGGATGGGGCACTAAACACCTATTTACGGTCGAATAATTTTCCAAAAAAATACGATGCGAAGTCTGTTAAAGCGCTTATTAGCGATCATAAAGCTAAAGCATCAGATTTGGCGCTGTACCTAGAGGATGCCAATACTAACTTATTTGAAACTCCAATTGTTGGTGCAGAGGTATTGTTATCTACAGATGGTGGTATAACCTGGACCAAACAGAATAAAGAACCTATTGAAGGTTTATTTTATACTTACGGGTATTATTTTGCACAAATTGCGGTATCTAAAACCAATAAGGAACAACTTGTTGTGGCAGGAGTTCCTTTATTAGCTTCATCAGACGGAGGTAAAACTTTTTATAATATAAGTGGAGACAATATGCACTCCGACCATCATGCTTTATGGATTGACCCTGCTAATGATAAGCATATCATCAATGGTAACGATGGAGGAATTAACATTACTTATGACGGCGGATCGCATTGGTTAAAGTGTAATACCCCTGCCGTAGGACAGTTTTATTTTATAACCACAGATCATGAAAAACCCTATAATATCTATGGAGGATTACAGGACAATGGAGTATGGAAGGGAGCGCATAACGCTCCTATTTCTACCTCGTGGCATTCTATTGGAAACTATCCCTGGAAATCAATTCTTGGTGGCGATGGAATGCAAGTTCAGGTAGATTCAAGAGATAGCAATATTGTTTATACAGGATATCAATTTGGTAATTATTTTAGAATTGATTTAAAATCAAATGAGTATAAGGCGATTCAGCCAAAACATGACTTAGGAGAATCGCCACTACGATTCAATTGGCAAACCCCAATTTTACTCTCAAAACACCATCAAGACATTC
>Ga0181576_10002060_pt1 | contig 15230 bp, 6 predicted proteins | sample 101ome_22_FD_132464 | JGI IMG/M metagenome (GOLD analysis project Ga0181576, IMG submission 132464) | Coastal salt marsh microbial communities from the Groves Creek Marsh, Skidaway Island, Georgia - 101412BT metaG (megahit assembly) | ecosystem: Environmental > Aquatic > Marine > Intertidal zone... | reverse complement strand
GCCCGGCCGCCGCCGCCGGGGCCGGCCCGGCCGCCGTCGCCACCCCCGCGCGGCGCCGCCGCGGGTCCCGACGCCGCAGAGGAGGTGGAGCGGAGGCCCGCGGAGGAGAGGGGGCCGGAGTCGTTGGGGCCAAGGAGGCCGGACAGGCCGTCGGAGGGGCGGCGGCCGATGGCCCCGCCCCCCTCGCCGGCACCCGTGCCCGCGCCCGGCCGGGCAGGCGAGGGTCCCCCGAGGTGGAGGCGCTCCGATGACCGGGATGAGGCGGCACCGCTGCCGCCGTTCCCTCCGCCGCGGCCGCCAACGCCGGCACCGCCCCGGACGGGTGGGGCACGGCCGGCGCCGGCGCCGGCGCCGCGAGCCCCAGAAAAGGCAAACGCGTCGCCCCCGCCCCCGCGGGCCCGGCCCCGGTCCGCCGAGCGGGGGCTTGGGGCGTCCCAATCATCCGACGCTTCGGCTACGGCGCCGCGCTGCGAATGGGGAATGGGGGGAGAGGATGGTGGGGTCGGGAGGGCGCCTGCGTCGGGCTGGGCGGGGCCTCGGCGCGGCGTCGGCGTCGCCCCTACGTCTCTGGCGTCTCGCCTGTCCCAGTTGCGTGGGCGTTCCACCACCGAGCACCAACGCCGACCCCTCGCTGTCATCGAAGAGCTCGGTCATCGGGAACCCGTTCCCGGCTCCGGAGGGGTAGTGCCCGCACCTCGCGGCGCTCGAACGCGCTTGGCGGCCCGGCGCCTCTCGGTCGCTTCGTTCAACAAGGAGCGGCGCGGGTACACCCAGGGACCGCGAGAGATTGCGCACTGTTCGGCTGGGGGCCTGCACCCTGGCGCGGCGTCGAGGCGAGCTCTCGGAGGCTCTCCTTGACGCGAAGACGGTCCATCCCAGCCAGTGGAGGACGCTCGACTTCCTGCCCTCGGCAGGGTAAGAATGGCGGGGGAGATGATATGTGTAACTGCGGTGCCGCCGTTGGCCCCGACGGTCCGCCGTCGAAGGCGTCCGCTGATCGCCGCCGGTCCTTCCCCTAGGCGACGTCTTCTGGCCCTGCTGGCAGCCCCTGTCCCGCACAGCGATGCAGGCGAGCGCCCGTAGAGGATTATTATTGCTGTTTTTTCCATCGTCGTCACGACTCTTGCCGTGCGGGGACCCTCCACGACCGCGCTGGATTGGTCAACCGCCGACAAGCCCAGCCGCCGGCCTGGTCGGAAAGCCGTCCGCCTCTCCCGACGACGCGCCCGCCCCCCATCCGGACCCCAGATCCCCCCCCCCTCCCCCCATCCCCCACCTCTCCCCTGGCCCTCGCCCTCGCCCTCCCCTCATCCCACCCCGACGATCGCGCCATCTTTGCCCTCGCCGCCCCGTCGTTTCTGGCGCTGGCAGCCGACCCCCTGCTGGGCATGGCGGACACGGCGCTAGTGGGGAGAGGCGACCCGGCGGCCCTGGCGGCGCTGGGCGTGGACGGGGCCGTGCTGAACCTCGTCTTCGTCGCGCTGGGCTTCGTCGGGGTGACGACGACGCCCCTCGTCGCCGGGGCGTGCGCGCGGGGAGGGCTGGTGGGGCGGCGGGAGGCTGGGGCGGTGGTGTGGCGGTCCCTCTGCCTGGCCGTGGCCCTGGGGGCGGGGGCGTGGCTTGCGGTGGCGGCGGGGGCGCCGTCCATCCTGCGGGTCGCGGGCCTGACGGACCCGGCGGCCCTGGCATCGTCCCTGACCCCCCTCGCCGACCCGGGGCCCATCGACGCCGCCGTCGCCCTGCCCCCCGCGCCCTCCCTCCCCTCGACCCTCGACGCCCTGGACGTGCCCCTCGCCCCCGCGTCCGTGTGGCCCCAGGCCCTCGCCTACCTTCGCGCCCGCGCCCCCGCCGCCCCCGCCGTCCTCGCCCTGGGCGTCTGCCTCGGCGCCCTGCGCGGCGCGGGCGACGCCCGGGCCCCGCTCGCCGTCGCCGTGGGCGGCAACGCCCTTCACGTCGCCCTCGTCTGGCTCCTGGTGTGGCACCTGGGCCGGGGCGTGGCGGGGGCGGGGGAGGCCACGGCGGTGACCGAGTGGGTGAGCGCGGCAGCGGCGCTAGCCCTCCTCGCGGGGGTGGGGTCGCCCGGCGGGGAGGAGGGCGAGGGGGGGGGCCGGCCCGAGCCGGCCGTGTCCCTCTGGCCCCCCCCGACGCCCGCCGAGCTCGGCCGCGCGGGCGGCGGCCCCGTCGGCCTCGACGCGTCCGCCGACGGCGCTCGCCCCGCCGCCTTCGGTCGCGACGCGTCGTGCATGCTGCTGCGCACGACGCTCCTCCTGGGCACCAAGGCGGCCGCCGCCGCGTCGGCCGCCCACCTCGGCCCCGCGTCGCTGGCCGCCCACCAGGTCGTCGCGCAGCTGTGGCAGTTGGCGTCCTTCAGCGTCGACTCCCTCGCGGTGGCGGGGCAGACGCTCGTGGCCGCGCGGCTGGCCGTGCCGGGGGCGGCGCCGCCCGACGCGCCGTCGTCGCCGGGGCGGGAGGGGGGCGCCGGCCCCGAGGGCCCCGGCGTGGCCCCGGCGGCCGCCGCGCCCTCGGCCTACGGAGGCGGAGACGGCCTCCGCGCGTGGGGGCCCCGCGGTGCGCGGCGCGTCGCCGATCGCCTCCTTGGCCTCGGGTTCGGGTCGGGCCTCGCCCTCGCGGCCGCCGCCCTCCTCACCCGCGACGTCACCCCGGGTCTCTTCACCCAGGACCCGGCCGTCGCCGCCGAGGCTGCGCCCGCCCTGCGCGTTGCCGCCCTGTCCATCCCCATCTGTGCCCTGGCTTACGTCGTCGATGGGGTGGCCGTGGGGGCGGGGGACTACCCGGGCATGGCGATCTCCATGGCGGCGGCGTCGACGGGGGCGGGCGTCGCCCTCTGGCTCAACGGGGGGGGGGGGGCCGACGGTGGCGTCGCGGTCGCGGGCGCCGGCGGCGGCACCCTCGCAGGCGTGTGGGTCGCGCTGAGTCTGCTGCAGGTGCTTCGTGTGGTGACTTTGGGGGGCAGGGTCATGGGGGCCAGCGGGAGGCTGGGGCCGCGCGAGGGGGGGAGGGACGAGGGATTCCCCGGGGACGGGGGAGGGGCGGGTCCGTCGTGACGCGGCGTGTTCGGACGGTCGGGTCCGGCCCCGAGGAATTGCCGTCGCGTTGAAATCGTTCGCATTCACCGTCCCGCCGTCATGGGCCCTCGTCGCCGTCCTCCCCGCTCCCGCTCTCTCCGTCGGCCTCGTAGACGTCCGCCAACGCCGCCACGGCGCACGGCGCCGCCTCCTCCGGCCCGCTCCACCACCCGAGCCACCGCGCCGTCGCGTCTGCCGCCATGAGCGCGGCGCAAAAGTAGAGGCCCGCGATCTTGCCCCCTCTCCTCATCGCGGCGAGGCGCGGGACGAGATCCTCGGGACAAGGAATGCACAAGACCCGGGGCGAGGAAGAGGACGCCGTGCCCCCGTCGTCCCCGTCCCCGACCCCGCCCCCGTCTCCGTCCCCATCCCCGTCGTAGCAGGCGGCGTCGTAGGCCGCGACAATGCGGCGCGCTACCGAGGGCCACGGGTAGAGGGCGCGAGCGGCCTCGGACCGGACCCGTCGGGGCGCGGCCGGGTCGTCCCCTGCCAGCTCCCGTCGGACACGGCCGACGGCGAGGCCGAGGGCGGCGGCGAGGGCGGAGGCGCGGGGTGGGCACAGGAGGGCGTCGTGGGGGTCAGGGGGCGGTGGGGGAGAGGGGGGGGCGGGGCCGGCCCCGGGGGCGGGGCCTGGCCCGTGCGCGGACGCGCCCCCGGGGGGTGGCTCCGGCCCCCAGTGGGTGGCTCCGGCCGGAGACGGGGCAGGGGCAGGGGGCTTGGCGAATCCGTCGCGGTGGTGAACCGAGGGTAGGACCTCGGGGATCCCGCCGACGTCGGTCGAGACGACGATGAGGCCTGGAGGGAGTGGGGGACGAGCGGGCGAGAAGACGGTGGTTGGGTCCTCGGCATTTTGTCCGGGCCGCTCTCCCGGGCCCCGCCGCACGGGCGGCCAACGCTGCGCAGCTCCCGCTCCGCCCCCCCCACCCGATGCTTCCCCTCCTCCTCGCCTGCGCAGGCCGCCTCGACCACGGCCATTCCGAAGGACTCGGTCAGCGAGCAGCAAAGGAAGACGTGAGCGGAGGCGAGGACAGCGGGCACCTCAGACGCCGGCACGGACCCGAGCAGGCTGACGCGCGGCGGGCTGCCGTCCGCCCCCGGCCCGCCCGCCCCGTCCCCGTCGGACAGGAACCCCGCGGCGGACAGGGCGGCGCGGAGGTCGGGGAGGCAGGGCCCGCCGCCAGCGACGACAAAGCGGACGTCAGGGTGGGCGGCCGCCGCGAGCGGAAGGACGCGGGCGAGGAGCGCCGCCCCCTTGCGCCGCGTCAGACGCCCCACGGTCACCACCACGGGCCCACCCGCGGTTCCTGGGATTCTCCCCGGTGGACCCGGTCCCGCTCCGGGACGTGCGAACGAAGGGGGCCACGCGAAGGCCTCGCCATCCACCCCGTTGGGCACGACGTGCACTCTGCCCGGCGGCACCGCCCCCCTCAGCACCGTGTTCTCGCGCGACACCCCTGACACGCAGACGACGCGTTGCGCTCCCGCTAGCAGAAACTTCAAGAGCTTATTGATGATGGCCTGACCGGCGGTGCCCAATCCGAGCAAAGAGTGGTCGGTGAAGAGGGTCCGGACGCCCAACGCGCGACCGCAGAGCAGAGCCTCGAGAGCAAGGGTGCTGAAGGACTGGTGGCAGTGGAGCACGGTGGAACGCTCACGAAGGAGGACGGAGCGGAGGAGGGGCGTCCATCCGAGGACGGTGGGAAAGGGGACGGCCCAGTCGCCGCCCATGACGGCGCAGGGGGCGCGATAGACACGGATGCCGCGACGGAGGTAGCGGACGGAGCCACCCGCCGCGGGAAATCCGGCGCAGTCGCCGCCGGGGACGCCGTCGGGTAAGTCGAGGCGACCGCCGTAGCCCCCTGCGCCGGGCGTGGAGCGAGCGCGGGTGAGGACGGCGACCGAGTGCCCGAGGGCGACAAGGGCGCCGGCGAGGGCGACGAGGTGGGCCTCGACACCGCCCACGTCGGGATGAAACATATCGCAGACCAGGAGCACGCGATGCTTCGCCGACGCGGAAGTTGATCCCGCTTCCATCGCGCTAGCGAGGCGAGAAGCTCCCAAGGGGTCCCTTTCGCTTGTTTCGGCGGCGACCGGCACCGTCGCCCCAGCGCCGCGGCCGGGGCGACCAGCGCGACTGACCGAGCTCTTCGCCACGGCCGCGGGCGGGTCGGCCCTGCCCCAATGGGCACCTTATCGACACGCGCCGCGGCTGGAGCGGTTCTGTAAGCCAGGAGACGAACGACCCATCTCCCCCCGGCCTCGGCCGCCTCGAGAGACCGCCTGATAGCCTTTTAAACATGTCCTCCCCCGCCTCCTAGTGCTGCGCCGAGAGGTCCTCCAGCAGCGCCGTCAGTCGAGCCGGGTCCTCTCCCGCCTGCTCCGCCAGGTCCCGCCGCTCCGCGGGGGGAAGATCCAGGAATCCCTCGAGGAGGTCTCCATCGATGCACCCTCGGCGCCGGGCGTCGCCGGCGTCGGCGCGGGGCCGACGCCAAGGCCCCCACCGAAGCCCCCCCACGCCCGGGATCTCGCCCATGACGCGTTGGAGACGGTCCAGAGACGCGTGGTCGGCGGGGGAGAGGGGCACGAGGAGGAGGAGGGCTCCGGATACGCAGCCGGCCACGACGGGGCCGGGGACGCCGCCGTCGCCGCCGTCGCCCCCCACCGACGCCGTCGCCCCGCCCTCGCCCTCGCCCTCGGCCCCGCCGCCTCCGCCACGCCGCGGGACCAGAGACCCCGGGCGCAGGCGATTGGCCACCTCCCCCCAGTGGATCTCGCTCGCCCGGACCAGGCGGCAGGGGGGGAGGCGTCCCGCCCCCGGGGCCTGCGCGCCGCCCCCCCGCCCGGGCCACGCCGAGTCCCGCAGGGCGCACAGGTTGCCGTGGGTGTCGGCCGAGAGGGCGACCCCCCCCGGGCGGGCCAGAATGGCCGTGGGCCAGGCCGTCTGGAAGTCGTGAGCCCGCTCGAGGAGGCGCGCCTGTCCGGCCTCGGGGGGGCCGGCGGGGTCGGCGCGGGGGGGATCGCCCGCCGCCGACGCGGCGCTCGGCGCGGGCGGCTGCCACGTCAGCGTCGTGAGGGAGCGCATCAAATCGCCCACGACGACGGTCCAGGCCCCGATCCCGGCGGTCGCCGCCGCCGCCGCCGCGCCCGCCGCGTCGTCCGCGTCGTCGGCGGCGCCCCCGCCCGCCCCGGCCGGCGCCGCCGGCGCCGGATCCCGCCGCACGTCGAGGTAGAGGGAGAGCACCTGCCCGGCGTGGGTGGTCTCGACCTCGAGCCGGGGGGGCGCCCCCCGCGCGGCGAGGCGAAGCACGTGAAGCTTGCTCCCGACGGCGACGGCGACGCGGCCGTCGAGGCCGGCCGCGGCGTAGACGGGGCCCCGGAACTGCCGCTGGGCGACGACGACGAGGTCGACCGCCCCCGCCCCTCGGTCCGCCCCCCCGTCGGCCCCCCCGTCGGCCCCGCCCGACCGCGTCGGCCCGGCCCGGTTCCCGCCGCCGCCCCCGACGGGCCGCGCGGCGACGACGAGGACGCGTCCCTTGTCGGGCTCGTCCTCGCAGCCGGGCCGGGCCACGGCGGTGCCCACCACGAAACAGGGCCACGACGCGTCGTAGTCGGCGGCGCCCGGTCCCTCCCCCCCCGGCCCCGCCTCCGCCCCCGCCCCGCCCCCGCCGCCCCCGCTCCCCCCGGCCCCCCGCCGCCCCGCCGCCGGATCCGCCGCCGCCGTCTCGCCCGGGCCGAAGGAGACGCGGGCGACGCAACAGCACTCCTCGCGGGGCTCCAGGTCGAGGGAGGCCTGCAGAGCGTAGCTGGAGTCGCAGAGGAGGTGGACGCGGCCCCGCTCGGCCCCGTCGTCGTCGTCGTCGTCGTCGCCGTCGTCGTCGTCGTCGTCGTCGTCGTCGTCGACGTCCGCGGCGCCGTCGTCGGCGGCGGCGCCGGAGCCGGGGCGGTCCCGCGGAGCACCGCGGGTCACGGTGGCGAGGAGGAGGTGGCCCCGGCCGCCGCCGCCGCCCCCGCCGCCGCCGCGGGCCCCCCGGTCCCCGCCGCCGCCGCGCGGCCCCGGCCAGTGCGCGACGCGTCGGGGCTGCTCTCCGAGGTCGATCGACGTGAGATGGAGACGCCTGAGGGCGTCCACGACGCCGAGGGCGAGGGTCGGCGGGCCGGCGCCGGGCGCCCCCCCGGCGGCGGGGGCGGGGGCGACCAGGGCGGCGAGGAGCGGGGCGGGCGCCGGGGGCGCCCCCGCGGCGGCGCCCTCCGCCGCCCCCGGGGGCGCCGCCGGCGGGCGCCAAGGGCAGGCGGCCACGAGGGGCCCGCAGCAGAGATGGGAGACCAGAACGCGGGCCCCGGTGCGGTGGACGACGGCGGGCCGGTCCCCCGAGGCGAGGGCGCAGGCGCGCCCCCCCTGCACGAAGCGCGAGAGCCGCGGCGGCCGGCGCCCCAGGGCGGCGCGGCGCGGCGGGCCCAGCCCCTCCGCGCCCGCCGCGCTGGAGAGGAGCGACCCGTCCCCGAGGGCGACGAGGAGGTGAACGCGCGACGCCGCCGGCTCCCCCGGCGCCGCCCCCGCGTCCGCCCGCTCGTCGTCCAGCGCGCACAGCAGGCAGTCTCGGGGCATCTCGGCGTCGCCGAGGCGCAGGGCGCCCCCCGGGACGTCGGCGAGGACGCCGTCGGCGGCGCGCAGGAGGCGCGCCTCGCGCCCCCAGAGGCCGACGGCGACGTCGGGCGGGCCCCCGGCGGCCGGGGCGGGCCCCGCCGCCACGCAGGAGGGCTCCGAGGGGAGCCCCGCGCGCGTCGCGACGACGGCGACCGAGGCGCCGTCGGGCCCCGGCGCGAGGAGGGCGACCTGGGCCTCCGGACAGGCCCCGAGCGCGACGGCGACGTGCGTCCCGTCGGGCGCCAGGGCGGCGCGGACGACGGCGGCGCGCGCCGGGGGCGTCCACTCGGCGGCGAGCGAGCCGTCGGCCGCCAGGAGCCGCGCCCCGGCCCCAGTCACCTGCCAAGCCCGGCCCCCGAGCCCCGCCGCGCCCGCCGCGAGGGTGGGCCGCGAGCCGTCGAGGCCGGGGCAGGCCTCCTCGGCCACGCGCCACCCGGGCCCGACCGCCGCCCCGCCCTCCGCGCCGTCGTCCTCGACGTCGCCGTCGTCGTCCGAAGAGGCCATCGCCGCCTCGCCCCCCCCCCTCCCCCTCTCCGTCTCGGCGTCCCCCGCCACCCGCAGCAGACGCGTCCCGGCGACGAAGGACACGATCAGGGTCTCGGCCCCGCCCCCCCCCGCGCCCCCCAGGGGCGGGCAGGCCCAGACCCCCGTGGCCCCCGGCACCTCGGCCTCGGCCGCCCAGGCCACGCCCACCCCCGCCCGCGCCGCCCGCAGGGTGCCCCGGTCCCCCAGGCCGCAGCAGGCCACCACCGTGCCCGCCCCGGCCCCCTCGTGGTCGACGACGACGAGGTCCTGGATCGGGCCCAGGTGGTCGAGCCGGGCGACGGTCGTCGGGGGGGGGGGCGGGACGGCCCCCCCGGGGACGGCCTCCGGCGGGGGGGCCGTCCCCGCGGGGCCGCCGGGGGGGCCGGCGCCGACGCGGTCGTCCGCGGGGGCGGGGGAGCGGAGGAGGGACACCTCTCCGTCGGCGGCGTTGGATCCGGCGTAGAGGAGGAGGGGGGGGGCGAGGTCGAGGGAGTCGTCGTCGGCGGCGGCGGCGGCGGCGGCAGCCGCGTCGGACGCGCCGGCGCCTGGGCCGCCGGCCAGCCACGCCAGGCACGCCGGGGGCACCATCCGGCCCAGCGGGCCCGCGCCGAGCTCGGCGGGACCGTCGGGCCCGTCGGGGCCCGCCGATATCGTCAGGAGAACGAGGTCTCCCGAGTCGGACCCGACGACGACGCGCGCCGCGTCGCCGACCGCGCCGCCGACGCCGGCCCGGCGACCGGGCGCGGGCGCCCACGCCCGCGACAGCGAGGGGGGCAGCATCGCCACCCGCTGCTCCTCCGGGTCCCCCCCCGCGACGAGGTGGGCCGTCGTCTCTCCCAGCACCACGACGCCTCCCCCCAGGTCCGCCGGGACGGGGCAGGCTGCCCCCGCGCCCCGGTCGAGGCCGAGGACGGCGGGAATGGGGCCGGGCGGAAGGGGCGGGGCGAACGAAGGCCACAGGCCGGCGGCGTCGGCGCCGGCGCCGGCGTCGGCTCCGACCGTCGGGGGGGAGGCGGGGGGGACGCGCCCCGTGCGAAGGTGCCTGCCGTACCGCAGATCCTCCCACACGAGGGCGAGGCAGGGGCCCTCGAGCGGAGGGGCCGGCGGCGAGGTCGTGCCCGCGCCCGCGCCCGCGCCCCCCGCGCCGCCGCGGCCCCCGCTCCGGGGCCGTTTGCCCCCCCGCCCCGAGGGGGGTCTCTCCGCCTCGGCCGCCGCCGCCGCCGCCGCCGCCTCCACCGCCGCCGCCGCCTCCGCCGCGGCTGTCCCGGGGGGCGGGTCGAACCAGCAGAGGGCGAGGACGGACGCCTCCTCCAGGCGGAACAGCCGGTCGGCGCCCGGCGGGGGCGGCGCGCCGCGCGTCGCCGCGCCCTCGGCCGCGAGGCACGCCCCCAGGTCGATCACCCTCAGGGCCCCGACGTGGGTGTGGACGGCCGCGAGACCAGTGGCGGGGCAGACGGCCAGAAGCGGCCCGCCCTCGGCCTCGCGGCCCGCGTCGTCGTCGAGGGGCCAGGGGCCCGCGCGGGCCACGACGGCGCCGGCCGCTCCCGCCGCCCCCCCCCCGCCCGCCCCCGTCCCCCCCTCCCACCCCAGCACGGCGAGGTCGTGGTCGTGCGTGACGAGGACGAGGACGTCCGCGGAGGCGCCGGGCGGGCGCCAGGCGGCCATCGCGGCCACCGAGCCGTACAGGGGAACATCGGCCAGGAGCTCCAGGGGGGGGGTCGGACTGCGGGTGGGGGCCGGCCGGCTGGGGGGAGCCCCGCCGGCGCTGGCGCGGCGGCGGTCCGCGCGGCGGCGGCGGGGATCGGGCGGGGTAACGCGGTGGCTGTGCAGTCGGTTACCCTTGCTGTTGGGGGGGGAAGGTGGGGCGGGCGGGGGAGGGGGGAGTCGGAGGGGTGGGGGCGGAGAGGGAGGCGGAGGCGGGGGGCGGCGGCTTCAGCGCTGGGGTGGCGCGGAGGCGGCGCCCGCAGACGGGAGGGCGGGAGGGGTGGGCGGTGCGGAGCGCGGTGAGGTTGAGAACGCGGTCTCCACAGACTCGCGAGATAACCAAGTTGGGTGCGTCATCGCCCTCCACCAGCTGGCAGCGCACCGCGACCCCGGGGCGCGTGGGGCGGCCGGCAGTGACGACGTAGAGCAGAGCGGCATCGACAGGGTCCTTGGCGGCCGAGGCCGAGACGGCGGAAGTCGGTGGATCGTCCACGTCCATCTCCGACGTCGTCCCCTTGGTGACGCCGGTCGAAAGGTCGCGATGAGGCGCTGGTCCATCAACAGTAACGGAGACGGCGACGTGGGGGTTCGTCGAGCTCTAATGGATCCAACCGCGTCCCTCCCACTATCGCGAGGACGGACGTGACGGATAAATGCCTGAGGACGCCCCCCCGCCCTCGAAGCGAAGGCGCGGCAGCGAAACGTCAGCGCCAGAGTCAGCGACGCTGAGCCCGTCGCGTGGCGGGCGACCTCGGCCGCCACGCTGGACGAGAGTAGAGGCCGGGGGCGACCCTCCCGGACCTCGATGGGGCGCCGCGTCCTGCCAGCTCCCTCCCGACGAGCCCGGCGGCCCGACTCGCCTAGCCGTCCTCGGCGGCGAGCGCACGACCGGCCCCGGGGCCGCTCCCGTCCCCTTAGCCGACCTCTACGTACTCTCGGGTCAACCCCCCCGGTGGTCAGCCAGCCCCTCGGTCGACACCGGCGGCCGCGCCTGGTCTACCCTCGTTGCCGCCGAGACAAGCGCGGGACGCCAGCTCGTTGCCTTTGGCGGCGAGCGCGGCGGAACCGTAACGGCCGAGTTTGGGGCGCTCGACAGTGACCTCGAGCTGTGGCGAGCTGCGGGGGCCGGGGCCGGGTCCCGAACCTCGCCCCAACCCTCGCGACGACGCAAATTCTCACCCCTGCCCATGCCATCCTCCGCTCCGTGTCAAAAGGTATTATCCCGAGGTCGAGGCTGTGCCGTCGGCGGACGACGCACCCGCTGGCCCCGGCCCTGGCCCCGGCCCCTCTGGCCCCGCCGTCCCCGGCCGGTCCGGCCACACATCGACTCTTCTCGCTGACGGGCGCGTTCTGGTCTTTGGGGGCGTCGACGGGGAGACGGGAGCGTTGACGAATCGCGCCTTCCTCTTTGATCCGACCCTCCTGCGGTGGGAGGAGTGCGCGCGTGGCCGGCCGGCTGGCCTTGCCGCCGCCGACGCCGCCGCCTCTGCGACGACCCCCGCGTCCTCCTCGGGCGCGGCGGCGGCGGCCCTTCGCGGCGCCCCCCCCAAGGCTCGCGCCCACCATGCGGCGACCCGGGTCGGCGACGGCCGAGTCGTCGTCGTCGGGGGCTGCGGCGCGGCTTCGGGCGGGGCGTGGTCAATGCGCGAAGTATACTCACTCGACCTCGGGTCGCTGGCGTGGACGGAGCGCACGTCACGCGTCACTGGCTTCGAGGGCGACGACGACGTGCCCGCGGCGCGGCAGGCCCACGCGGCGGTGGCGCTGGACGACTCACGCGTCCTCGTCACGGGCGGGTGGGACGACCGACCCGCGGACAAAGGCGGGCCTGTGCACTTCAGCGACGCCGCTGTGCTCGACTGCCGGACGTGGACGTGGCGGCGGGTTCCGACCCTCGCGGCGGGCGGGGCCGCCGCGGGGCGTGACCGAGGGCTCGACCAACTGGACGACTCCGAGGCGGGGCCAGGGGCCGTCGCGGGCCACACTCTGGCGGTCGTCGACCTTGCGCCCGACGCGGAGCTGGATCCGCGGCCCTACGTCGTGAGCTTTGGCGGACGGGGGCCGGGGGGGGAGACAAGGGGGGCGCTTTGGGCGGTGCCGGTCGACGACGTCCTCGCTTGGCTGGACGGGAGAGGGGCGTAACGGGTCGGGGAGTGGGGAAAAGGGACCGGGAATCGGTCGGTGGGGTCAAAATTCGATTCAAGCCGGCCGGCGTCAGGGCACGCGCCACTCAAGTATCAACTCGATGCCGCCGTCGCCCGGCACCACGTCGCCGACGACCGCGGCGCGCGCATCCCCGCCCGCCCGGAGGTCGGCGGCAAGCGCCTCCGCTGCTGCCCTTCCCCCTGGCACGGCGATGAGGAGCCCCCCCGAGGTCTGCGGATCGGCGAGGAGGGGCCACGACGGCCACGCGGCCGCCACGGTCTCCAGGTCCGGGCCAGGGGCGACGAGGAGGCGAGCGACGAGTGCGGCGTTGTCGGCGTGGAGGGAGGACAGCGCCCCCCCCGCCTCCCCCTCATGAGCGCCCCGTGCGCCTCGCGCACAGAGGTCTGCCGCCCCCGGGAGCACAGGCAGGTCACACGCCATCAACCGCACCGAGCAGCCGGGGGACTCGGCGAGCATCTCTCCGAGGTGACCCGCAAGGCCGAATCCCGTGACGTCAGTGCAGGCCGTGGCGCCGCGGGCGGCGGCGACGGCCGATGCGGGGCCGTTGCTCCGCTGCATCTGCTCCCACGCCCCGGCGATGTGCCGAGCCGGCACCAGGCCACGCTCCCCGGCGGCAAGCAGCGCCCCCGTGCCCAGCGCCTTCGAGAGGACGAGTCCGTCGCCGGGAGCCAGGGGGCCCTTGCCCCTCATCGCAACCCGGTGCCGAACCCCGTCCTCCCCTACGACCAATGGGGCCACTCCCGTCACGGCCAGCCCCGCCACCGTTTCAGGCCCCTCGGTCGTGTGTCCTCCCGCCAGCCTGCACCCTTCGGGACCCAGCACGCTGTCCATCCCGCACAGCAGCTGGAAGAGGTCCTCCTCCATCAGCCTCGCTGATGCCAACGTCAGCGTTGCCATCGCCAAGGCCGACAGGGGCCGAGCCCCGGCCGCGTGCAGGTCCGAAAGGGCGTGGACGGCCACCACTCGGCCGAGGACGTAGGGGTCGGCGACGGGGGCGGGAAAAAAGTCCACCGACTGGAGAATCATCTCGTGGGGCGGCGCGGTTGTCGGGTCGGCGTCAGTCGTCGTGGGGTCGGCGGGCAGAGGGACGGTGGCCACATCGCCGGCGACGGCCCCTGCCAGGCTTGACGTCGGACCGCCGCGGGCGCGGGCCCGCGCAAGGGCCCGCGCAAGGACCGACGATCCCACCTTGGATCCGCACCCCGAGCATCGCATCCGACCGGCGCCCAGCGCAACCTCGGCAGGAGACGCGTCCACTACCACCGCGATGGGCGAAGACGGCGAAGACGTCTGCGTTGGCATTGGCATCGCCATTGGCGCACCGCCGTTGGGCAGGTCATCGCCGAATCGCCGCACGAACGCCCGGTCGATGTGGTCCTTGGCGACCCATCCCGCCCGCGTCGACCCCGTCCACAGCCCGCCCCGAGCCGCCACGGCGCGTCCGTCCCCGGTGGCCAGCAGCGCCAGCCACGCCGTCTGGGGACGCCACAGCGTCATCGGCGACCCGTCAAACCGCGCCCGAAGGTTGGCCGCGAGGATAGGCCCCTGCCGCACCGCGAAGACGCCCGCCTTGGGCCGCCAGTCGCTTGGTGTTATCGACGTCGCGCAGTCGCCCGCCGCAAAGACTGATCGCGGGTGGCTGGCGGATTGCAGGGCGCTGTCGATGGCGATGTGGCCGTCGCGCTCCGTGGCCCACCCGGCGGTGCCGACCCACGGGGCGGGGGCGGCGCCAGTGCACCAGAGACACTCGTCAAAGGGGAGGGCGTCCCCGTCGGGGGCGGAAGAGGGCAATGGCGACGTCGAGGGCTCCGCTCTGACGTCGTCGTCGTTGGCGACACCACCAAGGCGGAGCAGCCCGGGCTCGACGGAAACGACGGGGCGTCGTTCGACGACGCGGACGCCAGCCCGGGCGAGGGCAGCGAGGGCAGCGCGGCGGGCCCCGGCGGGAAAGCCGGGAAGAACGAGGCCGCGGGTCACGAGGGAGACCCGGGCTGGCGCGGGCGCGGGTGAGGGCGAGGGTCTCGCACCGTCGTCGTCGTCTCTGGGTCCACCGCCACGAGCACCACCATCACCTCCGCCTCCGCCCCCCGAGCACAGCCGGTGAGCGAGGGCGAGGGCCGTCTCGACCCCTCCGGCGCCCCCGCCCACGACGGCGACGCGCGCGCCGCCGCCGTCGTCGCCGCCGCCGCCGCCGCCGCCGCGTCCCTCCTCCCCCGTCGCGTCTGCCCCCGCGCGCGCAAGGAGGGCGTCGACCCTCTCCAGGAGCCGATCGATGGGCTTGACCGGCGTCGCGTGGTCCCGCGCTCCAGGCACCGAAGGCGCAGGGGTGACGCCGACGTTGACGCTGAGGCAGTCGAATCGAAGCGGCGGGCGGCGGCCCCCGTCGAGCTCGAGCGAGCCACCCCCGGCGCCCCCCTCCCCCCGCCCCTCCGGGCTAAGGTCGACACCTGTGCACTCGGCGAGCACCACGCGGCACCCCGCGAAGCGCGCGAGTCGCATGAGATCGACGTGGCACTCGTCCCACGTGTAGTGCCCCGCGATGTATCCCGGGAGCATGCCGCTGTAGGGGGCGTGGAGCACACGCGTGACGAGAGTGGCACGGACCGAGGGGAGGGGGGCCATACCAAGCGATCGCAGGACAGCGAGGTGCGAGTGTCCACCTCCAAGAAGAACGAGATCCTGCGGCGTGAGAGGGTGGGGGGTGGAAACCAGCGGTCGAGAGCACGGGGGGGGCAGCCGGCCAGGCGTCTGCGCAGCCCCGGGCCGCGGGCCCCGTCGCACTCGCCCTCAGCGGGGGAGGCGCGGGTCCCGCCATCGCCATCGGCATGAGAGGCCCAAAGGGCCACGCGCCGGGCGCAGAGCGGTTTTCGCCCTGTCGGGGCGAGGACTTGGGCAACCTCAGCGGGCGACCGCCGCGGCGACCTGGCACCGGGGGCACACGAGGCGCGAGCTTGTTGCCCCCCCCACCCCGGCGCCCGCCCCCCCCACCCTCACTTACACACTTCAAGTCCCCCTCGTGGGCATCGGCGGTGGCATAGGCATCGCTGGTGGCATCGGAAGCGGCCGGGGTGCGGCAGCGGCTGCGGCGCTCCCGGAGGCCGAGG